>Ga0181592_10002149_pt1 | contig 16199 bp, 8 predicted proteins | sample 071ome_20_FD_133755 | JGI IMG/M metagenome (GOLD analysis project Ga0181592, IMG submission 133755) | Coastal salt marsh microbial communities from the Groves Creek Marsh, Skidaway Island, Georgia - 071412BT metaG (megahit assembly) | ecosystem: Environmental > Aquatic > Marine > Intertidal zone...
GAGGAGTTTGAGATGCTGGATAAAAAAGAACTCAAGTCAAGAACCGTACGACGACAGTACGGAATGCACATGACTGAGCAACGTAAACGTCAAGGTGAGCTATACATACGTGACTGGCTGATCACACCCAGGCACACTGACGAAGATGGAAAAACAACACTTAACCTACACAGGATCTATGACCCTGCACTACTCCAAGAACTAATCAAGTTTAACCATAAAGGTAACTTTGACAGAGTCATGGCGTTTATGGTAGGAATGTACCACACCAGAGAGCTATATAATAAAGAGGTCGTAGAAATCCTAAAAGACCGGTCTACAGATGACTGGTTTGACAAGATATATCAATAATTTTGTAAGACATGTATGGACAGGCGAACCTCCCTAAACAGCGTATTCCTTTATCTCAAAAGACTAAAAAGTGGAGAGAGGAATGCGTAGAGAAGTATATTGACTTATCTAAGTTTGGGGTCAGTGAGCGCCGCTCCTACCTTAAGTCGTTGTATGATTACTACAACGGAGTTATTGACGAGCAAGACTATCGGTACGTGCTCAAGCCGTACGGTAAGACTAGGAATAACTTCCCGTCAAAGCTCAGAAACTACCCCATAATCAAGCCTATCATAGACTTGTTGCTTGGAGAGAAAGCCAAGCGCCCACTGAACTATACGGTGACTGTAACCAATGCCGACAGTACATCAATAAAAGAGCAGGAAAAGAGGGCTTTGATTATGGAGCAGGTGAACGCTATGTTCATGCAGAAGCTATCTCCACAGGAGATGCAGGGCGAAGAGCCTCAGGTCCCAACTCAGCTGCTAGAAGAGTTCGAGCGCAACTATGTAGACAGCAGAGCGCTCAAAGGGCAAGCTGCTATTAACTACATTATGCAGAATGAGGAAGTCAAGGACAAGTTCCAGAAAGGCTTCTTCCACTACCTAGTAACTGGGGAAGTGTACTCACACAAAGGTGTAGTTAGAAATGATCCGTTCTATGAGATCCTAAACCCTCTAGACATAGACTACGACAAGGACCCTGACCTTGAGTTTGTAGAAGATGGGGACTGGGCTATAGTACGTAAGTATGCACATGCATCTACAGTCATAGATATATTCGGGGAGTCCCTGACAGACGAGCAGATACTAGAGCTGGAAAACCCACAGCAGACATCAGCTGACTCATACCTATTGTACAGAGCTGAAGCTAACGGTAGCGATGAAAACATCTACCGCAACAGACTAATAGAATGCATTACTGTATACTGGAAAAGCCGTAAGCGCATTGGATTCTTGACCTACATGGACCCCTTGACGGGAGCTCCCGAAGAAATGATAGTAGAGGAAGGCTTCCGTCTAGCCAAAGAGCTAAAAGAGAAAGGAGCTAAGGTTAGATACGAGTGGGTCAATGAAGTATGGGAAGGCACGCGCATAGACGGGAGATTTTACATAGACATCAATCCCATTGCCAATCAGCGCACATCACTAGATAACCCATCTAAGTGCAAGCTTCCTGTAAACGGGAGAAAATACTCAGACATAAACTCTGACAACATCTCCATGGTCAGCCTCGGGATCCCGTACCAGCTGAACTACAACATATTCAAGTATCGTATGGAACTAGCTATTGCTAGATCTAAAGATATCATTGCACAGTTTGACATCAATATGATACCCAAGAAGTGGGACATGGACAAGTTCATGTACTTCGTAGAGGGTACCGGTATTGCATGGGTTGACTACAACAAAGAAGGGATCATGCTTTCCCCGCAGCACCAGTCTGTGCTGGATATGTCAATCAAGACTATCGATCAGTACCTTGCCCTACTTGAATCTATACAACTAGAGTGGGAAAAGATATCAGGAGTTAATAGACAGCGACAAGGTGGTATTGGGCCGTACGAAGGTAAAGCTGCATCGCAGCAGGCTATCGTACAATCAAGTCACATTACCGAGGATCTGTTCCGCAAGTTCACACGCTTTGAACAAAGAGAGCTGCAAGGACTGCTCGACTACTCCAAAGAAGCCTGGGTCAATGGTAAGAAAGGTATGTATGTCATGCCTGATACAACGATACAAATGTTTGACATATCATCAATGGAGTTGATGGAGTCAGAGTTTGGAATCTTTATGTCAGACTCTGGACGTGATCAGGACAAGCTGGAGCAAGCAAGAGCCATGGGTCAACAGATGGTGCAGAATGGGGTACCTGCTTCTGCAGTACTGAATATGTTTGATACTGAGAACTTTATTGGTCTTAAGGATAAGATTCAGAAGGCAGAGAAAGCTCAAGAAGAACTACAACAAGCTCAGCAGAAAGCGCAACAAGAGCAGCAACAACAGGCTATTCAAGCACAGCAACAACAAGCTGAGATGGATAGACTTGAGAAAGAAAAAGACAGACAGGTTGATATTGAAGTGGCGCTCATAAATGCAGAAGCACGAGATCAAAGCGACAAGTTGCAGCTTGATATGGAGAAGATGCTGCGTGAGTTTGAGATCAAAGAGAAAGAGATAGATCTCAAAGAGAAGGCTTTGTACAAAGAGGGAGATACTGAACCCAACGGAGTATGACCAACGAGGAGCGTAGAAATATCGTAGACCAAGCAAAAGCTCAAGGTTACCAAGGTAGCTATGTAGACTTGTTCAGGCAGGCTGCAGCCCACGGAGGTGCTGACCCAATGTTTGCAGCACTGTCTAACCAGGACAGGGCAGAAGGGTTAGCTCCATACCACGAAGCGGGTATGCACAACGCGGGTATGACGTTCCCAGACGTTGGTCCTAACGAACCAATGAATACTATGCGGACACGGGTTCCCATAGACATAAAAAAGTACGATGATAAGACCGGTCATCTGGTAGCGTCACATCTTAACATACCTCCGGGTCTAACTAACGTAGACTCCGGCCCTCGTAGAGGAACAGTACTTGAGACCCCATCTCGCAGACAAAAAGGTGGTCCAAAGGAAGACTATAACATGGCCAGAGCTAAAGAGCTCGGCTACAAGCCTGACTCTACTGGGCACATGCCTTCAGTAGACCATGAGACTGGGAATTGGCTTAAGTCCAAAAAGCATCCTACAGCATGGAAGGAACACCTGCACTCACAGCTAAGTCTTGACCCATTCTTTAAAGAAAATAAGACAGTTGTAAACCCAGAAGGATACTTCGGGAATGATCAACTGCAGTATGTCCCTAGGAAAAAACAACAGCGGGGAGGATACAATCCTGGGGAGTATATGAACGAGATGCAGCCCAAGGTATTCCCTAATCAAAAGAGGGATGCCAAATGGGTTAAGTACACTACGGATCACGACTTTGCAGGGAGATTTCCAGGAGAAACAAAAAGTAACAGAGAGCTTGGGTTAGAGATATCTAATAGGAATACTGTCCCGCTTCCTCCTAATCCTATAGGAGCTAAAGAAATTAAGCGTGCACAAGAAGGTACGTTTGCATCAGACAACACTAGTGTATCTATACCTCTCCCCCCTGAGGTATTCCTGAATCCTTTGCTCCCACATGAACAACCTAATCAAACTTCTATAGGCCCACAACCTGACATCAGCAAAAAAGAACAGGAAGGTCTAGATAAAATGTTTGAGGCTGACCAAAAAAGAAGAGAGCAAATAGCCAAAGGTGTCAACCCAAATACTGCATTCATGACTCCCCAAGGTCTTGGGGCTGACAATGAAGCTAGAGCAGCTTATGAGTATGATAACCCTGCTACCTCTAGCATAGGCCAGATAGCAGGAAGTATGGCATTACTGGGAGTACCTCAATCGCTTCCTACTGTTGGGCGAGGGGTAATAGCAGCTAACAGGGGTGTTGCAGCAGGAGGCGCTCGTCTAGCTCAAGGTGTAAATACAGCAGCATCAGCTGTAGGAAGAAGCCAAGTTGGTCAAGTCGGAAGTAGACTTTTAGCTAATACAGAGTTAGGACAGGGAGTAAGGGCATTTGGGGAAGGGCTTAAGTATGTAAGTGATAAAGTAGCTGCTGGAGGAAAGGCGGTTAACAATTACCTTTTAGGTACTAGAGCAGGGTCAACTATAAGCTCAGCATACAATGCACCTATGAACATGTTCAGTGGTGCCTCTGTTGCGGATGGAGTAAAGCTTGCAGTTACTATTCAAGGAGTACAACAAGTCCCAAAAGTGCCGGGGTACTTGGCATCAGGACAAATTGGTAAAGCTGCCTCAACACTTCTAAAAGTCCCTGGACTAAAAGCTGCCCCAGCTATGGCTCAGCTGAAGAATATAAAAACAATTTCTGACGCTAGTGCTGGAGCTTCTGCTGTAGCTGATTTAGGTAGTGCAGAAGATGCAGGTGACATAGCTGCTGTAACAAAGATGCTTCCAGGCACTAGTGGCATTAGAACAATAGCATCAGGTGTAGATGCAGTAAGGAGACAAGAAGGGGGACCTAAAGCGCAGCAAAAAACTCAGGAATTATATGAAAGTCTCCCAACGTGGGAAGACATGGGGGGATGGGAAGGTGTATGGGAGCATGGGCTAGATTTCTTCCCATTCCCAGGAGCTACAGCCAGAGAGAGAATATCTGAGAATATAAAGCCTCTGGGGTATGGGGAGGACCCAGGAGAAAGACTGATTAGCGGTGTCTGGGAAAATAATCCAGAAAGATATAGCACAGCTGATATGGACCAGAGGGAAGAAGAAAGAGAGCCGTACATGCAGGAAAGAAGTGATTTCCTCAAGCTGGCTATGGGGCAAGAGCAGAGATACAACTCAGTCCCAGAGTCACAATACAGACCTGGTAAGGAAAGCATGTACGACTGGGTGACAGGTCAAAAGTATTACGCATCCCCAACTACTGAGAAGTGGATACAAAGTAGAATTAAGCGGTTAGGACCAGAAGGGTTTATAAAAATGATAGAGAAAAACCGTGATCCAGAAACCAACGTATCTACTAACTACTGGACTAATACTCACGGAGATAACACTCTTGGGAACTACATACTAGATGTAGGAGAAGATGAAAACGGGCGATACATATCTTATTACGATAAGTGGGATCTGAACCCATTTAGTGGTAGCAAAGATAATATGCTTGCAAAGTTTGCAGAAAACGCTTTCCAAAGTGTGCTTGGGATAGAGCCCCCAGAAGTATACGGAAGGATATATCTAGACAGCCCTAAAGAGAAAAAGTAAGTCCAGTGGCATATAATAATGGCCAGTGTAAAAAATAATTTAACAACAGCAAACCCTAAAACACTAAATACCTTTGCGTTATGACAGACCCAAACGACAAATTAGATTTCAGCTCAATATCGTTCGACGACGTTATTGGAGATGGGGCACCAGGCCTCGATATAGCTGAAGAACCTACTCAAGAAGTTGAGGAGGTAGAAGAGCCTGAGGAATTTGAAGAAGACTATACAACTGGAGATGAGGATGATGATGATGATGATTATCACCGCCCAGAAGAAGAAACTTACGTAGAAGATGAATACGAAGACGAAGGCTATGAAGAATCAGATCTCCCAATAGCTACGCAAATCTCTGAGATATTAGGATACGATCCGGAGTACGAGTATGATGATACCGTAGAAGGGTTGACCGAGTATGTAAGAGACGTTTCTCAAGAAGTTGCTGAAGATCAAATTCAAGAACTTTTTGATCAGTTTCCTGAGGTACAACAACATTTGGATTATCTCCTTGCAGGAGGTGATTCGGCACAGTTCTTTGAAGCACACAATCCGCAGAATGATTTCTCAAATCTGCATATGTCTGAAAACGATACCATGACCCAGAAGGCTGTACTCTCACAGTACTTCCAATACAAAGGTCATGACGAAGCTTTCATTCAAGATATGCTAGATGACTACGAAGACAGTGGTAAGCTGTTTGATAAAGCTAACCTTGCTAAGAACGAGCTGTCTCAGGTACAGGAGTACCAAAGAGAACAGATGTATCAGCAGCAACTTCAGATGTATGAAGAGAGGGAAGCTCAAAAAGAACAGTTCTGGGATGGAGTAGCAAACACACTCGAAGAAGGAAGAGAGTTTGCAGGGATTAGAATTCCTGATGCAGACAAGTCCACGTTCTTTGAGTATATATCTGCTCCTGTAGACGACAGCGGTAGAACCCAACGAGACATCGATTACTCGGAAGCTGATATGGATATCAAGCTTGCAATCGACTATCTGATGTTTAGTGGATTCAATCTAGAAGATATTATTTCTACTAAAGCTAAGACTGAAAGCGCACGCAATCTGCGTGATCGTATTGTCTCCAACCAAGAGAGAGTACGTAATGCTAGAGGTCAAAGCAGACGTGGACAAACAGCATTTGATCCAGATCAACTGGACATAAACGCGCTTTTGCAATAAAAAGCAAACAACTAACAATTAAATATAAACTATCATGGCTTTGATGCAAGTACTGAAAACGTACTATAATGACTCGCAGATGACCGACACTAACTCGTTGGTCAATGCCCTGATGGAGAAGCCTGAAGAGCTCTCTCCCATCATTACGCACTTGGCCGGACGTGAGGAAAAGAAGTTTCCGCTTTCTTTTCTGACCGAAGGAGTTGGAAACACACGCTCGATCAATCGTTTTGAGTACGAGTACCGTGTCAAAACTCATGAAGTCAACGTTCGTCCCATAGTGTCTGTTGCTGCCGCTGCTTCCCAAACGGGTATCGGCTCTAATGGTACCACCTTCCGGGTTACGTTCCCGGACAAGTGGTTCATCTTCCCATACACGCTTGTCTCCCAATCTGGTGAGCTTGCGCGTATCATGAAGGACCCCGAGCCCACAGCTGACGGTTATGAATACACCCTTCAGCTTGTCCGTCCGGGCAGCGCTGGTTTGAGCAACAATGCAGGTGAAGACCTTGCTGCTGGTGCTCTCTGGGGTATGCTGTATGCTAATGTTGGAATCGACTTCTCAAGAGGTAACGCTTCCAACTGGGCAGCTCCCGGCCTCGTTCGGTCTAAAATTGGAACGATTCGTAAGTCCTACCAGTTCTCTGGTAACGCAAAGGACTACGTTGCTGAGTTCAATCTCCCGACCAAAGAAGGTTCTTCCACTAAGTTGTGGATGGACTACGAGGAGTACCGCCACATGCTCAAGTTCAAGGAGGAGTGCGAAATGTACTACTGGTACGGTCAGCGCACCCACGACGACGCAGGTCGTACGCAGATGACGGATGAGAACGGTCAGCCCGTTGTCTCCGGTCCCGGTCTGTTTGAGCAGATCATCAACAAGGACACTTACTCTACTCTCACGCAGAAGAAGATTGAGAACGTCATTGGTGATTTGTTCTATGGTATGACTGATGCTACAGATAAGCAGGTTACCCTGTACACCGGTATTGGTGGTGCACGTGAGTTTGATAGAGCTCTGCGTAACTACTACTCAACTGGTACCTCATCTACGAGTATCGGTTCGGGTAGCAACTACCTCACAACTACGGAATCTAAGTTTATTACCGGAAGCGGTCGTAACCTTGGTATCACCGGTTACTTCACGAGCTATGACCACATCGATGGTCACTCTGTGAATGTGGTGAAAGTTCCATTGTTTGACCACGGTCCTGTTGCTCAAGCTTCTAAGAAGCACCCCGAAAGCGGTCTCCCGCTCGAGAGCTACAGAATGGTCTTTGTTGACCAGTCCAACTATGATGGAGAAAACAATCTCCAGATGATTAACAAGAAGGGTCGTGAGATGCTTCGTTGGGCTGTTGCAGGTTCCGTCGTTCCGAAAGGATTCAAAGAGTCGGATACCCGTGCAAGTGATATAGACGGTGCTTCCGTGCACATGCTGAAGACGGCTGGTATCCTGCTCCGCAGATTCGATACTTCGCTGGATTTGCAGTGCACTGCATCGTAATTTGGTGTTTGGTTTGCATAGGGGGGATTGCGAAGGTGGTCCCCCCGTTGCAGCCTAACAGTTATTCTTAAACTAAAAAGAACATGAAAAAAGTGTACATCAGACGGAGAGAGCTGAACGGCTATCTCCCAAAAGAAATCCTCGCAGGAGCCAGGGTTTCTATCGGTTCAATCTATGTTGGAAGGCAACCCCTCAAAGGGTTTGAGGATGAAGAAGCCAAAAAACACCTAAGAAAAATACTAGATGTTCCACCTGACCATCCAGATTGGGCAAAGCACGAGCGAGAGTTTTGGGCTAACATGAGTCTTAAAGTCCCGTTCGAAGGAGTAGAACTTGACATTAGTCTTGACGATGATGGGGAAGCTAACAATCCCCAGGATTACGCAACTTTTAGATGGTGCCAACGTCATAGACAAGTTGGGGCCACTAAAGCTGACATGGAGCAAGACGCATTGAAGAAGTTCTATATCTATGATCCGCAGCAGGACTTGCTAAAGTCCAACAATCTGATCAAGATAAAGAAAGATGCAGACAAAGAGTTTATCAAGATATCTGCTGATGTCGATAAGATGCGTAGAGTACTGCGTGTAATGACTAAGCAGAATACTGACAAACTCAGTCCTATGGAAGTAGAGAACAATCTGTATGGAGCTAAGGACAAAGAGCCTGCTAAGTTCTTGAAGGTATCTCTAGATAAGCATCTTGATCTTAGAGCTGAGATTGAGACAATGATAGAACGTAATGTTCTCAGAAAGATCGGTAATCAGATTATCCATGAGGATGAGACGATTGGTGCAGATATGACTGAGGCAATTATATATTTTAACAACAAGAAGAACTCAGGCGCCGTAAACGCTATGAGGGCAAAACTTAAAACCTTAGCATGACAGTAGAGGAGATGCACATAGCTGTAAATCTTGGGGTGCAAAAGATTGCATCATTCCAAGCTGACAATCTGCTTGCAGAAGAGATCGATTATGAACTCAACACAGCCGTGCGCAGACTTATCTCCCAACGCTATAACATGCAAGGCAATAAGTATCGGCGGGGGTTTGAACAGTCTCAGAAGAGACTCGATGACCTCCGCCATCTTGTTGAAGACTACACTACCCAGAACTCCAGCTATATGGGGATAGGGTATACGTCAAGAACGAACGGGAACATTGATATCTACAGATACAAGTTCCCTAACGATTACATGTTCCTTATAAACGTGTTGTCAGAAGTAACCTACAACTGTAGGAAAGAAGCTATACCTGTAACGGAAGGATATGTATACAAAGAGTATCTGAAGATATCATTGACTACTCCGCAGCCTGGGTACAAAATCCAAGAGATACTAGTTGCTGGAGATTCAGGTGCTCCCGAATCAGTCATATACGGACAAGAAGGTCTTAGCTATGACTACTTGATAGGACCGTATTACGGTAGTAATATCAACCCTAGTCTATCTAACAATGATAGCTACACAGATAGATACTTTGATACTGTAGCTACTGACTCTCCACCAGCCGATGGAAACGAGCTGTACTTAGAGAGAGTATACACAGTAGAAGGTCAAGGCTTTGGTCAATTTGATGGATCTGCTTTGGTAGACTGGGCTGCTGGACTTGGGGAAGAAATAAACCCTGACGACTACACAGGAGCATATGCTATCATACGCTGGGTAAATCCTAGCACGCTAGAAACTTTAGAACAGGTAAGTAACATAGCTCCTAATGTAACGTATGTGTTGACTAGAACAGCTGCTGTTGGTTTCCCTGCAGATCCTGAAATACGTATATCAAGAACTAATTGTAAGTTTTCTCAGCAAGATGATATTTATGCAATTCTTGATGACCCTTTTAATAGCACTTCTCCGACAGGAATATTGTATACAGTTCAAGAAACTTTCTTAGATTTGTATACTAATAATAGTTTTATACCTAACTCGGTACAAGTTAAATACATTCGTAAACCCGCACAGATCTCTCGTAGGTTTGGAGTGGGATGCGAACTGCCTGAACATACACATCATGAGATAGTAGAGATGGCGGTGAAAAGTATCTTGGAAGGCTTCGAGTCACCCAGATACAATACACAGTCTAGGGAAGTCCTAGAAAGTGAGTAATTTTTGTTTAATGTCTTAAAACCTAATTATGAGACAAGTTTTTTTCAAGACCACTGCTTTGCTCCAAGCAACAGGTGGCGCTGGCGCAGACAGATTCAGTGACCTGGATTCAGGTGAACTGGGTTTCTGGAATCTTACAGGTGCTACTACTGGTGGCGCATGGTTTGGTACTGATCTGTTCACTCCCACACTGGACGATACAGGCAATTTAGGAGATACTACTACTACAGCACTTGCTACTCCTGTAGTTAAGGATTTTCAAATCGCACAAGGATTTGCAACCAACAACCCAATCGCAACACCTATCATCAATGCTAGAAACTTGGTGAGTGTTACTGCGGCTGGTTACGTGCAAAGCCAACTGCACACTGTTCGTGTAGCTCCTGTAGCCGATGATTTCAATGACAACTTGACGTTGAGAGTTGTTGTTCGTAATACTCCTACGGATTACATCAGCTATGTCAACAACGAAGTGACTATTGCTGATTTGTCTGGGGGTGGATACCAGTTCCCGCTGGGTCAGTTCAATACCACGAACCACAAGCTGATGAATTTGGCTGTGGCGCCTGGTGCAGATTTGGCAACAATTGTAGCTAACATAGTTAGCGCTGTTCAGAACAACAACACGTTTAATTCCATGTTTACTGTAGACGGAACCAGCGGTACGCATGTAGATATTGCTGCACGCCACGCTGGTGTTGTATTCGACGTGATTATTGTTAACGAAGAGGATGAGCGTGACACTGACCAAACTGTTCAACAGGCTTGGAACCCAGGTGTTGGTAACGACTGGCAGGCTCGTGGTGATGAGCTTAAGGCTCGTGAGTACGCTGGTAACTTTAACCGCATGTACTTCCCGCAGACGTACGCTGACTTTGTTGTCGACAATAGCGAGTGGGATAGATACGAAGTGGTGTACCGCATCGACGGTGACCGTGACGTGGTGAAAGGTTCTCAGTTTGGTACAGCTATTATTTACGAAACCAATGGTGACAATGCTGTTGGTGCTGTTTTGAATGCTGGTACTGCTGATCCTGCAGCTACGTACACGAAGTACATATTCTAATAATAGGGGGAGGCAGGAGGAAGAGGCCTGTCTCCCCTATATTTCTATCAATCATGGGTCTCAAACATTTATCGTCAAACACAAAACTGAAAGTAACTACGAGAGGAGTTAAGCCTAACTCTTCTTTTGTAATTACTGTAGAAAATCTTACGCAGAATAGACAGTTTGTGTCTAAGGCTAAAAGTAGATCAGGCACGTTCGTGACTACAATGCCGGCAGATACCCGTGGTGTTAGCAGAGTTACAGTACGAGACAAAAAGAATGTCGTACTTAAAACCTACATTACTGTAGGTAGCGCAGAAATAGATTGCTGCATTGCCAAGCTGGTTCATGATGCAATCAATTGTACATGCAAGTGCAATAAGTGCAAAGAAGATCTCGAAAGGGCACAGACTATCAGACTCTTGCTACAGGCTGCTCAATACGAAAGCACACTAGGTTTAGTAGATAGCGTGCAAGAGAAGTATAAGAAGGCTAAAGAGCTGTGCGTCGAAGTATGTGCTTGTGGCTGCTAACAAGTAACATATGAAAGGATATCATTCTAATTCCAAAGTAGTATTTGCTTATCAAGAGAATGAGTCTAATGCTGCAGCTATAAACACGCAGCTTAGTACTACTGCTACTGGGTCTAGTGTAATTCGTGTAGTTCAAGAAACTAATACTCCTGGACTATGTGTAAAAACACATCCTAATTATAGCAGTCTCTCTAGTGCTACAGGACTTGAAGAGCAATCTCAAGATTCTCTAGTAGGGGTAAATGTATCAAGGATTGTCAGGCTAAATAGTTCTGGAAATACCCAAGCTATAAACGTTACTTCTGTAAGATCTATAACTAGCACATACCTTAAGGGATATAGAATATTTGATATTCAGCTTACTAGTACCTTCAACAATACTCTTGACGTATCAAGTACTGATAATGGACAAGCTCTTCATAAAGCAGTAATAGAACTATTCTTCAGCTCAGGAGATACTGAAGATCTTATACTTAACCTGAGAGGACCAGGCTATTTGTTTCTAAACATAAATCCGTTTGACGTCACTATGAGTGACCCTTATGGCTTTAATTTGTCTACTATATCGAGTACCAACTTAGACAACACATTTTTAAGTTACTCAATATCAAAGGCATACAGAAGTCTAAACGAAAGGGAGAATGCCTCAAATAATACTTCTTTTACAGCTAGGAATCTTTACAGTATAGGTAGTTACGGATACACTCCATTCTCTTCACCTTTTGGTGTACTGTATGATCAGTATTCACTTCAAACATCTAGTCTAATACAACCTACTGGTCCCGGACCCTCATACGCTCCAGGCGGGTTTGCTTCTTCTCAAACTAGTCATATGACTTGGTTCTCAGGTCGAGAAGATTTGACTAGAATGCGAATCCCTAATTATGATGGAGGAAGTGATGCAAATCGCTATGTCAACAGTGAGACATCTATAGAGCAAGGAAGTACTGTAGATTTATTTAACTTCTTCCACTTTGAGCAAGTAGTAAATAATTATAGTCAGCTAGGTTTAGGGGAGCTAATTGGGGGAAGTTCAATAAGAGAAAGAACCTACCAACAAGGCACTTCAAGCTGGGGACAACTGTTCGGATGGTTTAGCACATTCCAAAATGGTAACCTCGTAGATTCTCAGGATAACATTGTTTTATCTCAAAACGCACAGAATTTTGGGATACCTCCGATCTTTAAAGAAGATAGTCAAACACCAAACACTGGTATAAATTCTCCTTCTTTGTTCTGGGGTGAGTTCTCTGAATCTGCAGGATCTCAGGACGGAAACTATATAGGTAGTTTTGGGCAACTTACTCCTGACGGTAGTGGGATATTAAGTAGCGACCCTGTATCAGTAAGAGTTAGTAAATTGTTCTACGGTCCTGGAAATTTCGTACCAGGAACAACTGTACCAACAGATGCGATTCATAATCTAGACATAGACTTAAACGACGCAAATGCATTCCCAAGACTGTATAACCTAGCTTCAGTTAGAAATAGCTTCTGCTTCTGGCCAAGAGAGCGTACTATCTCATTTAATTCTTCTGCTAGATTTGGAAGTATTATTGATGCAGGTGCAAACTCAGGTGCCAACTTCTTTTACAGTGGGTGTGCGGGCACGGCACAAGAACCGTTTATGCCTGTGTTCAAAGGTATCATAAGAGCATCTAGAATACTCAGATATACAACAGAAGACAATCTAGGCCAGTGCGCTTTTGTTTTAGCTAAAGATGCTCTGAATGCACATCCTTCAGACTATTCTGTAACAGACCCCAAAACTTTCCTGCATGCATCTGTGGGTATGTTTAATAATCAGACTGGTGCGATAGGACTGAATAGGTTCAATGGAATTGACCTTTATTCTAACCTGTTGTTTACAGGTCACAATTATCCTGCACGTATAACAGGTTCTTTGTCACAAACTCAAAGTCAGCACCTGCCAAACATTGAAACCTCTGTAGGTCAAATGTATCTATGGAGAAAAGGATGGGAAAGTCTTAAAGGTCAGTCAAGTGGAATAGAGGGTAGTGAGGTAGGATGGGAAGCTCAAGACATAGTATTCTTGAATTCTGCATTTGTACCAGATGGCTACAATACTTCCAATCCTACCATTAGACAGCAAGATATAAATGATGCTGACCAGTTACTCTGGTCAAGGAATCACCCTATAGGACATCCTTTATCAGCTTATAATGGAAATGCTTCTATTCCTAATTCTATGGATGTTTATTCCCAGACGAATACATCAGGAATATCAAAGCCGTACATATTTACTTCACTCCCATTCTTATCTATTATGGGAGAATCTGCTACAGAGCAGATGCCTCCATATCCATACGCTCCCACATATTTTATAACAGATGGAAACCAGCAGGAGAACTACAAGAACTACGCCTCAGAGACTAGTGTAAACGGATACTTTGATGACAATGTAAGTGACTCTGGTGACGGTCAAACTTTTGCAACCGGGAAAGGAGTACGTGTACCCACGTATATAGGCGGATCAGGTGCCGGCTTCATCACAGGAACCAATAATTGTTTAACAGCTGTGTCAAGCAGTGTGCAGTTAATAGGAGGCAATGACGATGACTTGGGAACTGCTGTTATAGACAGCTCGGTAAAACTAGTATACAGGTTTAGGTACATAAATAATTGTACTGCTCCTGAGTTTACAACACCAGCAGGAGATAAAGTAACCAGCGGTGCTACAGTAGCTGACAGGATAACTGAAGTATTAGCCATATTCCCACACATAGAGTACAGGCCTCTGGCTATGTTGAGTGCTCTTGGGGAAAATCCACTTGCTTACAAAACTATTGTGCAAGATGATGATGATGTAGATGACATCTATATTCAAAGTCAAGGAGGCACTCTGTATGAGCTTGTAGTAGTAATAAAGTCAGATCCTACCGACGTAATAATTGATGGAGGTGTAGATACTCCTGTACCTTATGCTGATGTATGGGGGGATCTGCCTTGGCCTACTCAGCCCAGCACTGAAGCAAACTCTACTAGTGTATTACCGTTCTCTCAGAGATATCTGTCAGTGCACGGTGAAAGTGAATTTGGAAGACACAAGTCTAGCTACATAACAATAGCTAGCAGTGCAAGCTGGAATACATTCTTACAAGAAGAAGGCAGTGTTCAATCTACATCTGGAGATGCCACACAATTTGCATATCACACTCCGTTTATTGCATACAACAATGCAGTAGATGAAGACGCTGTAAACCCAATTATTTTCGGATGTACGGACAACACCGCAGACAACTACGACCCTGCAGCTACAACCGATGACGGAAGTTGTACTGACTGTGTAACTAATACTACTGTAGGTAATTGGGATCTTGCTACATCAGGATTAAATGATGGCAGTGTTGGTGTACGAGTAGGTGTAGTAAATCCTGCTAATAACATAGGAGGATATCTATTCGGCCTTATGAATGGTGCTGTTGGAGGGTTTACCGTTCCAATGGAGACTTACTTTAATCCTCCCCCAGGCAGTATATACGACACACCAGGAGCCAGATACGGTGGCGCTTTTATATCTGACAGCAATTACTTTGGACAAGCTGCTGACGGGTACCTGACTATAGGAGCAGGCAGTATAGGAGTAGGAGCTATATCAACTGTACTTGAATATCTACAGAATCAGTACAGTGAAGATCACACAGCTTGGAGACTTAAAATAAAGCCGCTGTCAGATGTTCTTATAAATTCAGGACTGAACCTGAACTCATCGTACAGCAATGCAAATCCTGTTCCTGCGCAATTAACTGCGGTTACTCCTGTATACAATGCACTTGCTACAGAGGGTGGCATATTCACCCCGCAGTGGACAGACATACTGATACCCAACAATCCTATAAATGGATTAAATGCAGGTGTACCGTATATACTAGAGCTGAGCTTAGAGCCACAAAATACAGGGCCAGAGTGTGAAGTGTTGAACAGCACAAATAATGTAGTGCTCGGATTAATGTGGGTTACTTTCTGCTCATGCGGAGTACCCGGCAATGACTACTTCTACACCGCTATGAACGGTGCACTGTATGATTGGCAGGCTAATTTGGAAACCGCATTCCCGGTAATAACCTACAACAGTCAAGTTTGTCCTGATACTCCACCGATTAACGACTTGTTTGGGGATAGCCCATATCCGCAGAATATATGTTTCCAAGCTGATGCTCAGTTAAATGACTGTAGTCAATACTGGTTGTACTGTTTGCAAAGCAGCCAGCTTGATTGTGCTAGTGAGTTGTTCAGTCTAGACGAAGCGTATCAAGTCGGTGAAAATGGAGCTTACTACTTTGACTATGTCAATGGGTTTATACTTACCAATGTAGAAGGAGTCTACAATCCTACAGTAGACGGATTTGTCTGGGATCCAAACATTGAATACATAGTAACAGTATCCAACGGTACGTCATACTTTGCATCTCAGGATCAGACAGATAGCATAGCAGGGGAGGGAGCAAACATATTCCAGAATCAGTTCGAAGGAATAGTAGAGCCTGGAGTGTACACAGTTACGTTTACATTCTTTGCTCCATATGACAGCAACTTCAACGATCCTAACTTCCCTGACAATAACTGCTCATTCCAAGAAGAAGTAGTTATTGGTCCTCCTAATGAAAACTGTCCAGAAATAATTACTGGTTGTACAGACGA
>Ga0181592_10002152_pt1 | contig 16184 bp, 16 predicted proteins | sample 071ome_20_FD_133755 | JGI IMG/M metagenome (GOLD analysis project Ga0181592, IMG submission 133755) | Coastal salt marsh microbial communities from the Groves Creek Marsh, Skidaway Island, Georgia - 071412BT metaG (megahit assembly) | ecosystem: Environmental > Aquatic > Marine > Intertidal...
TCTTTTGCCCCGGATGGGCGTCGAATTGTCTTTAATTCGGATAGAGGTGGTCAACAACAACTCTATGTTATGACTTTGAGAGATCGTAGGGCACGCCGAATAAGCTATGGGACCGGTCGTTATGCGACTCCAGTTTGGTCTCCAAGGGGGGACTTAATTGCTTTCACTAAAATGTTCAAAGGCGAGTTTGCGATTGGCGTAATGCGTCCAGATGGGTCTGGAGAAAGACTGTTGACCAAAGGCTTCTTGGTAGAAAGCCCAACTTGGGCACCAAATGGACGAGTTTTAATGTTTTTTCGTAAGGATCGTTTGGGAAAACAAAGCGGACAACCAAAGCTTTTTTCGATAGATCTCACTGGCTATAACGAGAGGCTGATTCCAACTCCTACATCATCCTCGGATCCAGCCTGGTCACCTTTAAATTGATGAGATAGAACAATTTCATGATTAAATAAAAGGATTCTTGAAAAACTTCCTTGAAGTTGAGCGCGTCCGCGTTAGTGTAAGGGAGGACGCGCTCTATTGGTTTGAAACAGTGCGAAAGGATGGCCTCATGCGCTTGAAGTTGATTAGTATAATAATTCTTGGCTTTGCCCTATCGGGATGCGAGACCGCATCAGATGGAAGTGGGACCCTTGATACCGGTGCTGCCTCTGGGTCTGGTTCAACCAAGGTCTCTGTATTGAAATCGGCGGATATTAATACAACCGATATAACAGCTCGTCCTTCGGAACCCGTTATTCCTCCGGGGACGCAGGAGGATCTTGTTGTCAATGTTGGCGATAGGGTTTTCTTTCCTACTGATAGTTTCCAACTTTCTGCTGAGTCCCGCGCCGTTCTCGAGAAACAGGCGAAATGGCTTAAACAAAATTTAGGAACGACCTTTAGTGTTGAGGGACATGCAGACGAACGAGGAACCAGAGAATACAATCTCGCTTTGGGAGAGCGCAGGGCATCAGCTGTAAGAGATTATTTGGTCGCACTTGGAGTTAATCCAAATCGTATCCAGACAATCAGCTATGGAAAGGAAAGGCCGGTTGACCCCAGATCAGTTGCAGAGGCTTGGTCTAAGAACAGGCGCGGCGTATCCGTAGTAAAATAGCAGATCATTGACATGAGGTGTCTTTAACGACCAGTGAGTGGGATTTTGTTGATCTCTCGGAGATTGGGATTTTGTCTAACCTTTGTTGGTTGCGTGTTGGTCAATGAAGTGGCAGTCGCGCAGTCGCAGGAGGCCGACGTGGCGTCATTTGCGCGCCAGGCGGTTCGCATTGATCAACTGGAGACTGAAATTAGAAGTCTGACGGGCCAAAACGAAAATATAAACTTCAAAATTGGTCAATTAGAGAAACAAATTAAAAATCTCAAAGATAGTTTGAGCTCTGCGACGTTACAAATCCAGCGTCTCCAGGAGTTCAGGTCTTCCGCCCAATCGTTGCCAAACGGCACGTTTGATAAAAGTCCGATTTCGTCAGGAAAATCAACTTCGTTCGAATCGGCGATGCGTGTCCCGGGCGCAGAGAAAGGGGCAAAAGCTCTGGGAGTTCTTAGGGTCGGTCAGGGTTCAAGCGCTAAGCCAGTTGATCCCTCCGCAGGCCTCTCACCCAAACAGCTCTATGAAAAGGCACAAGGTTTTTTAACCAAGGGAAGAGAGTTTGAAAAAGCAGTCGAGCTTCTGCAGATATTTGTGCGCAGATATCCCAAACATAAACTGGCCCCGAATGCTCACTACTGGTTGGGACGAGCATATTTTGTTCGTCAAGAATTTCGAAAAGCTTCATTCTCCTTTGCTGAAGGACTACAAAAGTTTCCAAAGTCGCCAAAAGCATCTGCCAACCTTTTAAATTTGGGTATGGCTTTCCTGAGGCTAGGTAAAAGGCGAGATGCTTGCACAACCTGGGGGCAACTATCAGTGGCTTATCCTAAAGCGCCTGACGCAATCAAACGGCGAGTAGAACGCGAGCGCAAAAAAGCCAAGTGTCTTTAAAGCCTGGCGTTTTGCAGACAAAAGTTTCTTCGTCCTTGCAATTTGAATTCAATCGCAAGATGGCCTCCTTAGGCCCTTTCGAGAACTATCCACATATTGCTGTTGCGCTTTCCGGAGGCGCTGACAGCACCGCTATGCTCTATCTGCTAAAAGATTGGTCAAAGGCTTATGGGGCCAAAATTACGGCTTTAGTTGTAGACCATAAATTACGCTCAAATTCAACTTCTGAGGCTCTGCTCGTCCAGAAAAGGTCACAGGACTTAGGTATTAGATGTTATATTTTGACGTGGAACGATAGTAAACCGAGCGGCGGCCTTCAGGCCGCTGCTCGGGAGGCCAGATACAAACTTCTGGGTAATTGGTGTTTGAGCCATGGGGTGCTGCATTTAGCGGTAGCGCACAACAATGATGATCAAAATGAAACGGTCCTTATGCGTTTAAAGCATGGGTCAGGAGAATTTGGTCTCGCCGGCATCGCGGCCCAGCGTCAAATGGGCTGGGGGAGACTTATCAGGCCTTGCCTTATTTTTTCTCGGTCTTCACTACGTGAATATTTACGAAAAATGGGTGTGGCTTGGATTGAAGATCCCTCTAATCTTGATACAAAATTTGAGCGAGTAAGAGTTAGAAACGAATTAAACGGTGGTTTAGAGCATGTAGATTTGGAAGCACCGTTTTTAGCCGCTACCAGAATGGAAATAGATTATAAAACAGCGGAATTCTTGGCTGGCGCTGCGATGATTTCCAATGCAGGGTACGCTCGTATTGATCTGGCAGCTTTACTAAAATTACCGGCTTGTTTGGGTCAGAGGATCTTAGGACATTTATGTGCGACGATAGGGGGGGCTTCTTATTTGCCTCGTCAGGCCAAATCTTTGACCCTATTGAACTATTTGCACGCTGGAAAATTTCATGGAAGGACTTTGCACGGGTGCCACTTAATAGAAAAAAATGGTGAATTAGTGATTTTTCGCGAGTGGAGACGTTGTCGGACTCAGAAAATTTCTGGAAACTCTTTTTCTACATGGGATAATCGTTTCAGTTTCCGTCTGCCGCCCATGACTGGCGTTTCGGTAGGCCCTTTGGGAGACTTTTACCCAGTAATCAAAAGCAAAAAGTTCAGAGATATTTCAATGCCGAGACTAGCAATTATGGCTTTACCAGGATTTTTTCGGGGGAAAACACTTTTAGCGGTGCCTCATTTGGGCTTTGGACGTTCAACCGAATATGATAGCCTTAGGCAGTTGGGTATAAACTTTAGACCTCTTAGGCCTGTTACTTGCGCCCCATTTTCTATTGCTTAATTCATTTTAGGCACCATCTAATGGGGAGGTTTCAACATGTTTGGGTGAAAGCTCTTTGCCCGAACAAGAGGATGTGGAAGTGGGAAATTTAGGAAAAAATCTAATTTTATGGCTCGTTATTGGCGCTCTGCTGGTTCTGCTGTTCAATATGTTTCAACAATCAGATGGACGAAATAGTAAAATTGGGATCCCTTTTTCAGACTTCGTTGCTGAGGTTGGAAATGGGCAAGTTAGAGAGGTAATGATAACGGGCAAAAGTATTGAAGGCTTTTACACGGATGGGAGAGCTTTCCGGACGTATGCGCCCGACGACCCTAATCTTGTAGAGAGATTGACGAGCAAGGGGGTGGTGATAAGGGCTAAGCCCATTGAGGACGGCTCACCGAGTTTAGTGCAGATCCTTATTTCTTGGTTCCCAATGTTGCTACTTATCGCGGTTTGGATTTTCTTTATGCGCCAGATGCAGTCTGGTGGCGGCAAGGCGATGGGTTTTGGAAAATCAAAAGCAAAGCTTCTCACCGAAAAAGCCGGTCGCGTTACTTTTGAGGACGTTGCGGGCATAGATGAGGCAAAAACCGAGCTTGAAGAAGTTGTCGAATTTCTTAGGGATCCTCAAAAGTTTCAGAGGCTCGGGGGGAAAATACCCAAAGGCGTGCTTCTTGTAGGGCCGCCTGGGACCGGGAAAACGCTCCTTGCTAGAGCCATCGCAGGGGAAGCAAATGTGCCGTTTTTTACCATCTCCGGTTCTGATTTTGTAGAGATGTTCGTTGGTGTTGGTGCGAGTAGGGTTCGCGACATGTTTGAGCAGGGAAAGAAAAATGCACCCTGCTTGATATTTATTGACGAGATAGATGCGGTGGGGCGACATCGCGGAGCGGGGCTCGGTGGTGGAAACGATGAGCGCGAGCAAACCCTAAACCAGCTTTTGGTAGAGATGGATGGTTTTGAGGCAAACGAGGGTGTCATCCTGATCGCGGCCACCAATCGGCCCGATGTCCTAGACCCTGCGTTGCTGAGGCCGGGAAGGTTTGATCGTCAGGTCGTGGTACCCAATCCTGATATATTGGGCAGGGAGAAAATTCTTAAAGTCCATATGCGCAATGTTCCGACAGCACCAAATGTTGATGCTCGCGTCATCGCGCGTGGGACGCCCGGCTTTTCTGGAGCAGATTTGGCCAATTTGGTTAATGAAGCGGCTCTTTTAGCAGCGAGACGGAATAAGCGGCTCGTTACAATGGAGGAGTTTGAGGAAGCGAAAGACAAAGTTCTGATGGGGTCGGAACGGCGCTCGATGGTGATGAGTGAGGAGGAAAAAGAGCTTACAGCTTATCATGAAGCCGGGCATGCAATCGTTGGACTTCATGTCCCTAAGCATGATCCCTTGCATAAAGTGACGATTATTCCGCGGGGCAGAGCACTCGGGGTCACCATGAATTTGCCTGAAAAAGATCAGTTATCAATGTCAAAAACTCAATTGACGTCGCGGATTGCCTCAATGTTTGGGGGACGTGTGGCCGAGGAAATGATCTTCGGTAAAGAAAACGTAACTACAGGTGCTAGCAACGACATCATGCAAGCGACAGGATTGGCAAGGAGAATGGTTACTGAGTTTGGGTTTAGCGAGAAATTGGGACCTTTGCGATACAGTGAAAATCAAGAAGAGGTTTTCCTGGGACATTCCGTCACTCAGCAGAAAAATAATTCAGACGCTACCGCTGAAATAATCGACCTGGAGGTTCGGCGCATAGTCGAGGAAGGTGAAGCCACGGCAAGAAGTGTATTGGCTGAATTTAAAGATCAGTTAGAAAGCCTGGCAAAGGCGCTTTTGGAGTATGAAACTTTATCTGGTGACGAGGTCGACTCGATTCTGAAAGGTGATGGCATTAATCGTCCAACGATCGATGACCCTCCCTCTGATCCTAGGGGTAGGTCTTCTGTTCCCTCAGCAGGAAGGAGAAAGAGCAATGAAGACGGCGGTGCTTCGGATTTGGAGCCCGAACCGCAGGGGACATAAATAACTCGGGTGTCGCCGTCAGTTTTGTTATGGACCCCATCTCGCTATCAGAATTGCCGAGTAAATTCGATTTTGGCGGCACTAAGGATGCCCCAATTGGGCTCCGTCCGAGGGGACTTCGGAAATCAGCGGTTACGGAGGGTCAGCAACTCCCTTTTCTAGGGGGGGCGCATGTTTTTAGCAATCTTGAGATCTTTCTGAAGATCCGACAACATCTAGCTATTATTGAAGTTGATCATCGACAGGCGACCCGATGGGCGGACACTATGGGAGGTGGGGATCGATTTAGATCGGCTTTGTCCAACTTGACAAAAAAGCGCTCTCCTTTTGTGGGTCTGAACACACAAAAACCAATCATAATGGGAATAATAAACGTCACCCCGGACAGTTTTTATGCTGGTAGCAGGTTTGACCCTGTAGAAGCTGTGGATAAAGCTTACCGTATGATTGAGGATGGAGCAGATATCATCGATATAGGCGGAGAGTCTTCTCGTCCCGGTAGTAATCCTACTCCCAAGGAACAAGAAATGGATCGCGTGTTACCAGTAATAGAGAAGCTGCAACGCTGTGGCGTTCCATTGTCGATTGACACAAGGCGCTCGGCTGTCATGCGAGAGGCTATCTCTGCAGGTGTGTCGATCGTAAACGATGTAACGGCGCTATCAGATGAGGGGGCGATTAAAGTGCTTAAAGAAAATCCGCACGTATCAGTGGTTTTAATGCACGCTCAGGGTATCCCGAGGACCATGCAAAATAATCCCCGATATAACCACGTCACTTATGACGTTTTATGTTTTCTTCTCCATCAAGTCCTTAAATGTAAAGCCGCCGGTATCGAACGTAGCAGGATAGCTGTTGATCCAGGTTTTGGTTTTGGCAAGACTTTTGACCAAAATGTTCAAATGTTGAGGGAACTTGCCATGCTTCACTGTACTGGTTGCGTTATATTGGCAGGTATCTCGCGCAAGTCTTTTTTGGGTGCTATTACAAACCAAACTGAAGCAGAAGGCAGATTGTCAGCGTCTATCGCCGCGTCTATCGCGGCTTTGTCGCAAGGCGCTCAAATTCATAGGGTCCATGATGTCAAAGAAGTCAGGGAGGCCTTTGCGGTTTACGATCGCGTCAATGCCGATTGAATCGCTAGCATGGAATCTTTGGTTGCGGACAAATTACCAAAGTTGAGTGAATAGACGTCAATCGGGAGTTTTGGAATGGTAGCAGGATTATTTGGTACAGACGGCGTTCGTGGTGAAGTTAATAAATACCCTATGACACCCGCTATAGCGATGCGGATCGCTATAGCGGCTGGACGGGTATTAATGAGAGGATCACACCGTCACACGGTTGTCATCGGCAAAGATACAAGAATTTCCGGATATATGTTTGAGCCTGCGCTTACCGCAGGCTTTATTTCGATAGGTATGGACGTGACATTGGTCGGTCCGATGCCTTCGCCGGCTTTGGCTATGCTTACTAGCAGCCTCCGAGCGGATCTCGGCGTAATGATCTCTGCTTCGCATAACCCTCATGAGGACAATGGAATTAAGTTGTTCGGTCCTGACGGTTATAAACTGTCTGATGACAACGAACAAAAAATAGAATCACTAGTAATTTCTGATTTGGAAAATTCTTTAGCGGAACCTAAACACATTGGTAGGGCGAGGAGACTGGAGGATGCTAGCGGGCGGTATATAGAGTTCGTTAAGAATACCTTTCCAAAAGAACTTAGGCTTGATGGATTGAAAGTTGTTATAGATTGTGCGAACGGGGCAGCCTATAAAGCTGCTCCGCAAGTTTTATGGGAACTCGGTGCAGAAATAATCCCCATCGGTAATTTGCCCGATGGATTCAATATAAATTTGGGGTGTGGGAGTACTAACACTTCGTTAATGCAAAAAACCGTTGTTGAGTCAGGGGCGGATCTAGGTATTTCGCTGGATGGCGATGCAGACAGGGTTTTATTATCAGATGAGAAAGGTAATCTTGTTGATGGAGATCAGATAATCGGAGTAATTGCTCAGTCTTTGCTGGAGGATGATCAATTGCGGGGTGGTGGTGTGGTTGCCACCTTGATGTCAAATTTTGGCTTAGAGAGCTATATCAAAGGATTGGGTCTTAAATTTATCCGAACCGACATAGGTGATCGTTATGTAATCCAAGCAATGTTGCGCGATGGCATGAACTTAGGAGGTGAGCAATCTGGGCACATAATTTTGAGTGATTACAATTCGACCGGAGATGGACTGGTCGCTAGTCTCAGAGTATTGTCAACTTTGTTGAAAGCTAAAACGCCAGCTAGCCAATTGTGTTCTAAGTTTGAGGCCTGTCCACAAAAGCTCGAAAATATTCCTTTCTATGGCGAAAACCCACTCAAGGATACGGCACTTCAAGAAAAAATATTGAAGCAAAAAGAACGACTTTCTGGCAGCGGGCGTTTGCTTATTAGAGAGTCTGGAACTGAACGTATAATAAGAATTATGTGTGAAAGTGATAATCCCGAGTTGTTGGATGAGGTGATGGACGAATTAGTCGACGTTATCAGTGGCGCGACGGGGTAACTATCTAACTGGTTTGATACTTAAATTGCTAAGTTATTTCGAGGAGGGTCTGTGGTTGGACGTGTTTTAATAGTAGCCGGTTCTGACTCGGGGGGAGGAGCTGGCATCCAAGCTGATATTAAAGCTGTAAGTGCATTAGACTGTTTTGCTGCTACGGCGATAACCGCGCTTACTGCTCAAAATACTCTGGGGGTCCATGATGTTTATCCAGTCCACGCGGAATTTATTGATAAACAAATAAACGTAGTGATGACAGATATTGGTGCCGATTGCATTAAGACAGGGATGTTGCATGATGCGGAAACAATCAAGTGCGTAGTTCGCGCTATTGACAGGGATGGGGCGGGGATACCATTGGTAGCTGATCCAGTAATGGTTGCCAAAGGTGGCGCGAGGCTCCTCCTAGAAGATGCGGTGGTCGCTCTCAACGAATATTTGATTCCGAGGGCAACTCTGCTGACCCCCAATATTCCTGAGGCGGAGGCGCTCACGGGTATTAAGGCCTTAGATGAGTCAGCGTTGAGTCATATTGGAGAGACTTTATTAGAGAAAGGAGCACAATCCGTCCTGCTCAAAGGCGGACATTTAAACGGATCAACTATTGTCGATAGGCTCTTTAGTTCATCTGGAGTAGAACTTTTTGAGAATCCACGAATATACACCAAACACACTCACGGAACTGGGTGTACTCTTGCTTCTGCGGCAGCAGCAGGCATTTCTGATGGTTTGAGTATTTCAGAAGCTGTCAATAGGGCTGAGATTTATTTGCATAAAGCTATTTCAGGAGCTCCAGGCTTTGGATTAGGTCACGGACCAATCGATCATACACATACGGTGCGGAATTAGTTTGCCTATTCCTCTTTCATACCGTTAGGGCTTTTGACCCGATTAAGAAATTTCCTATGATCAACCGTGTTTATTATGCCTAAAAGGACCTTCTTGTACCCTTCAACCGCATCGGCTCCGGCTTCCCTGTATGCCCTAGCTACTCTTTCGCGTTGATTTAAGGTCAAACGCCTCTCTAGTTCTTCCCCCTTGATGGTAAGAGATAAGAGTCTTTTCCTCCGATCCTGTACTCCTGATTTTTGAGTTATGAAGCCCTCTTGTATGAGTTTGCTCAGGACCCGAGATAAACTTTGCTTGGTAATTCTTAAGATGGACAATAATTCAGATACATTAATTCCTGGGTTGCGACCCACGAAGTAGATGACCCTATGGTGAGCTCGACCGAGACCGTATTGCGATAAGATTGCATCGGGTTCGGAGGTGAAGTCACGGTATGCGTAAAAGATGAGCTCTATTCCCTGACGCAATTCATCATCGCGAAGAAATAGTGGATTCGCCCCGCCCTTTATGTCAGTCATATTGACATATTTGCAGTGCAATGCTAGCGAAGGCAACAGTTTTTTTACCAGGCGGCACTTTTTTCTAGGCTTTTCTGTGGAGGCATCAGGTAGATGTTAAATTTCGATGATCAGGATGGTCAAATTTGGTATGACGGGGAATTGATCCCTTGGCGCAGTGCCAATTTACATGTTCTCACACACGGGCTCCACTATGGTAGTTGCGTCTTTGAAGGAGAAAGAGTTTATAACGACAGGGTCTTCAAGCTGCTGGAGCATACGGAAAGGCTACTACAATCTGCCAATTACCTAGGTTTTGAAATTCCTTGGTCCCTTCAAGAGGTTGCGGATTTCACTATCCAAACAGTAAAAGCCCAGGGCTATTCAGATGCATATGTACGCCCTGTAGCTTGGAGAGGCAGTGAAATGATGGGAGTTTCTGCCCAAGACTCAAAAATTCATTTGGCTATCGCAGTTTGGGAATGGCCGTCCTATTTTTCCCCCGAAGCTCGAATGAAGGGTATCAGACTAGACTGGTCTAAATGGAAACGTCCCTCGCCTGAAAGTGCCCCAGTCCATGCTAAAGCGGCTGGATTATACATGATCTGTACATTGTCAAAACATGAAGCAGAGTCTAAAGGCTATGACGATGCGCTTATGCTGGATTGGAGAGGCCAAGTAGCGGAGACAACAGGCGCTAATATTTTTCTAGTTATGGATGGCGCTCTTCATACCCCTAAACCAGATTGTTTTTTGGATGGGATCACCCGCCGCTCTGTGATTGAGTTGGCTAAAAACAGAGGTTATGAAATAATAGAGCGGTCAATCATGCCGGAGGAGCTTGCGAAAGCAGACGAAATTTTTGTTACCGGAACTGCTGCCGAAGTTACTCCTGTTGGTTGCATAGGTAATCAAGACTTTATTGTGGGTCCGGTAACCAAAGAACTATTAGAAGATTATGACCGGCTTGTGAGATCAGCTATTTCTTAGAAGTTGTTATAAGTTATTATTTTAGCCAGCGTTCTGAAGCTCTGTCATCTTCGGCTTTTGACTCTACCCAGTGGCTTCCAGCAGGTGTATCTTCCTTTTTCCAAAATGGAGCACCGGTCTTTAATCGGTCGATTAAGAACTGGCAGCTTTGAAGGGCGTCTTCACGATGTGCTGATGCTGTAACTACGAGCACGATTTGTTCACCCGGGGCCAATTCTCCGTATCTATGGATTACCAATACATCCTCTAACCGCCAACGCGTTCGTGCCTCTGATTCTAAACCAAAAAGAATTTTCTCGGTCATGCCGGGATAGTGTTCTAAGGTCATCGCAGTAATCTGTGACTCTTCATTGGCCCCCCTTACCAAGCCAATAAAGCTTGCAACCCCTCCTACTTCGACATTTTTTGCGCTTATCCCCCTTATTTCTTGGCCAGCATCGAAATCTTCTTTCTGAACTCGGATCAAAAGACTAACCCCCAGTCATTGGGGGGAAGAGTGCGACTTCTTTTGATCCGTTCAAGGGGGTCGCCATGTCAGCCATTTCTTGATCTACTGCGACGCGAATAGCCTTTATATTCTCAAAAGCCGCCCGATAACCACCCCCTTGGCCCCTTAAAAATTCAATCAAATCTTCAACATTCTCGACGTCGGGAGGTAAACTGATTTCCTCCGTTCCCAGTCCAATATTAGTTCGAACCCAACCAAAATAAAGGATACGCATTAGCTCATCTCAGAAAAGGGTATAAAATTCAAGATGGTCCCGGCCCTTATATCTGTCAACTCTTCCGGTAACTCCAAAAGGCCGGACGTGTTTGCCATGGATGAGAGTACACCTGCCCCATCCTTGTGATATTTTTCTGCTCCTAATTGACCATCGGTGCCGGACGTAATCGATGCCCGTATCCACTCTTTCCGCCCAGCTTTCTTATTGTATGAAAAAAGTGCGGGAACCCTGAAAGTTAAGGGCGCCGTATCAGCGCAGCCGGCTAATGTCAAAAGCGCAGGTCTGGCAAATATCATAAATGTTACAATCGCTGCGACGGGATTACCTGGCAATCCTATAAACGGTTTCTTGCCAACTTGACCTAAAGCCAGAGGCCGACCAGGTCTGATGGCTAACCGCCAAAAATAGAGATTTCCAAGCGCTTGAACGGCAGAACGCACGTGATCCTCTTCTCCCATCGAAATACCTGCAGAGGTAATTATGACATCAAAATTAGGTTCAGCATTAGCAAGTGCTTTCTCAAGAATTTTTGGGCAATCCGGAACTATCCCTAAGTCACCGACTGTGCAACCCAGGCCTGTTAAAAGTGCTGAGATTGCATATCGATTGGAATCATAGATACATCCGCTATCGAGTGTATCTCCGATATCACGAACCTCGTCACCGGTAGAAAATATTGCAACACGCAATCTCTCAAACACATTCAATTCTGACTTTGAAATGGATGCAGCATGCCCAATATGTTGCGCTTTAATTCTTTGACCAGATCGAAGTATTACAGCGCCCTTGCACACGTCTTCTCCCGCTCGCCGACAGTTTATACCCCTCCTGATCCCCTTTGGCAGAAATACCCGGTGCCCATCATATCGACAATCCTCTTGCATTATGACCGTATCATGACCAACCGGCATTGGGGCCCCGGTGAAGATTTGCCAGGCCTCATCTTGCAAGGCCGCCCTAGAAGCCGGATGGCCGGCAGCAATTCTACCTGCCACTGGGAGTGCACTGTCTTTATCTGGATTTAAACCGTCAAAACTTACCGTATAGCCGTCAACTGCCGCATTGTCATATGGTGGAACTTCCCTGGACGATATGATGTCTTCAGCTAAAATCCTTCCAAGGGCCCTGGATAAGGGCACTTTCTCTGTCCCTTTAATGGGATGGAGGCGTTCCCGCATTATAGACAGAGCTTCCCCGGCTGTCGTAAGGCTATCTCCAAAGGCGAAGCAATTATCAATAAGTTGGGCCATATTATCTTAGAGAACCTGATAGGTCGGTTACAGACATCGCTTGCCTTATAACGAAGTCCGCTATCCTGAAAATATCTGAAAGAAGATGAAACTCCTTGTTTAGATCCAATGGCTTGGTATCACTTGCTACTGCGATCACAGTATCATCAGTCCTCCACAAGGGTGGTTTTCCGACAGAGTCACGAAAGACTTCAAGTTTTGGGTATGGCTCATTTTTGAAGCCTTCAACCAGGACTAAATCATTTCTTTGGAGTTTCTTTAATAACTCCCCGAGGGACGGTTCATTGTCGTTGTTGTTCTCATGCATAAGCACCCAACGTTTTGACGAGGATATAAGGACTTCGCAGGCGCCAGCCCGACGGTGTTCGAAGGAGTCTTTGCCGGGTTTATCCACGTCAAAGGTGTGATGGGCATGTTTGATTGTTGAAACCGAAAAGCCTCGCGCTTTAATTTCTGGTATTAGACTTTTAATTAGTGTGGTTTTTCCACTTCCGCTCCAACCAGTAATTCCAAAGACTTTCATGGGTGTGTGTCGTCGCTATCAATTCGGTCAATATGTTTAAGACCAGAACGAAGATAATCATAACCGGTGCATAAAGTTATGATCGCTGCTATCCACAGACACCATTCCCCTATAGCACGTGTGGGTATGAATTCTGGACCATGTTGGCCAACGATTAAGAACCCAATGGCAACCATTTGCAAAGCGGTTTTCCATTTGGAAAGTTTAGTCACAGGGATTCCTATAGCTACTCCGGCAAGAAACTCTCTCAAGCCAGATACAACAATCTCCCTGCACAATATGACTACCGCTGGCAGTAAGGTGCTACCTGAAATTTGGCCAAAACCCGCCAGAAGAAGTATCGTTGCTGCGACCAGCAATTTATCTGCGACAGGGTCTAGGAATTTTCCAAAAGCCGACTGTTGACTCCAGGCTCTCGCTAGGTACCCATCTAGGAAATCTGTTAATGCTGCGATCGTGAAAAGGCCGCATGCTAACCACTGACCCAGAGGTGAGTCTAAGTAGAACAAAGCAACAATTCCCGGAATTGCTATTATCCGTCCTAGGGTTATCATATTAGGAATACTGGATAGCATAATATGAGTTTGTTCTAGATTTTTGCTGACTTCATATTAGAGGTATAAAACACTCAGCCAATTAAGCCAAATTATCTGGTCGCATGAAAGAAATCGTATATTTTCTTTGCAAGAGAATTACTGATGCCTTTAACAGTGCCTAGGTCCGTTTCCCCTGCTTCGCCCACTGCTTTTGCTGATCCAAAGTGGTTGAGAAGGGCTTTCTTCCTAGAGCTTCCGATGCCTTCAATTTGATCCAATAGAGACTTGGTGATTTTTGTCTGTCTTCGAATTTTATGGCTCCCAATTGCAAAGCGGTGTGCTTCGTCTCTTAGCCGCTGAAGATAATATAATGCTGGATCGTCGGGTTTCATAATAAATGAAGGCTGGGTTTCGGTGTGAAATTGCTCACGTCCCGCATCTCTGTCAGGTCCTTTGGAGATCGCGACAATCGGGATCTTAAGCCTTAAATCGGCTAACACCTGGGCGACTGCTGTTAGGTGGCCTTTTCCACCATCTATTAATAAAAGATCTGGCCAATTTTTTGAAGTTAGTGAAGGGTCTTCTCTGAGGGCCCGTTTGAATCTTCGCGTTATGACCTCCCTAATCATGGCGTAATCGTCCCCTGGAGATATCCGATCATTTTTTATATTAAATTTTCGATAGGAGGATTTTGCGAAACCCTCTGAGGTGGCGACGATCATAGCTCCCACAGGATTTTCGCCCAAAATATGACTATTATCATAAACCTCTATTCTATTTGGAGAGGCATGCAACTGAAATTTTCTAGCTATTTGAGCCAGGATCTTCTCCTGATTCTCATTTTGTGACAGGCGTCTTGCAAGTTCTTCACGAGCATTCTCCGCGGCTCGTTTGACAAGCGTAACCCGAGGGCCACGAAATGGCTTGTATAGAGAAACTTTACGATTAGCTCTGCAAGTTAGTGCTTCCTCAAGTAGATTCTTTTCAGATGGCAACAGGTTTACCATTATTAAAGGTGGTGGGGTTTTATTGGCATAGAATTGTCCTAAGAAGGCTGAAATAATATCCTCTCTTTTTTGATTGGCAGTTCTAGATGGGAAATAAGTACGGTTGCCGAAATTTTGGCCGTTCCGAAAAAAAAATACTTGCACGCAAGATAATCCCCCCAGATTTTCTAATGCGATGACGTCAGCGTCCCCTAGAGCGGTTATATTAATATCTTGGCGTGCCTGTATTTGGGTCAATGCATGGATACGGTCTCTCAGGGTTGCGGCCTCTTCAAAGTCTAGGTTTTCAGAAGCCTCTTCCATGCGGATAGAGAGTTTTTCTTGCAGTTTTCTTGTTTTTCCTGATAAAAATTGCTGTGCGTCTTCAACGATCGTTTTATAGTTGCGTTCGCTGATTTTTCCAACGCATGGACCAGAGCACCGTTTTATTTGGTACTGTAGACAGGTTCGGGTGCGTCCCTTGAAGACAGAGTCTGAGCAATCACGGAGTGGGAATGCTCGCTGTAAAGCGGCTAACGTTCTATTAACTGAGCCAGCCGAGGCGAAGGGGCCATAATATTCTCCGCGCTCATTTTGCGTGCCTCTATGTTTTAAGAGCTGTGGCCAATTACTTGCTGTGGTTAGACGAATATACGGAAAGGATTTGTCGTCTCTCAGCAAGATATTATATAGAGGTTTTAGCCGTTTGATCAGATTACTCTCCAGAAGCAAAGCTTCTGCTTCTGTATGTGTCTCTATGAACTCCAACTTGTGGGTCGCTGCGATCATCCGCTGTATTCTCACGGGATGCTTACCGGGTCGAGTATATGCAGCAACTCGGCGCTTCAGGTTACGTGCTTTGCCAACGTACAGAACCGATTCGCTATCATCTATCATTCGGTAGACGCCAGGACTTGAAGACAATGTCTTAACTGCCCTTTTGATGGTCTCAGCTCCGTTAGTGAGGTTTGGACTACCGACCTCAAGCCGAGTATTTTTCAATATTTTTTCTTTTTCTCCCATGCGTTGGGCGCCACTGTTTTTGAGTAATTAATTATTGCCTAAAATTTAGCATCGGTTATTCAAAAATTCTCGTAAATTTTTTATTTAACTGGGCCTTATCGGGTTTAATACCGGACCTCTTCTTAAACCTCGAAGAGGGTCTTCGAAATTGAAGTAAACCGGGTCTGGTTTTTCTTGAGAGATAGATATCAAAGGTATTCCAGGGCTAGTTCAAAACTTTGGAGTTTAAGGTTGTCTTATCCTATTAATTTCTACCCCAACGCTTGCCGTTTCTTTAAAAACATCCAGTTTTTCTACGCGCACGATTACTGCACTTACTTTTTCATATGATAGGCATAGTCCAGAAATCTTCTCTGCTAATGTTTCAACCAAATTGATGTGGCCGCCTGACACTAGAACCTTTACTGCCTCAACTATTTCTTCATAGTTCAGTACCTCCGAGATATGGTCCTTTTCTATGGGACTATTCTCAGCGACCGATATGTCTAGATTGACCCGCACTCGCTGAGGTCGCTCTTTTTCATGCTTATGAATACCAATGCGTGCTGACAAGATTAGGTCATTAATCAGCACGTGTCTGATTGTGTGGCTTGACGACTGTGTCAACAGGTTGTGTATTTTTTTAGTACTATTCATATCAACGCTGTTAACAGATGCGAATTTCACTCTTTAGGGCATTTGGGGGCGAGTGGGTATTCCCAACCCAAATGCTGTCCGCCATCTAAAGCGATCATTTGTCCCGTCATTGACTCTGCTGACAATATAAATTCAACCGCTTTTGCTATTTCTTCAGGAGGAGCGCCTCGTTTAAGTGGTGTACTTGCTTCTTGTTTAAGAAAATCCTCTCGGCTTTGCCTTGGAGATGGAAGGGTCGGACCAGGTCCAATTCCATTAACTCTCACGCGAGGGGCCATTGCGAGGGCTAAAGTCTGTGTTAATGACCAA
>Ga0181592_10002163_pt1 | contig 16150 bp, 17 predicted proteins | sample 071ome_20_FD_133755 | JGI IMG/M metagenome (GOLD analysis project Ga0181592, IMG submission 133755) | Coastal salt marsh microbial communities from the Groves Creek Marsh, Skidaway Island, Georgia - 071412BT metaG (megahit assembly) | ecosystem: Environmental > Aquatic > Marine > Intertidal...
CGTTTTCTCGGGCTCGGCTATCCCGGCGGCCCGGCGATCGATCGACTGTCTGCCGAGGGTGATCCGCGAGCAATCGATTTTCCACGGGCAATGTTGCACGACGGACTCGATTTCAGCTTCAGCGGCCTCAAGACCTCGGTCATGAATCACGTTCGCAAGAATCCGTCGGTGTCGACCCCCGACGTCGCAGCATCGTTTCAAACCGCAGTGGTCGACGTCCTTGTGAGCAAGGCCATGAGAGCTGCCGATCAGACGGGCGCAAGGGCCGTCGTATTGGGCGGAGGAGTGGCGGCCAACTCCGAATTGCGCCGTCGTTTCACCGAGGTCTGTGAGTCGTCCGGTCGCCGCGGTCTGTTGCCCAGTCGCGCGATGTGCACCGACAACGCAGCCATGATCGGAGCGGCGGCGTGGTACCGACTTCGCGATCATGGGGCGATGGGCCTCGACACTGGTGCCTCACCCAATCTGCGGCTTGTCGCAGGTGAGGTCACGTCGTGACTCTGCGCATCGGGCCCCTCGAGATTCCCGCACCGGTGGTGCTGGCTCCCATGGCCGGGGTCACCAACTCTCCGTTCAGATCTCTGTGTCGGCGTTTCGCTCCCGGTCTGTTGTACGTCAACGAGATGGTGATGGCGGCAGCCCTCGTGAACGGCAATGCGAAGACTGCCCGGATGGTTCAGTTCGGGGCTGACGAGAATCCTCGCAGCCTGCAGTTGTACGGCAGCGATCCAGGTCTCCTCGGTGACGCCATCCGCCGGCTCGCCGACTCTGGCGCAGTCGACCACATCGACATGAATTTCGGCTGTCCGGCGCAGAAGGTGACGCGCAAAGGTGGCGGTGCGGCAGTGCCGGCCAAGCCGAATCTTCTGCGAGCCATCATGCGTTCGGCAGTACAGGCCGCCGCGCCTTACGGCATACCGGTCACGGCGAAGTTCCGTATGGGGATCGACGATTCGCTGATCACCCACCTCACGACCGGACGTATCGCCGAGGAGGAGGGGATCGCCGCGGTCGCCCTACATGCTCGAACCGCTGAACAGCACTACAGCGGTGACGCACGATGGGCGGCGATCGCCGAACTGAAGTCCGTCATCACCTCGATACCCGTTCTCGGCAACGGCGACATCTGGACGGCCGACGACGCCATGCGCATGATGTCGGAGACCGGCTGCGACGGTGTCGTGATTGGTCGGGGTTGCCTCGGTCGACCGTGGTTGTTCGGTGACATCGTCTCGGCGATGACGGGTGGTGAGGTTGCCGAGCCGCGTCGTCTTGGTGACGTCGTCGACGTGATGGCCGACCATGTGCGACTCCTGTCCGAACATTTCGGGACCGATGCGTCAGGTGTCGATCGAGGCGTGCGCGACTTCCGCAAGCACACGTCGTGGTACCTCACGGGTTTCCCGGTGGGTGGTGAGATGCGGGCCCGACTCGCGATGTCCTCGACCGTGTCGGAAGTCGACGATCTTCTCGGCGAAATGAGCGACAAGCACGGTCGTGATCTCGCTGTAGTCGACGGTGGAGAGAGGATTCGCCGCGGCAAAACAAATGGTCCCATTCGCGTGGTACTACCCGACGGGTACCTCACCCGGCTCGACGACATGACAGTTCCCGACGACGACGACGTCATGGCCCTGTCGGGGGGATGAACGTGCGACGAGTCGTTCTGGGATCGGGTTCGCCTCGACGCCTCGAGTTGTTGCGTGGGATCGGCGTGGAGCCGGCGGTCGTCACTCCCCACGTCGACGAGTCGGCCCGCTCGAACGAGTCACCGGTCGACTACGTGCGTCGATTGGCATCGGCCAAGTTGTCGGCCGTCATGCACGATCTCGGTCCGGTGGCCGTTGGCACAGTGGTGATCGCCGCCGACACGACGGTCGACGTCGACGGGCGCATCCTCGCCAAACCCTCCGATCCCGCCGAAGCCGTCGAGATGTTGCGGCTCCTGAGCGGACGGTCGCATCTGGTGCACACCGGATGGGCGGTCGCCGTGGCCGTGCCGGGTTGTCGGGGCAACGAGTGGGAGGGTCATGTCGAGGTGACGACGTCGGCCGTCACGTTCCGGTCGCTCACTCCGACCGAGGTCGACGGGTACGTGGCCACGGGGGAGCCCCTCGACAAGGCGGGGGCCTACGCCATCCAAGGTGGTGCCGGAGAGTTCGTGGAACGCCTCGAGGGAAGTCTGTCAGCGGTCATCGGGTTGCCCGTCGAGCGCCTCGACGAGGTCTGTGCCGGCCTCGGCGCCCCCTTGACCTGACGTTCTTCCCGGCCAGTTAGCACTCGGGCACTCCGGTTGCTAACGGCCGGTGTCGCCCCGTAGCCTTGGCACTCGCCAGGGACGAGTGCTAACGGCCCCGGCCACAGAGTCATCCCATCAACGTCCACCCTCACGGAGGATTCCACCATGAACCTGAAGCCCCTCGACGACCGCATCGTCGTCCGTCCCAATGAGGCCGAGGAGCGCACGGCGTCCGGTCTCGTCATCCCCGACACCGCGAAGGAAAAGCCCCAGCAGGGCACCGTTCTCGCCGTCGGCCCGGGTCGCTGGAGCGACGACGAGGGCAAGCACTTCGCCCTCGACGTCAAAGAAGGCGACACGGTCCTCTACTCGAAGTACGGCGGCACCGAGGTCACGGTGAACGGCGAGGATCTGCTCATCCTCACCAGCCGCGACGTTCTTGCCATCGTCACCAAGTGAGGCACTGATGTCCAAACAGCTCAAATTCGACGAAGAGGCGCGTCGCGCCCTCGAGGCCGGTGTCAACAAGCTCGCCGATGCGGTGCGCGTGACGCTCGGACCCAAGGGACGCAACGTCGTTCTCGACAAGAAGTTCGGCGCCCCCACCATCACGAACGACGGAGTGTCGATCGCGAAGGAAATCGAACTCGAAGATGCCTTCGAGAACATGGGTGCGCAGTTGGTCAAGGAAGTCGCCACCAAGACGAATGACGTCGCCGGTGACGGAACCACCACGGCCACGGTGATTGCTCAGTCGATGGTGTCGCACGGTCTGCGCAACGTGACCGCCGGCGCCAACCCGATGGGGCTGAAGCGCGGTATCGAAAAGGCCGTCGCCGCCGCTGTCGAGTCGATCCAGTCACTCGCCAAGAAGGTGGAGGACAAGGCCGAGATCGCCAGCGTTGCCACCATCTCGGCGGCCGACGCCGCGATCGGCAACGTGATCGCCGACGCGATCGACAAGGTCGGCAAGGACGGTGTGGTCACCGTCGAAGAGAGCAACACTTTCGGCATCGAACTCGACTTCACCGAGGGCATGCTCTTCGACAAGGGCTACCTCTCGCCGTACTTCGTGACCGACGCCGAACGCCAGGAAGCCGTCCTCGAGGACGCGTACATCCTGCTGTACGGATCCAAGATCTCGACGGTTCAGGCCGTGCTGCCCACACTCGAAGCCGTGATGAAGGGTGGCAAGCCGCTCGTCATCATCGCCGAAGACATCGAGGGCGAAGCTCTCGCCACTCTCGTGGTCAACAAGATCCGCGGTACGTTCAATTCGGTTGCCGTGAAAGCCCCCGGTTTCGGCGATCGCCGTAAGGCGATGCTCCAGGACATGGCGGTGCTCACTGGTGGTCAGGTCATCAGCGAAGAAGTGGGTCTGAAGCTCGAGAACGTGACCCTCGATCTGCTCGGTCGGGCCAAGCGCGTGATCGTCACCAAGGACGAGACCACGATCGTGGAAGGCGCCGGCGAACGAGCCGATGTCGACGGCCGCATCAATCAGATCAAGGCCGAGATCGAGAACACCGACTCCGACTGGGATCGCGAGAAGCTCCAGGAGCGTCTGGCGAAGCTGGCCGGTGGTGTGGCAGTCATCAAGGTCGGCGCAGCCACCGAGGTCGAGTTGAAAGAGAAGAAGCACCGTATCGAAGACGCCGTCTCGGCGACCCGTGCGGCCATCGAAGAGGGTGTCGTGCCCGGCGGTGGAACGGCTCTTCTCCGTTCACGTGACGCGGTGAAGGCAGTCGTCGACTCGCTCACCGGCGACGAGGCGACCGGTGCTCGCACCGTGTGGGAAGCGCTCGAGGCTCCCGCTCGTAACATCGCCGACAATGCGGGTATGGAAGGCGCTCTCGTCGTCCAGCGTGTGTCGAGCGAAAAGGGTGCGGTCGGACTCAACGCCGCCACCGGCGAGTACATCGATTTGGTCAAGGCCGGCATCATCGACCCGGCCAAGGTCACTCGAGCAGCGCTGCAGAACGCGGCGTCGATCGCTGCTCTCGTGCTCACCACCGAATGTCTCGTGGCCGACAAGCCCGAGCCGGCCTCGGCCATGCCCCCCGGCGGCGGCATGGGCGGCATGGGTGGAATGCCCGGAATGATGTGACCGACAGGGTGACCACGTGTCACCTCGTCGAATGCGACAGGGGCGAGGCTTCGGCCTCGCCCCTGTCGCATTCACGGACTGGCGTTCACTCGTAGTCGATCGTCGAGATCTCTCGCAGTTTGTCGAGACGGTGACGAGCTTCGATGAGTCGTACCGTTCCCGACAGCGACCGCATGACGAGACTCTGAGTGGTGGCACCACCGGCGTGGAAGCGCACGCCGTTCAGCAATTCACCGTCGGTCACGCCGGTGGCGGCGAAGAAGCAGTTGTCTCCGCGAACCAGATCGTCGGTGGTGAGCACGCGATCGAGGTCGTAGCCCTCGGCGACCGCGGCATTTCGCTCGGTCTCGTTTCGAGTCCACAACTTGCCCTGGATCTCGCCCCCCATGCATTTGAGGGCAGCGGCGGCCGTGACACCCTCGGGCGTGCCGCCGATACCGAAGAGAACGTCGACGCCGGCGTCGGGCCAGGCGGTGGCGATGGCTCCGAAGATGTCGCCGTCGCTGATGAGCTTGATACGAGCTCCTGATTCGCGGACCTCTTCGATGAGATCCTTGTGGCGATCACGGTCGAGGATGACGACCGTCAGGTCGCGCACACTTTCGCCTTTGGCCTTGGCGATCCACTTCAGGTTCTGCGTGGGAGACGCGTTGATGTCGATGTGACCGGCGGCGGCCGGACCGACCGCGATTTTCTCCATGTAGACGCACGGGCCGGGATTGAACATGGTGCCGCGCTCGGACACTGCGATCACAGCGAGTGCATTTCCCCGACCGAGGGCCGTGAGAGTCGTGCCGTCGATCGGGTCGACGGCGACGTCGGTCCTGGTGTTGGAACCGTCGCCCACGACCTCTCCGTTGAAGAGCATGGGTGCTTCGTCTTTTTCGCCCTCTCCGATGACGACGACACCGTCCATCGGAACGGTGGTCAACACGGTGCGCATGGCTTCGACGGCGGCTCCGTCGGCACCGTTCTTGTCGCCACGACCGACCCATCGCGAGGCAGCGAGGGCGGCCGATTCGGTGACCCGGACGAGCTCCATGGCCAGGTTTCGGGAAGGCTTCTCGGGCATGGACACACCGTAGTCGTGACTCGGGTGACCGCTGTGGCGGTCGCTCGACCCTCGAGACGGCGTCGACGACTTCTCTACGATGGCGCGGTGGCCGACCTGTTGACGCTCGAGAACTGTCTGGCCGGCCGCGAACTCGGAGAACCGAGGCTCGACCCGACCGGACGACGTCTCGCCATCGTGACGACTGCGCCGTTCGATCCGAGGTCCGATGAACGGCTGCTATGGCACATCGAAGTGATCGACCTCGACGACCCGGCGGGCGACTGGAACAAGATGTCGACGACTCCGGTTCGCGGTGTGCGGGGTCTGGGTGGAGGCACATTCGACTGGAGCCCTGACGGGCACTCCGTCGTCGCCGTGGCGGCTGGAGGCGACGTGGTCGAGATCGGCATCGATGGTTCGACGAGGATGCTCGTGCCGGCGGGAGATCGCACGCTGTCGTCGCCGGTGGTCGATCCGTCCGGCGGCAAGGTGATCGTGGTCGTCGACCAGTCCGAGATCTGGGAAATCGAACGTCGATCGGGAGAGATTCGTCGCGTTGACGACGGTCGGCACGACTTCGTGATCGATCCGATCGTGTGGAACGGACGCGTCGTATGGCACGGATGGAACCCGCCGAACATGCCGTGGGACGAGAGTGAACTCGTCACCGAACACGGCGTCGTGTACGCAGTGGCCGGTCGACGTGTACAGCAACCCGACACCACTCCCGATGGCAATCGAATCGCCTGGCTCGACGACGCGAGTGGCTGGCTCAACGTGACGACGGGAGACGGGCGACGGGTGAGTGAAGCATTCGAGCACGGTGGCCCGCCGTGGGGCGAGCGCATGCGTTCGTGGTGTTGGAGTCCCGACGGGTCGCGTCTCGCGTTCGTACGCAACGAAGGTGGTTTCGGACGGCTCTGCACCGTCGACCCGTCGACCGGTCGAGTCGACGAGCGGGCCAAGGCGATTCACGGTCAGTTGTCGTGGCGGGGTTCTCGACTGGCGGCCATCCGCACCGGAGGAAGAACGCCGACGCAGATCGTGGTGTACGACACCGACGATTGGACGCGTCGAACGGTCGCTGTCGGTCCTTCTTACGACTGGAAGGATCACTCGGCGTTGGTCGAACCAGACCTGCTCGCCGTCGACGATGGTGCCGGCTCCCTCCTCCACGCCCGCCTGTATCGCGCGACCCGTCCGAACGGCGCGTTGCTGTGCTGGATCCACGGAGGGCCGACTGATCAGTGGACGGTGTCGTTCAACGTGCGATTCGCCTACTGGATCGACCGTGGATATTCGATTCTCGTTCCCGATCATCGAGGTAGTACCGGACACGGTCGCTCGTATACCGATGCGCTTCGCGGCGAGTGGGGTCGTCTCGACGCGCACGACACCGCCGTGCTCGTGAACTTCGTCCAGAGGAGCGAGGAATTCTCTCCCGATCGCACGGCTGTCCTCGGATCGTCGGCTGGCGGTCTCACGGCACTCGTGGTCGCTCTCGAACATCCCGAACTTCTCGGCGCGGTGGTGGCGGCTTATCCGGTGTCCGACATCGCCGCTCTCGATACGACGACACATCGCTTCGAAGCCCACTACAACCGAACCCTCGTCGGCGATCCGTCGACCACGGTCCAAAAGTCCGAGGAGCGCTCACCGGTGCACCGTGTCGACGAGCTCTCGGTTCCGGTACTTCTCCTGCACGGCGACTCCGATCCCGTGGTATCGGTCGATCAAAGTCGACGACTCGCCGACATCGCGTCTCGCCATGTCGAATACGTGGAGTACCCAGGGGAAGGGCACGGATTCCGCTCGTGGTCGACGCGACTCGACGAGCACCGTCGAACCGAAGAATTCCTGATTCGTCACCTGTCGTAGGCGGGGGTAGCGTTCCCGCCGTGACCGACTGGAACCCGCTCGATCCGGACGCCGCGAACGTCTTCTACGACTTGTCGTCGTGGACGTCCGATCAGCAGGCCGAACTCACCGCGTTGCTCGCCAACGCCGATATCTCACACGCCTGGGTGGAGTCCGAACTCGTCGTACCCGAAGAACACGAGAGAATCGTCGATCGACTTTTCGATCGACTCGAGAAAGAACTGGGCATCGGTTCGACGGCAGTCCAAGGTGGAGTCGGTGAAGGAGACGAAGTCACCGAATACGACCTCGACGAGTATTCGATGGAGGAGCGGCGCGAGATCACCGAGCGGCTGGTCGCGACTCGCATCACACACCGTTGGACCGAGGAGATCCTCGTGGTACCGACCGCCGCCGAACAACTGGTCGAGTCCATTCTCGACGAGTACGACAACGTCGCCTTCGACGACGACTGACGTCATGAGCGTCCTGCTCGCCGAACTCGAGATCTGGCACACACGTCCTCTCACGCCGACACGACGTCTGTCGCTCGGTCACATGGTCTTGCCGTGCGATCCGGCCCCAGGATTCGGTGGCCTCCTACTCGGCGCGATCATCGCGCGCCATGCCGCCGACGTCGACGACGATCTGCTTCCCGACACTCACCGACTACTCGCGCAGATCCAGCGAGGTGAGCGAGTGGTGCAGCCACGTCTTCGACACCGATTCCAAGTCGACCGACACGGATTGGCAGTGAGTCGGCATCGCGTGTTCGGAGTGGGAGACGACATCGAGTTCGATCTCGATGCACAAGGAAGTCCGATGCAACAGGTGTTGGGTGCGATCTACGCGCTCGAGCGCCTCGATCTCACTACACGCCGAGAACTCGAACCCGTTATCTCCAAGTCGTTGAGATGGCGTGGCCCGCTTGGAGCGGCGTTCGTCGCTCATCTCGCCGGATCGAAGACGTCGTCGCTACGTTCACTGGCCGATCCGCGTGCATGGGCACTCGACGTCCTGGGCTTCCCGGAAGGAACGACGAAACCGTCGAAGCGTGCTGTGTCCGAGCGGTTCCGTCGTCGCCTTCGTGAAGTACATCCCGATCACGGCGGCGATCACTCGACGGCCAGCGCGTCGATCGGCGACCTCAGTGAGGCCCGTCGAATCCTGGGTGGCTGATCGAATCACGATCGTCGGGGTTGATGTCTTCGAGCTCACGATGTGCGGTCTCGGGATACGTGCGCCACACGATCAAGGTGACCACCAGGGTTCCGATGAGCAGAACGCTCATGATGGGTCCGTGCGCAACTCCACGGTCGAGTAACGCTCCGGTTGCGAGCAGGGAGATGCTTCCTCCAACCAGCGCGCTCGCCAGAATCAGGAAGGCTGCTCGTCCCCGTCGGCCGGTGGGGAAGAGTTCAGTGCGATAGACGGCAAGGGGCGGATAGGCGGTGGCGGCCACGATGGCGCCGACGATGGCAGTCGTCCACATCAGCGGACCGGACAACCAGAACGTGGTGGCGAGCAGGGTGCCGCCGATGGGAACGCAGACGGTGGCGAGACGTCGACGTCCTTGGCGATCGGCAATTCGTCCCCCGACGACGAGACCGATCACGGCCGGAGTTGCCGAGGCGAAGGCGAACACCGTGACCATTCCAGCTGAGAAGCCGCGTTCGTCTTTCAGGAAAGCGTTCTGGAAGAAGGAGGCCGGCGCGATGAGGAGGTTGCCGAAGAAGGCCACAGCCATCTGGATCGCCAATCGATTGCCTTGCATCGGTGTGTCCGGCTCGGGTCGGGTGTCGACGCGATTTTCGATGCGCCGTTCGACATACGTCTCGAATCGGCGTGTCTCAGGAAGTCGGCGAGTGAGATCGACAGCGACGAGCAACCAGATGAGCGAGAGCGCGTAGATGAATCGCCAGCCGTCGGGTCCGATATCGGCGAGAGGCAGCGCGATCACTGCGACACCGGCACCGATTCCACTCGCCATGGCGAGGATGCTCACGGCATAGGCACGGGTATTGCGCGGCATCTCCTCGGCGGCGATGACGGCGACCAGTAGATCGAGAGCCAGGCCGAGCGGCCGACTCAGAGTTTGTGTGGCGACGAGGACGGGGAAATTGGGAGCGAGTGCACCGAATGCAGCGAGGAGTGGGGCAACCCATGCCAGAACGATCACGACGCGTCGTCGCCCCACTCGATCGGCAGCGAGAGCAGCTGGAAGTCCGATGAGGATTCCGAGTCGGACCACCGTTCCACCGACGCCACGCCCCCAGTCGCCGACACCGAGATCGTCTCCGGCGAAAGCAACCGTCTGAGTGAAGAGCGTGTTCACGAACGCCGAGAGAAGACTGGCCGCCGCGAGAAGTCCGAGAATGAGAACCTGTCGTTCGTCGAGTCGGTCGGGAGGTGCCCACCACGGGTTGGTGTCACTACCCGGTCGACGCCGTCGGATCGTGCGATTCACGAGCGGCCGGAAGATCCAGCCGAACCAGGGGACCACGAGCGAGTATTCGGTTTCCTCGACGAGTGAAGCCTGACCTGTGGTCACGTCGGAACGCACGGTGCGTCGATACGAACGGAACGGGCCGACGGCCTGTGTGAACTCGGTGACGTCGTCGTGACGGCTCGAGATCTGCTCGGTGACGAGATCGTCGCGCGCGTTCGTGAGCCACTGCTCGTCCTCGATCGACCAGCTGCGAACGACATGCCTGGTCGCAAGACCCACGGGGCGAGCATACTGGTGACCGTATGAGTCGGATCCTGGCGCATCGAAGTGGTCCGCTCGTCGGAGTGGTCGACGTTCCGGGTGCCAAGAATTCGGTTCTCAAGTTGATGGTGGCATCTCTGTACGCGTCGGGCGAACATCGGCTGACGAACGTCCCCGAGATCTCCGATGTCGATGCCATGGCCGTGCTACTCGGTTCGCTCGGAGTCGATGTCAGATTCGCGGCACCGGGCTCTCACGAACTCGTGTTGTCCAACTCTGGTCAGGTGGCCTCGGTGGCTCCTCCCGACGAGGTGGGGAGCATCCGCGCGTCGATCAATCTGCTCGGACCGCTGCTCGCGTGTCGTGGTCACGTGCGACTCGACATGCCCGGAGGTGACGACTTCGGATCTCGCCCGATCGACATGCACGTGGCTGGCCTGTCGGCGATGGGAGTTTCGTTCGAGGCCGACGCGACTCATCTCGAGGCGCGAGTCGACCGTTTGCGAGGCGCCGACGTGGTACTCGATTATCCGTCGGTCGGCGCCACCGAAAACGTGATGTGTGCGGCTGTACACGCCGAAGGCACGACGACGATCCGTCACGCCGCACGTGAACCGGAGGTGGCCGATCTCGCATGCCTACTCGTGGAGATGGGAGCGCGCATCGACGGCATCGGAACCGATGTGCTGCGCATCGAGGGTGTTCCCCGCGGTGCTCTCATTCCGACGACGCACGCCGTCGTGAACGACCGCATTCAAGCAGCCACGTACATGGCGGCAACGGCGGTCCTGGGTGGTGATGTGGTGGTGCGCGGAGCCGACCCCGACCACATGAGGATGTTCCTCCGCAAACTGGTCGAGATGGGCGTGGACGTCGAGGCGACAGTCGACGGTGTTCGAGTGTCGATCGATCGCCGTCTCAGCACGGTCGACGTCCAGACGCTTCCGTATCCAGGAGTGGCCACCGATTACAAGCCGCTGATGGTCACGATGATGGCCGTGGCCGATGGTGTGGGAGTCATGACCGAGAATCTGTATCCCGGTCGTTTCCGTTACGTCGAGGAGTTGTCGAAGTTGGGCGCCGATATCAGAACCGACGGTCACCATGCCGTCGTCCACGGTGTCGAGCGTCTACGTGGAGCTGCGGTAGCTGCCCCCGACATCCGGGCTGGAGCGGCGTTGGTGGTGGCCGGTCTGGCCGCTGAGGGACGCACCACGATTTCCGGTTTCGAACACGTCGAGCGGGGTTACGACGACTTGATCGGGCGACTTTCAGCGATCGGTGCTCGACTCGAGAGAGTCTGAGCCGTCCACTCGCTCGACGTAGCGAGTGTTCACCCGACGGCGGACCACGGCCAGCAGCCCGACCACCACGACGATCGGTCCGGCCACGAGCAGGATTTCGTCCCATCCGCCCTGGTGGGCGACCAGCGATACACGTCCGATGAGCGGTGTCATGACATCTGACCCCGGGCCGTGTTTCTCATCGCCCGTCACTCTACGATCAATGGCTGGTTCTCCGTTCGGCGCCTCGTCGTCGTGTCCGAAGGTCATCATGAGTTCGTTGCGCACACAGGTCGAAGAAACCATCGAGGCGATCCGCCCGGCCCTGCAAGCCGACGGTGGTGACATCGAGTTGAAGAGTGTCGACGAGTCGACCGGAATCGTCTCGGTGACCCTCCTCGGAGCGTGTGGCACGTGCCCGGCATCCACACAGACCTTGAAGGACGGGATCGAGAGGATCATGCGAGATCGCGTCGACGGGGTCACCGAAGTGGTGAACGTGTGACTGACACGAGCGCGCTCTTCGAGGCCGCGCGTGCCGGAGATCGAGCGTCGTTGGCCCGTCTGATGTCGCTCGTCGAGCGCGGTGGAGACGATGCCCGAGAGATCGGCCGGCTGGCCTATCCGTTCGGTGGTTCGGCTTACACGGTCGGAATCACAGGTGCACCAGGGGCCGGTAAGAGCACCCTCACGTCGGCCACCATCGCTCACATGCGATCGATCGAACTCGAGGTGGCCGTTCTGGCGATCGATCCGACGTCACCCTTCACGGGCGGTGCCATCCTCGGTGACCGCGTGCGCATGCAGGACCACGCAACCGATCCGGGTGTGTTCATTCGGTCCATGGCCACTCGTGGCCACTTGGGTGGTCTCTCACTTGCCGCACCGGAGGCCGTTCGACTTCTCGATGCCCTGGGTCGACGGTGGATTCTCGTCGAGACGGTCGGAGTGGGGCAGGTCGAAGTCGAAATTGCCGGGAAGGCCGACACCACCGTGGTGGTCGTGAACCCGGGATGGGGAGATTCGGTCCAGGCCAACAAAGCGGGCTTGATGGAGATCGCCGACGTGTTCGTCATCAACAAGGCCGATCGCAAGGGAGTCGACGACACGCGCCGTGATCTCGAGCAAATGCTCGATCTGTCCGAGATCCCGTCCGGGGCCTGGCGACCACCGATCGTCACCACGGTGGCCACCGACGGCCGCGGTGTCGCCGAACTGTGGAATCGCATCAACGAGCATCGTGAGGTGATCTCGACGTCGGGCGAACTCGAGCGCCGCCGCCGCCATCGGCTCCGTGAGGAGCTTCGTGAGATCGTCGCCCGTCGCCTCGAGCAGAAAGCGCGTGAGATCTGCACGGGTGAACGATGGGACGGTCTGACCGACGACGTGATCGAGCGAGTGATCGATCCGTGGTCGGCGGCCGACGACATGCTGCGCGGTGTGGACGCCTGATACTCCATTGCCCGACACGGAAGGAAGAGCCACGTGAGCATCGACGATCTGGTACGCCTCGAGCGTCGTGACGACGGAGTTGCCGTCGTCACCTTGAACAATCCGAAAGTGAACGCTTTGAGTCAGGCGGTTCTCGCGCGTCTTGCCGACGTAGCAGCCGAGTTGACGGCCGATCCTCCCGGAGCAGTCGTGATCACCGGTGGAGATCGACTCTTCGCAGCTGGGGCCGACATCTCCGAATTCGGGGGACCCGATGAAGCCGACACGATCGGTGCCGGATTCCACCGTGCGCTCGATGCGGTCGCGGCCATTCCTCGATTCGTGATCGCCGCCGTGAGCGGATTCGCACTCGGCGGTGGTTGTGAACTTGCTCTCGCGTGTGACTACCGCATTGCCGGAGAACGTGCGGTGTTCGGTCAGCCCGAAATCCTGCTCGGCATCATCCCCGGTGGGGGAGGAACGCAGAGGCTTTCGCGGCTCGTGGGTCCGAGCCGGGCCAAGGAACTCATGATCACCGGACGTCAGGTGAAGTCAGCCGAAGCGCTCGCCATCGGACTCGCCGACGAAGTCGTGACCGACGACGTCTTGATGGACCGCGCATTGTCGCTGGCCGCCGACGTGGCGCGTGGCGCTCTGGTGGCTCAAGCGCTCGTGAAGCGAGCCGTCGACGACGGGCTTTCGTCGACACTCGCCGACGGACTGCTTCTCGAGCGACGTCTCTTCGTCGAGTCGTTCCGCTCCGATGACAGCCGGATCGGTGTGCAGAGCTTTCTGGCCAATGGGCCGGGGCGGGCCGAGTTCACCGGTCGGTGAGTACCTGCCGGTAGACGTCGACTGTTCGATGAGCGACGGCCGACCACGAGTAGGTCTCGCTCACGAGGACTCTCGCCTTCTCGGTGAGTTCCTCGGCCACCGACGGTTGGGTGAGCACCTTTTCGATCGCCGCGGCCAATTGGGCGTCGTTGCCCGGTTCGAAGAGGAGCGCGGCACCGGTCCCGGCGAGGATCTCGCGCAGTCCACCCGTGTCGGCGGCGACGACCGGAGTGCCGGCTGCGAGTGCTTCGAGCGCCACGATTCCGAATGGTTCGTACAGCGACGGGATCACCACACAACTCGCTCGGTGGAGAAGATCACGCAATTCGGCATCGGGGGCGAATCCGGCCAGGTGAACCAGATCGTTCACGCCCTCGAGGTCGATGCGGGTCTGTAGTTCGGCCAAATAGGGTCCGCGTCCGGCAATCACCGCCGTGATGTCGGGCACCACGCCGCGTAGTCGGGCGATGGCCTGTGCAACGACTTGAAAGCCTTTCTCGTACAGAACTCGTCCCCACGACATCACCATCGGAGACGAATCGGTCGAGTCGCGAGCAGTGGTTGATTCCCACTCAGTTGCGTCGATACCACTCGGAACGAGTCGAATTCGCGTCGGGTCGATCTCGAAGCCTTCGAGGACACCGTTCGTCATGAATTGTGAATTGCACACCACGAGATCGGCCGTCCAGGCCATCCAGTTCTCGACGGCGTGAACGTTCGAAGGTCGACCGGGTGGGACGTGACCTCCGTGTCGGCTGTATTCGGTTCCGTGCACCGTCATGACGAGTGGACACTCGAAGATGCGCGACGCGGTGTAGGAAGCCCAACTCGTTCGCCAGTCGTGGCCGTGGACGACTTCGGGCCACCAGTCGATGAGTTGGGCGACGAGAGTGACCAGGTGATGATTCGCCGATGCCGTGTTGGCCACCACGTCTTCGTCCGCGACCCACGGAAGATCGACCGGCGTTCGGAACACGCGAACTCCGTCGTCGATCGACTCGTCGGGCGCGCCGACGACCGATGGGGTCACGACGACGACGTCGTGGCCGGCCGCGACGAGGGCTCGTGACAGACCGCGCACATGGGTCGAGACCCCAGTGACCACGTACGGGGGGTACTCCCACGAGATCATGAGGACTCGCACGGGAGGCACGGTAGCAAGGGGCCGACCGTAACCTGGCGGGATGTCGCCGAGAGGTCGAGTCGACCGCCCGTCCGGAGCCGACTCGCGCTGGTGGAACGATCAGAGTCTGCGACCGATGGTCGTGGCGTGCACGACACTCAGTATGGCGGTCGGAGTCTTCGGTGTGTCGTTCGGTGTGGGCTCGGTCGCAGCCGGCGCATCGATCGCTCAGACGTGTGCACTCTCACTTCTCGTGTTCACCGGCGCATCGCAGTTCTCGGCGGTGAGTGTGATCGGTGCTGGGGGATCGTTCGGCTCGGCACTCGGCGGAGCTCTTCTACTCGCGGCCCGCAATGGGGTGTATGGGCTGGCGATGTCTCGACGCATCGAGGGACGTCTCGCCACGCGCCTCCTCGCCGCCCAACTGACGATCGACGAGACGACGGCGATGTCAGCCGGTCAGAGCGACCCGCGGGCGCAGCGAATCGCGTTTTGGTTCACCGGTGTCACGCTCTATGTGTTCTGGAACCTCGGGACACTCCTCGGTGCGGTGGCGGGCAGTGCGATCGATCCGACCACCTACGGTTTGGACGCCGCCTTCCCGGCCGGATTCGTGGCCATGGTGTGGCCCCTCCTGTCGGATCGTCGGGCACGCCGGGCGGCGTTCCTCGGGGGGCTCATCTGCCTCATCGCCATTCCCCTCACTGCAGTCGGAGTCCCGATCTTGTTGTCGGCGCTTGCGGTCCTGGTGGGTCTGCAGAAGCCAGTTTCGCCACCCTCGGAGCGCACGACATGACGTGGACTCTCGTACTCGTGTTGTTCGCAGGGGCCTACGCCTTCAAGGTCACGGGGCTCGTGCTACTCGGTGGCCGTTCGCTACCACCGGTCGTCGACCAGTGTCTCGTTTTGATCCCGGCCGCCGTGGTGACTGCACTCGTCGTGAAGGACACGTTCAGCCAGGGCCAGGATTTGGTACTCGACGCGCGCGCGGCGGGAATTGCCGTTGCCACCTTGGCCGCGTGGCGTCGTGCCCCACTCATCGTCGTGATCGTGCTGGGAGCTGCGGTCACGGCGCTCGTTCGCCAGATCGGCTGATTCAGCCCTCGACGAGTTTCTGCAGACTCGTCAGGTTTCTTCGCCAGATCGCTTTCATGACGAGGTTGCCGCCGATCAACTCACCGAGCCGGCCGCCGAGCCACCAGGGGAACTTCAGGTCTTCGCTCCAGGTGAAGCGGGTTCGACGTCCTTCGTCGAGAGGAGCGAGCGTGAAGATGCCGGTTCCGGTGACGAGACCAGTGTGTTCGACACCCATGGCTTCGCCGGGCACCCATTCGGTGATGCGCATGCGGTCGGTCAACTTGATCGGACCCACTTTGGTGTCGCACAGAAACCGGGTACCGACACCTCGCGTCTGCTCGGTCTCGAATCGAATGGCCACCGCGTCGGCCATCCAGTCGACATGACGTTCGATCGGTTCGACGATCGACCACAGACGATCGGGAGAAGCGTTCA
>Ga0181592_10002164_pt1 | contig 16147 bp, 14 predicted proteins | sample 071ome_20_FD_133755 | JGI IMG/M metagenome (GOLD analysis project Ga0181592, IMG submission 133755) | Coastal salt marsh microbial communities from the Groves Creek Marsh, Skidaway Island, Georgia - 071412BT metaG (megahit assembly) | ecosystem: Environmental > Aquatic > Marine > Intertidal...
GAACACTACGAAAACAAATTAGACAAATTTGGAAATATTAAAAAAGAAACAATTTTAGAATACTATATTTTACATCCAGTCTCTGAGGACAATTAAATGAAAAATATGAAAGTTTTTATTGTAACCTATAAAAGACCTGATGTTTTAAATGATACGTTAGAGCGCCTGTTTAATCACACTGATTTTAATTTAATACCAAACACTGAAGTTAATATTATCAATAATCACAGCGAATTTCATTTAAATCAAGAATTCTCAGATAAAGTAAATGTTTTGCATAACATGACAAGACCAGACTGGGATACTGGCAACTTAGCTAGAAACTGGAATGAGGCATTAATACATGGTTTTAAAGACTTAAAAAATCCAGATGCAAAAATAGTCGTTACTATGCAGAATGATATTGTGCTAGATCCTAACTGGGCTACGAATTTGATCAAACTACATCAAAAATATACGTTTGTCACAGGTGTTTTAGGCGACAATATAGTAAGTTACAGACCGGAAGCAGTTATAAAAATTGGAATGTGGGATGAAAGATTTACTTCCCCGGCTCATAAAGAAGCTGATTATTACTTGCGTGCTTTAATATACAACAAAGAAAAATCAATGATTGCAGATGTTGTGCATCAAAGATTGTTAAATCATCATGACTACTTGCCTTTAGATACCAGAGAATACAGAGGAAATGAGCCCGAATGGGATCAGGAATCTAAACGAAATGACGACTCAAAAGATGCTTGGTTTCACGCAACACAAATATTGTATTGGAAATGGAAAGATACTTGGAAACAACAACCAACATACTTTGGTTGGGTTAATGGGTGGACTGAAGATTTTGTAAAAAATCCTCCAATACCAAATGAAAATACAATTAACTTCGCCCAATATCCATATTTTGAGAAGGATATAGAATTAGCAGGAAAAAATTATGTTGGATGGAGAAAGGGCGATTACTGGTTTGACTGTGAATCTTGGGACGAAAGAAAAAATAAGGTATGTGACATAGATATCCATCCATACAAACAAGGTGAAAAATTTAGAAATGGTTAAGTTAATAGTATTTGATTTAGATGGCGTGCTTGTTGATGCACGAGAGCTTCATTATGAAGCATTAAATTTAGCACTGGCTGATATTGACGAAAGTTTTGTTATCAGTAGACCAGAGCATTTATCAACTTACGACGGTCTCTCAACTACTAAAAAATTACAAATGCTTACAGAAAATAAGGGACTGCCTGAAAAGTTTCATCACTCTGTGTGGAAACTAAAGCAACAAAAAACAGTTGAGATTATTGATAATTTTGAACACGATCATCGTATGATAAAAATCTTAAAAAAACTAAAACACGATGGCTACACAGTTGCCTGTGCAACAAATTCAATCAGAGATACTGCTAAGTTGCAGCTTATTAGAAGAGGATTTTTTGAACATATTGATTTTCTTTATTCGAATCAAGATGTTACAAAACCAAAGCCAAGTGCTGAGATATATATGAGGTGCATGCTGAGAGCCAATGTCGATCCTCATGAGACTGTTGTAGTTGAAGACTCTCATCATGGTCGCAAAGCTGCTCTTAATAGCGGCGCCCATTTGTGTGCTGTCAAGAATAGCAGCGATGTCACATATGAAAAAATTAAAGAAGTTATTGATAAAGTTAATAATAAAGAAAACATAAAGCCTAAATGGCAAGGTGGTAAAATGAATGTTTTAATTCCAATGGCAGGTGCTGGTTCTAGATTCCAAGCAGCGGGCTATACTTTTCCTAAACCCTTGATTGAGGTGCGTGGAAAACCCATGATCCAGTTGGTTGTTGAAAATCTGAATATCGATGCAAGACACATTTTTGTTGTGCAGAAAGAACATTACGAACAATATAACCTCAAGCACTTGCTTAATCTTATATCTCCAGGGTGCGAGATTGTTCAAGTTGATGGAATGACCGAAGGTGCAGCTTGCACTACATTGTTAGCAAAAGAATTTATTAATAACGACGAGCCATTAATTTTTGCTAATTCAGATCAGTTTTTAGATTGGGACAGTAATGAGTTTATGTATTCTATGGAAGCCGATGAAGTAGATGGAGGTATGCTTACTTTCACCGCGACACACCCAAAGTGGAGCTTTGCCAAACTTAACGAAGAAGGGTTTGTGTCTGAGGTTGCTGAAAAGAAGCCTATTAGCGATGTGGCTACTGCTGGAATCTATTACTGGAAGCACGGCTCTGATTACGTAAAGTATGCTGAACAAATGATTGAAAATAATGTAAGATTTAACAACGAATTTTACGTTTGTCCCGTATTTAACGAAGCTCTGCAAGATGGAAAGAAAATTAAAACATTTCATTTTGACGGTATGTGGGGTATTGGAACACCCGAAGATTTAGATTATTTCAATAAATTTCATGGAAATTAAATGGACCTAAAAGAACTAGAAATCGTCGATACTACACAGAATTTATACGACGCATTTAACGGCTTTATTCTTAGTCCAGATACTAAAGTTTTTGGTAAGCTTTTGGCAAGAACTTTATTAGTTGAACAGGTAAAAGACTTACCAGGAGACATTGTAGAATGTGGAGTGTTTAAAGGCACCGGCTTGCTTACTTTTTTAAAACTAAAAAGATACTTGTGCCCTAATAGCGGCAAGAAGGTAATTGGATTTGATTTTTTTAATTCCGATAAGCTCGTTGAAAGCTTGTCAGGAATTGATAAAGAGGCAATGGGGACTCTGTTTGAAAAAAGAAATTACAAACACGAAGACAATCACGTTAAATTATTTTCCGATTCGATCAAAAGTTATGGTTTTGAAGAACATGAGTTTGAACTGGTTGCCGGAGATATAACAAAAACAGCATATAAATATGTTTCCGAACGCCCTGGTTTTCGTATCTCGTTACTTTACATTGACCTAGATGTTGATGTGCCAACTTATGAAACATTAAAAGCAATGTGGGACAGAGTTGTTAAAGGTGGAATTGTGGTATTTGATGAATATGCATTTCATAAGTGGTCTGAATCTGCTGGAGTAGATAGATTTTTTGCTGACAAAAATGTAGAAATAAGAACATTAAATTATATTTGTCCAACCGCATATGTGATGAAGAAATGATTTTGATTGCACACAGAGGAAATATATCAGGACCGTTACCTGAAAAAGAAAATAACCCAAGATATATTGACTTTGCTATTGAAGCTGGTTATAATGTAGAAATAGATATTCGTGGCTCTTTAGATGGCGAGTTGTTTCTAGGACATGACATGCCTCAATATAAAATTACACCAGACTGGTTGTTTGAAAGAGCACAATATCTTTGGATACACGCAAAGGATATAATGTCTTTACATTCGCTAACTACTCACAGCGATATGCTAAATGTTTTTTGGCACCAACACGATGATTATACATTAACAAAAAATGGTTATATTTGGGCTTACCCAGGAAGCGTTTTAACTCCACATTCAATTTGTGTAATGCCAGAACATGTTGATGATTCATACGAAGACGATGATTTGCTTCGCTGCGCAGGAATCTGTTCGGATTTTATTGAGAGATACAAATGAAGCTAGCTTGGCAACAAATACCTTCTACGGTTATATCAGAACTGCTGTGCCATATCGGTCTCGATGGAGTCGTCATTGACACAGAGCACAGCTTTTTTAATAATGAAACATTGTATAATTGTATCCAGTTAATTACGTCGATGAATAAGAACTGCTTTGTCAGACTAACAGAACCAAGTAAAACTTTAACAAGAGCATGTCTTGACGCTGGCGCAGACGGGATTATATTTTCTACTGTAGAAACAGAAGAGCAATGTCAAACAATACATGAGATTTGTAGGTTTCCCTCACAAGGCGGCAAAAGAGGTCTCGGTCTCGTTAGACAAAATAAATGGGGACTAGACAAATTAATTTCAGACAGACCCATCATAGTTGCACAAATTGAAACAATTAATGGCATAAACAACTTGGATAAAATAACATCTTTCGGATTTGATCATTATATGATAGGACCATATGACTTGTCAGCTAGTTTAGGTGTTCCCGCTGAATTTGATAACCCAAAGTTCTTAGAAGCTATTCAGAAAGTAAGAGAAACAATAACTGATAACAGTCAAATGGCAGTTCACATACCCACTGATGTTGATAAACATATTGACAAGTATGAAGGATATGGTATAATAGCTGTTGGTATGGATACCACAATTTTATTAGAGGGCTATAAGGAGTTAACAAATGCTTAATTTTGAAAACATTGGTGATAGGTTTACGCAAGTTGTTCACACGAAAGAGTGGGACGAATTGCAAGAAAAATATAACAATTGCGATGATATCTATGTATTAGGGCACGGTGGAAATTTAGCAGTTGCCGATCATGCTGCTGTCGATATGACAAGGCTTTCTAACGGGACAAAGAATGCGATTTGCCCAGGTTCTGGTGTGGTAGCTACGTCATATATTAATGATAGCAGTTTTGAACAATGGATGGTAAACTGGTTGATTGCCAGAACTTCAACAAGAACAGCATCTCAGATGAACAGATCACTTGTTTTAGGTATCTCATCCTCTGGTAATTCCATTGATATCCTTAAAGCGCTTCAATGGGCTCAAGCAAACGGAATGCAAGTTGCTATGATTACCTCAAGAGATATTACCGTCGAGGTCGATGAACTTACTAAGGTTGTTCTTGGTGCTAACTACTATCATACAGCAGAAGTATTGACATTGCTCTTAACTTATCAGTTGACTCATGGTTCTGGTAATGTTTGTCCTCCTATCGGACAAAACAATCCCGATGAACTTAAGAAGCTGAATTGGAAGGGTGGCAAGATTAGAGAACACAGTTATCCTGATGAACAAATCAATGTTGGTATCGATTTCGATAAGGTTATTCACAAATGTTCGAAGGGCTATTATGATGGAACAATTTATGATGATCCAGTTGAGGGTGCATACGAAGCACTAGAGAGACTTTCACAAGATTATACAGTTATTGTTTATACTTGTAAGGCAAAGCCTGATCGTGGGCTAGTTAATGGTAAGACTGGCACTGAATTGGTTTGGGAATGGTTAAAAGAGCACAATATGGCTCAATTTGTTAGCAAGGTCACTGCCGAGAAACCTCGTGCAAGGTTCTATATCGACGACAAAGCTATCAGATTCACTGACTGGGACTCAGCATTTAAACAGATTGAGGAAATAGATGGCTAATTGCTTAGTCACTGGACATAAGGGCTATATAGGCTCAAAACTTTATGCCAAGCTCACAGAGCTTGGTCATACTGTTTATGGAATAGACATAGCGTCTGATAATATTGATGAAAAATTAGACATCCGTTATCATCTGTTTCACAATAAAAAACCATGGTTAAAATTTGAGCCAGAGTATATTTTCCACCTTGCCGCCAAACCAAGTGTGTCGTGGAGCGTGGAGAACCCTTCTGAATCGTTATCTCACAACGTTCTTGGCTCCTCTCGTGTCTTAGAATTTGCAAAAGCAGTCAATGCCAAGAGAGTAATTTTTGCAAGCTCTGCGGCAATCTATGGCGCTTCTAGCCCATATGGAGTTCACAAACTTATGACTGAAAAAGAGTGTAAGTTATATGCGGACTTATACGATATAGATACAGTGTGCTTAAGGTATTTTAATGTTTATTCAAAAGATCAGGAATACGGCGGACCATACTCAACGGTCATATCAGCTTGGATGGAAATGATAAAACAAAACAAGCCCTTGTATATTGACGGAGATGGCTCCCAAACAAGAGACTTTATACACGTTGACGACATTATAAGCGCAAATATATTTTGTATGAATAGTAAAAATAATTTTAATGGAACAGCTTGCGATGTTGGGACTGGAACATCAACTTCTTTGACAGATATCCGTAATATTATAGAAAAAAACACAAATGTTATCTGGAATGAAAGACCAGCAAGAATTGGAGATATACAAAATTCAAAAGCTGATGTAGAATATTTAAGTAATCTGGGTTGGTCATCCCAAATAGATATTGAAAATGGCTTAAAACAATGTTTTGGAGAATAAAAACAAATGAGTAACACACAAAACGAAAACCAAATGAGACTTTCGGATCAAGCACTTGGTGCAATTATGATGGCGCTACAAGAGTCATTGTTGAATCAAATTGATATTGTTCCAATTCTTAAGGGTTTTGAGTTAGCTGAAAGCGACAATGGTTTGGTTGTGAAGAATCCGCCCACAGTTAGGTTTTCTAATGAAAGCGAAATCACTAACCAAGACCTGGAAAATATGATTAAATAATGCCAAGATACAATTATGAATGTGGGCATTGCGGCGTGTGCGCTGGGTATAGACTACCTATTGGCGCACATCCGCATACCTGTGTTTCTTGTGATCTTACAGGCTCTCTTAGCAGAGTTTATGGCAAAGATTCATTTATTGTGCCAAAAGGCAATCAAAATGCTGGTGAGCAGCGCGTCGGAACAATAACGAAAGAATATATTGAGAAAAACAGAGAAATTCTCAATCAACAAAAAAAGGAAGCATCGAGTAAAGATTATGAGCCGTCTTGAAATTGTGTTGTCAGTATTTTTAACATTATCAGTTTTAATCAATGTTGGACTTTTTGTATATGTAAAAGCAGCACTAGCGAGACTTATGCTTGTTTCTGAGGAATTAGGAGATCTACAGGATATGATCAATTCTTTCTTAGACCATACACGTTCAGTTTATGAAATGGAAATGTTCTATGGTGATCAAACGTTACAAAATTTACTGCAACACGCAAGAGACTTTAGTGCTCAAATGGATTCTTTTGAATACATATATTCTTTAACAGATGAAGAAGCACCGACTGAAACAGAAGAAGAATTAATAGAAAATGACGACACCTAAAAAAAGAACCAGAAGAGCGAGAAGTAAAAATCATTATTTTACGCAAGAACATGAAGACGCAATAATAAAATATTGTTTAACAAATTGTTCTCGTGAAAGAACTGATTTATATATGCGTTGGATTGAGCCTGCATTTAATGAAATGGTTGACAAGATTGTATTCACATATAAGTTTACAAATTTGCCAAATATTGACTACCTCAGAGACGAGTGTAAGGTTTGGTTAATGACGATTTTAGATAAGTATGATCCAGCAAAAGGCTCAAAGGCGTTTTCTTATTTTTCTGTGATTACAAAAAACTGGTTTATTCACAAAGTTAAAAAGCAGCAAAAGCGAAATAAAAGAGAAGTGGATATTGGAAATATTCCCAAGAATTACGAAGAAGAATATTTGTCAACAACTGAGTCGTATGTTACTAATAGAGTTGAAGAAGAGTTCTGGAAGCTTTTTTACAACGAGCTTAAATCCTGGGATTCATCGCAAATGAAAGAAAACGATCTTAAAGTTTATCAGGCTATTATTATACTTTTTGAGTCTAAAGAGGATATAGAAATTTTTAATAAAAAAGCTATTTATCTTTACCTTCGAGAGATTACTGGACTTAATACAAAGCAGATTGTTAATTCTCTCAAAAAATTTAGAAAAAAGTATTACACTTTCAAAGACGATTGGACGAGCGGAGAATTATGAGCAAGAAAGATTTAGATTCACTTATTGAAGAAGCACTCGGAAATATCAGAAATGATAGAAAAGTTGCTAGAGAATTTCTCAATGAAGTCGCCAATCAGATCGCTAATGATCCAGAACAGAACAAATATCTTAGTCCCGTAGCTGCCAAACATGTAGAAACGCTACAAAGGTCAAACGAGCAATTAGTAAAAATCATTGCATTGACTCAAAAAACTCAAGAACAAAGTTCTGTTTTGTCTGATCAAGATAAAGACTCGCTGTTTGATATGATACAACAAAAAGAGGCTGATTAATAATTTTTAAAAAAACTAGTTATTAAACGCTATTGGAGTTATCGCTTAATATGTCGCTTACTAAAAATATACATTGGGATGATTATACAAGCCCGTCACAAGCAAGACAATTAAGAGAATATGTTTTTAAGGAAGTATCAAATAAAAATCCTTACGGCTTAGAGCAGACAGCCGTAGTGATGAGCCCCCCACAACCAGCATCGACTAGAGAATTAGCAGGATTAACTCCTTTATCTGATGAGAGTGTTGACATAAAAAACAACAGCGCAAGGGTTTTTAGAGTAAAATACGTCCAGCAAGCAAACAAGAGGCGCCCCGCGGGAGAGGCTCTTCCAGATTTTGAATCGTTAGCTACAACTAGTGATGTTTTTGCAACAAGAAACAAAACAGTAAATTTACCTATTTGCGTAGCAACTAGTGAAGTAATTTCAAGAACAGGTATTCCAAAAGTTGGAGATTTTATTAAAATTCGCACCGTAGCTAGCGAGCTAGATCCAGACATACCATCACTGCAGATGTGTGAGATGTATGATGTTGAAGAAATTTCATTACTTAGTGCAAATGAAAATCCTGCTTCTGACACAAGGCGTAATTATGAATTTTTATTTGAAGGAACCGATACAACTCTAGCAGATCAAAATTTCTCCTCCTCAGAGCGCTCTAGAGCAAGACCAGTGCGAACATCTCTTAGTATCACATGGCAGCAAGCTTTAGAAGTTAGTCAAGGACGAACATATAAAAAACTTGGAAAGTGGATTAAATCCGCTGAAGGAGTTTACGAAAGCGTAATCGGACAATTAACAGGTTGGACGGATCCAGTAACCGGCAAAAGGGTTGATCAAATGACGCTAGCTGAAGTTCAAACGGCTCAAAGAGGATCAATTAAAAACCTTGGAAGAACCTCTACAGCAGTAGGAGCTTATCAGTGGATCAGAGATACTTTGACTGAAACAATAGATTATTTTAAAAAAACTTCACCCGATATAGATATGGACTCTTTGATTTTTAATGGTAGAACTCAAGAAGCAATGTCAGTATATCTTTTGTTTGCAAAAAGACCAACCATTGGAAACTATTTATTAGGAGTCCACGAGAACCATTCGGAAGCTGGACAACAAATGGCATATGAATGGGCTTCAATACCAATTCAATATGCTGTAACTTCTCCACTAAAAGGTTGTAATAAAACTGTATATCCTGGTCAAAGTGCTTATGAAGGCTGTGCAGGAAATAGAGCCTCATCACTTAGTGGACATCGACCAGAAGATTTAGTGGCTTTATTAAAAGAAGCGCAAACTAAGTTCGCTAGTCTTGGTGTATGTGACAACATAAGAGCTAACAATAACTTAAGCGTGGTGGCAAGTCTTGCGTCAACCGGTGCTGCTGAAGGTGGAGTAAGTCAAATAACCGAAGAAGAAGAATTAGCAATGCTTGATTCAATGGGATAACCCACATAGAATGCTCAATTAGGACAAAAAATGCCAGGATCAAAAAAACAAGATAATTTCTCAAAAGAATTTTTTAATAGAATAAAAAGAAATCCGCCTAATACTTTGAATCAAGAAATGAAATCTTTCTTGAATAATTCAAAAACAATGCCGTCTAACGCTGGACTAATGGGAACTCAGATCCCAGAGCCCACTATTAATTTTGTTGAACAAGAAGGTGGCAAGTCCATTAAAAATTATAATAACCGTGCTGCAATTGTGCTTGGCACAGATAGACCGCATGTTCAGGCATCTGGTGAGGGCGGCAAAGGTTCTACAGGAGCTTATACAATAGATATTGTTGCTGGCAGAATGGCTTGCAAAGATAAAGAAATCGCTAGAGGAAACATCGAAGCGGTTAATCCAAACTTTGCCTGTGATGCCGCTAGAATCTACGTCAGTCAAATGACAAAAGTTGATTTGCACTTTGGGTTAGCAAGAGGAATTATTGGTTCTAAACACGAAATAGGCGTATCAGAGCAACCTCGTTCAGCCGTAGCAATCAAGGCAGATAACGCTAGAATTATTGGCAGAAATGGTGTTAAAATCGTAACTGGTAAATCATATGCTTTCAGGAGAGCGGGAATCAAAGGTGAGACACTTTCCAGAGGTGGCACAGTGCAAGAACCATCGCCCCCAATCGAGTTAATCGCAGGAAATGTTACTGATTCTGCATATGTTTTTGGAGGATTAAGAAGACCTTTAGAAAAGGTTTATGATTTGCAAGGTGTTGCACGCGGTGATTTCACAAGAGATGCCATATCTGAATTAGGGTATATGTTCGAAATGCTTATAGGTGTCGTAGATCGAATTGCAATACTTACAGAAGTTGACACAGCACTGATGGGACCAAGTGTATGGGAGCCGTGGAGACCACCCGGCGCTGCATCTCTTGGTATTACTGAACTTACCTCACTAAATCTTGCAGTTTGGAATATTAGAATTGATAAAATATTGTGGGAATTTAACTATTTATATGACTTCGGATACAAATATCTTACAAGTCTAAACGTATTCTCAACTTAATGGTGTAGAAATGGCAGACGAATCTAAATTTTTAAAATATCAAGATAAAAATGGCGACGGCATGCCCGACGTGTGTGATGATGAGTCAATTATTAGAGTTAGTAATTGTCCATCATGTAAACCAAATCCAAGTGCTGTCGTTCCTGATTGGAAAACAAGGACAGTTGATGAGCCTTGGTTTAATGATAAATATTGCACATTTCAAATAACCGTAGTGACCACATCAGCGCAATTAAGATCTCCAAATCCGGATGAGATGACTGATGATGAGTATGTTCAAAGTTTGTTTGAGAAATACGCATCTGAAGCCGTGCAAGGTCTCTTAGACGGCTTTAATAAAGAAGAAGGTGCAGACACAGTAAGAACTTTATTAAATGCTATAGACTATACAAAATACGATTTAAATATTAGATTTGGTTCAAGAGTTAAACTCTTATATACAGTTCCATACGATATCTTTGCTCCGATTGAAGAAAGAGATGATGACCAGCAAGATACTGATACTGATCAAGAGCAAGGCATTCAAATAACATATAATGCTAGTGATATTAATAGTAAATTGCTTAAATTGCGCAAAGCAATGTTTATGTATTCTCGATACTATAGAGTTTTTCAAGCTTTAGAAGGTGGAAGTTTTGTTTTCGTTGATTCGGGCAAAACGTATACTAAATCACAATTTGATAGATACGGCGATTTAGGATTTTTCTTAGGCTCTTCAAGAATGAAAGATGTCTTAAGCGACTTGGATAACTGGCTCAATGATCGTGGCATGAATATTTTTGGTGTTGGAACTGGTTGGGGATGGTTCCGAGAAAGGGTTACAAAAATAACTTTTTACTTTACTCCTAAAATGAAACTTCGATTAATGAAGGTTTATACTTCTAGATGCACAAAGCGCCCCCGTGTATACGGTAAAAAAAGATTAAAAGGATTGAATAGCAAGTCTGCGTGGAAAGATCCAACAGCATTAGGCTACTTTAGTAAATTAAACGAAATTGATAATTTTTTATCAGCAAGAGTTGAACGCCCATGGATTGAGTTTGTTGAAGAATTTACTTTTCCTAAAGTTGAGTCATCGTTTACATACCCGCCTCCTACTGAAACAAAACCACAAACTGCAGCAAGCTGTATAGCTGATTCACTAGCTCAAGAAGGTAAACAACTTGGACAAGATATACTGGACGATGTTTTCAGCATTGGCGATGCAATTGCATACCAGTTTCATAAAAATGTTTGCCAGAAAACATTGCAAGACGTTGATGATGAAAGAAATGCAATCGGACTAGCTTATAAACCATCAAAGAAAGATCCAAACAAGCAAGTTATTGATCCTTTTAAGGTTATCGACAAATCAACTGGAGATACAAAAAATGTTTTAGGTATGGCTACCGAACAAGCATACGGTCAATTATACGAAGACGACAGAATGTTCGTGCAAATGTGCGCTAGAATGCTCGGAGCAGCATTGCCTTTCCCTGGTGGTGGCGACCAAATGATACATGAAATGTGGAAGTTTGGTTTCGGACGTATGAAGCTTTGTGGTCTATTAGATCTTATGATCGACGCTATTCAGTGTCTATTTAAAGGTTTATCTCTTGAAGATGCGCTAGCGAGTGCTATTAAATCAGCACTTAATGCAATGTCTATTGAAAACTTTGGTGATTTGTTTGTCGGTCTTCCGCCCGAAAAGCAAAATGAGTTAGAATTATTGGTAGAAAAGAAGTTAGCTAATGGAGACATATTTGGAAGTGGCTCTAATATGCAACGTCTATCGGATGCTGGACAAAGGCAAGCTTCTGGAGAATCTACTTTACAAGATAAGCCATTTTTCGGAAAAATAAGCATTAAGAGAAATCGTCCCTGGGAAAACCAAGACATCATTGATCGTGAACGCGCAAACCAAAAGGAAGGCAACTATGGAACATTCCCAAGACCAAAAAACCTTAAAGGTGCCACAGAACAGCCAGTTAAAAGAACATTAGCGCAACAGTTTGACGTTGCAGCCCGCGCTGAAGAAGAATTAGATCCAAACAACATCATGCAAGCGTATGTTGCTGCTTTGATTGAAGTTTATGGTGATAACTTGCTAGGACTTACCGATTTACTTAACAAATATCCAGGCGCCCAAATTATCGCTCAAATTATTGCTTTAATTGATTGCCCTCTTCCGCCAATGTTTGATCCAAGTTTTTTCGACTTTATAAAGTCACTAGAGTTACCTTTCTGTCGAAATATTAACGAAATCAAAATGTTTAGATTCGAAAACCCAGGCTCTATCATACCTTACATTCAAGATTGGCCAAAATTATTGTTCGAAGCAATGGTTTTGGCGATTACAACGCTTGTAATTCAAATCATTATGAAGATATTGGTAAAAATTTGCGAGATTATCGGAAACGCAATCTGTAAAGCACTCGAAGTTACAGGCGATCTTGCTTTAGCTTTACCAGCGATTGTAACTGGAAGGACAACGTTTGCCGACGTTATTCGCGAAAGTATTTGTGGACCAGATGCTGACGAGGATAATGTTAATGATACTATTGTTGAAATGTTTGAAAAACTTGGTGTTGGTGGTGCTGCTTTGGCTGATACTCAAGCCGTTGCTAATTTTACAGGAGATATTAGTAACGCTACTACCAGAACCGAACTTATGGAAGCATTTATGGGTAATGCTAGTAATGAGTTTATTGATATTGTTTACACAATTATGGAAAACCAATACCCAGACTTCCTTGAAGGCATGCCAACCAAGGGTCATTTGCAAGACTTTTTCTCAGATGTTGGTAATTTGTTTCCTGTAGACGTTAGGGCGGCTATGAATAACATTCTTGATGTGATTCCAGAAGATGATGAGCTTCCTGCGAATCCTTCTCTTTGTGCAACGCCTGAAGATATTGAGGCTTTTCAAGACAGACGTTGTTTGCTTTTAGAGGGACGTGCTACTCCAGAGCAGTGTAAAACAATGTTCGAAAACTTGCAGAGAGAAAACCTAGAAGACTTAGATGAATTGACCAACCTTCTTCAAGGCGGAATTGCACAAGCTATAGATGATGCAATGCCACCAATTGTGTCACAGCCAGGATGTGATGACGGACTTATTCCTTTCGAGTCAGAAGAATCACAAAAAGCAGTTGGTATTGTTTTGGGTAGTGGTTTAAAACAACTTGAAATGGAATTTTCTCAAGATATGTTAGGTAAAGGCGAATTTGGTTCCGGTGAAAAAGGTTGGGGTATGTTAAACATGATCCTATCCGATACAGATGGAAACCCATTCACAGAACATCAACGAAAAGTTGCCAACAATATTAGTTCAGTTGACTTTGTTCAGGATTCATCACAACTTTATAAGGATGCAGAGGCAGAAGTTGGAGAATTCTTGGCACCATTTTTTGTCCCATCTGTAAAACTACAGCAACACCAATATCCTGCGTATGTCGCTGAGTGGATGTGGGAACAAATGAGAGCAACAACAATTCAATATGATTCAAATGTTACTCTACAAAAAGATAAAACTTATTTTAAAAGCTTTGAATCTTTAGGCTGGGAAGGTTGGTTCTGGACCGACATTAACCTTATTGCATTGCCTGATTTTGGCTGGAACGTCAAACTACAAGCTGAAATGGGACCAAAGAGACTTAAAATTACTAAGAAAAGTCGTAAGAAAACACCTGACGTTACGTTATCTTATGAAGATAATGCAACCGGCAATGGCTCATTTGTATCATGGGGTTATGATATTGAATTATATTTGCCAGAATTAGAAGCAATTAATCCAAATGTTTCCGAATTTCCTAGTTTGAGTATGCAAACGCTGGATAATCCTGATTTAGCCACAGTCACACAAGAAGCAAGTTTGACACCACTTGATCCTGCCTCAGTGGCTCAACAGAGATTGGATGAGTTGCTGCAACGCTTAGAAGCAATAAGGCAATTATTATCTACCCACAAGTATCGTCCAGGTGACAATGCTAGAATTACAATAAACGAAAAACAATCGGTGGGGACTCTTGAATTAAAATCGAGAGAATTTGAATTTTATAGTGTTGATACAACCTTAGATGACATCAATACAGAAGAATATCCAAAGTTTGAGAGCACTTTTGAATATGGTTCTCGACAAGTTCCCCAAATTGTTTTGCTAAAAGAAATTTTAACAAAAAACCAAGGAACAGAAGTTAATGTTTCAAAAACTCAATACGATAGTTTAATGAGTTTTATGTTTAATCAAATAAAAACAGAAATCGAAGGACCTGTCAATAACCAATTAATTCCTGGACCAGCTAAGCCAGCATGGTTGTATGGTGCTCTGTATGATGATTTGACAATGGATGATACAGAATATGTCGTTGACAAAAATCAGACACTCTCTGCGGGGGGAACTTTTTACGGTGATGCGGAATTACCAGATTATGATGAAGATGGCAATAGGGATGGAAATAGAGATATTGAAAATGATGACATGATTTTAGGCATCAGTAGAATGGAATATGAAGAAAAATACAACAATAGTGGACGCCCAAATCGAGTATTCTATCTTCACCCAGACACTTATGGAGGAACATATACTAAGCCAAAAATATACATCAAGCCAATTGAAAATAAAGGTTGGAGAGGCTTTATAGATGTTGTGTTCCCAGAATTAAGTCCATGTAAGCCTTCTAAAAAGAACATGGTTGAGTTTAATGATATTCAAGATAAGATGACTGAAGCATATACGTTTATGCCAGACGATCAAAGATTACAAGAAAAAGAATACTGCGCTGTTGAAGTGCCATATAATAGAATTCTTGAGCGTAGTGCAAAGGCAGGCATTCAGGGATTAGTGCAGTCAGCATGTAGAATATGGGGAACGACAGCAATGGTTAAAGCCATGGCTACATTTACTACCTTTGCACCTAAATTTCCAGAGACATGTAGTTCACTTTTTGCCGCTTATGTAGCTGAACAGATGGAGCTTTCATTCAAAGATCCAGGCGGTGCATGGTGGGAGTGGTTCTTATCATTCAAGGACGAAGAATTTTGGTATGCATTTCTTGAGCAAGCCGTCCAGACATATGCTAGATTAGTTGATGATGGTGAAATTGAAGATCCGCCCGAATCTGTATTGAATGCACTCTACAAAATTAATGACATGCAAGAAAGGTATAGATATCAATACGATGAACAGCTTGACGCCGCTCGCGATTCTGGTAGAGCCGAACCGTGGCCATTTGACACACTCGACAGTTTCCGTTACGAAGAAAAGTTAAATGCCGTCAGAGCCACAGAAGAGCATGCCAAGCTAGTCTTAAAAGAAATGATTATGATGGAAATGAATACTGTAGGCGAAATATTCACAGAAAATATGAGTTCCATCGATATGGCTCCTGAATATTCCGACATGGACTATTACGCCATGACTAACTTATCTAATGGAGCAATTGATTTGTCTCTTGATAAAGTTATCAGAGAAGAAACAGTGGGACTGGAAATGTCAGGTTCTGGACACTTCACCAACGGCAGCGAGTTAGCTACTCCAGATGGTGAGCCATATGTTGGGTATTATCATGTCACAGAAGATGAAAACGGAAATAAAATTTATATGGTCGGTGAAGCCCACTCAGAAGAATCACATTCGGAACTTACAGTTTTTGCTAATAAGATTATTGTTCCGATTGGAGATATAGCGCCAATTAGAGCAGCTATCTCGGAGGGCAAACCTTACACGTTAGAAAAATATATCAGCATCAATGGGGTAAGATATGTGCCTGATGAAGCTGTTGCAATA
>Ga0181592_10002166_pt1 | contig 16146 bp, 27 predicted proteins | sample 071ome_20_FD_133755 | JGI IMG/M metagenome (GOLD analysis project Ga0181592, IMG submission 133755) | Coastal salt marsh microbial communities from the Groves Creek Marsh, Skidaway Island, Georgia - 071412BT metaG (megahit assembly) | ecosystem: Environmental > Aquatic > Marine > Intertidal...
ACGTTCGTCTGCGACGGAACAAACCTCTACGGGGTGGCAAGCCTCGATTTCTCCTAATGCTGATTACGCCAGCGACATTTTTCAAACAAGTCGGCTCCGTTGTTAGCACGACGGACTTGGTTTCATTTTGGAAGCTGGATGAGGCGAGCGGCACACGTTACGACGCCTTTGGCTCTAACGATCTCACGGACAATAATACCGTGGGGCAAGGCACGGGGACGGTCTATGCGAATGCGGCTGATTTTGAAGTAACGAATGATGAGTATCTGACAGTCGCAGACAACGCTGGATTGCGCCCGGCGAATTTCACGTTTTCCTGTTGGGTGAAACTTGAGTCGAAAAAACCTGGGTCTGTTATAGCTTCGAAGGATGTATACAACTCCACCGCGACCAGGGAATGGACTTTAGTTTATCAGTCTGGAGTCGATAGATTTAGGATGTTTTGCTTCTATAACGCGACCGGTGGCTATGATGTCGTTAGTGCTAACAACTTCGGGTCCGTGTCTGCTGGGGTCTGGTATCATGTATGCGTAACATGCAACAATTCTGAGATAACAATCAGAGTCAACGGGGGGACCGCAGATAGCGTTAGCGCCACGTCGTCGCCAAGAAATACTTCTTCCTCGCCTCCATTTTCAATAGGAGCGTACTTCAGTTCGCCAGGGACAAGCGGGGCAAATAACGAATGGGATGGTTTAATCGAAGCGGCAGGACTATGGTCCCGCGTCCTTTCCGACGCCGAAATCACCGCACTAGCCAACAAAGACGATCCGTTCTACGACCAATTCTAGCACTATGACAAAAGAAGAAGCACGGGCGGCAGCCCTTAAAGCAATCAACGCATACGCAGACGCGATCTTTGCCGCGCAGTCTGCGCGATTGACGGCGAAAGGGACTTACCTGCAACGAAAGGCAACGCACACGACGCCGCCAACAAACGGGAACACCAGCGCGCCCGACTTGATTTCGGACACACCAACCGACGAGAACGAAACCGGGGAAAAATACTTTTCTTTCCCCGCGCAAATGCACACCAGCGCGAGCGTAAACGTTTCCGTTGGACCTGACGGGCAATCCTTCGTATGCGTTTTTGAATTCGACTGGACCGCGGACGGGATGCGACAGCGTTACAGCGTCACCGGCCCTGATCGCGTTGATTCTGGTTGGACCGAATACGACCCAAACGCCAATCCTTTCCCGTAACCCATGGCCCTGGCCGACGAAATAGCGAAGCCCAGTATTGCGACCGTGTTCCTTGTGGAACATACCGCCGCAGTATGGTTGCGCGCTTGGGTTTTGACAACGTCGCAATCGATCACGTACGAAATCCCGTTTTCTCACCACGGGTTTGCGTCCGCGGCCGATCTGACCGTTGAAGGCGTGAAAGAAGACGGGACCGCGTTGACGTCTCAATCGAGCGTTGCCAATGTCGAATCAAACCCCGGCAGTTACTATTACGATTCGGCCAACTTCAAAATCCATGTTTCGAGCGGAAGCGGCGACGTTTTCGACAATGAGATTGTCGCCACTGTAAAACTGTCGTTTGCCAACCGCTCCAAGACGATCAATTCCAGGTATTACGCCCCCAGGGTTTTGAACGTTCCAGATTTGAGTTTGCGAATTGAACCGGATTATAGCGACCCCGTCCAAATTGGAGGCGGTTCCCTTTCCTACAGCAATGCGGACGGATTTTTTGACGCCCTGGTAGACGTCGATTGGCAAGGCGGGGAAGTGAACATTCTTTTGGGGGCGGAAGACATTGGCGGACCCGCCATGGCATTCGGCGATTATGAGCAGATCGGGAAATGGTTGGTCGACAGTTGGCAGGCCGACCGTGAAACGCTAGATTTCGAATTGCTGGAACACAAAAGCAGCGGGGAACGCAAACTTCCAATCGAACGTTACACCCGCGCCGATTATCCCGCCCTTTCAACCGATCTTGAAGGAAAACCCATTCCGTTGGCATTTGGGACTGTTTACGGCGTCGAGGCTGCATCTATCGACCCAGGCTCCAGGCAATTCAAATTGGCTTCCCACGCCATCCGGCAAATTCTGGAGGTTCGCGTTAAAGACTCCGATTCCGAAGCCTGGATCGTTGTCCAAACCGAAACGCAGGATTTGGCAAACGCAGAATTCACTTTGGCCGCAAGCGATTGGGACGACAACCGCGACGTAAGCGTTGACTTCGAAGGCATGAAGGACAACGACGGTTGGCTGTTGTCTTGCGCTCCAGACGTTATCGAGAAGCTTTTGGACAACATCGGCGAAATCACGCTGGATACAACCGCATTCGCCAACGTTAAAAGCGAAATGACCGTTGGGACGTCGCGTTATGGCCGCCCCAAATACGCGCCTGAAATCTCCCTGTATATCGCCGAGGAAATGCCGGCATTGGAAGCAATCGGCAAAGTCAACGAAGCCGCGCGCACCTACGTTTTCAGCGACGCAACCGGACAATGGACGATTGGCCGCTTTCTCCCGATTGCCGGCGAAAGCGCAACCTGGATTAATGGCGACAACGGCGGTTTTCTTGATCTATCAACCGAAACCGTCACCAAAGACCGTATTACCCAATCGAATGTGAGTTACGCCGAACGCCGCCAAGAAAGCTTTTTTCAGACTGAAACGCACACAAACAGCGGTTTTCGATACGCTTCCGGCGATATGTCGGAAAAGCTGGAGGATAAGGAAGTTGCCGTTTTTCAGAACAACGACGCGCAAATTTGGGCGCAACGCAGAATTCAAATGCAGGGACCGCAACAGCGATATTTTGCGCTAAGGATGCCGCATACGGCGTTGCAATACCTACCAGGCGACCAAATCCGCGTTACTGAAACCCGCCGAGGCATTGACGAAATCTTGGAGATTCTGGAAGTTAACATAAGCTTTGGCGACGCTGCGCCCGCCGTTGAATTGATTTGCCAGCGCAACCGCGAACATGGGCGCCATTGCGGTTTTGTTGTCGATTCCAGCGACACCTTGCCAACCCGCTTTTCGCAATTGACCGGATACAGCGCAGGAGCATTGACCTGGAATGCGTCATGGGACGCCGCCGAGGCAATTTTGCCATGGGCAAAGCAAAACGTCGTTTACATTGCCACCGTTCAAAACAAGGCGGTTGACGCCGACCCAGATTCATATTTGCCCGGGATCATACTTTAACGCATTGTAACCCTTAGTAACACCTACTCGCATGGCCTGGACAACGCTAACAAAGACCGATTCGCAGCACGACACCGGGAAGCCGGTTACTAAAGACCTGTTTATTGATCCCGTCATCGACAATCTGAACGATCTTGACGGAAGAATCGGCACCGCGGGCAGCAAAGGCGTCTTGAATGCCAGTTTCGAGGAGGGAACCGTTGGCGCATCAAACGCCCCGTCCAATTGGACCTGGACCGCGAGCGGCAGCGGCGGAACCTACGCATTGACCAGCACCAGCGGAGAACAGCAACACGGGCAAAACGGCTTCAAAATCACGCACCCGTCAGGAGTCGGCACCGGCGGCGGGTACATCCAAACGGACGACTTTATTCCCGTCGGAACGAGTGATTTTCTTTACGTCGCTTGGAAAATGAAAGTAAGCGCAGCAAACGGCGCGCAGAACAAAGTGACCGTGCTTTGGTACAAGCCCGACCAAACCGCGAGCGCGACGACCAGCACAGACATTTTTGACGATACCGCAGGGCCGACCGCGTGGACGCAATGTTTCAGCGGGGCGTTAGTTCCGTCAGACGCGTCATTCTACAAACTAAGATTGCTTGGAGGCGACACCGCAACCGACCCTGGCTCGTCCACGGACATCTTTTTTGACGATGTGCGAATCGTAAATGGGCCTGCCGATGTTTTCGGGGCTTCAATGGAATTCACCGACCAAAGCAAATCCGCGGCGGTTGTCTTGGCATCCGCGCAAATCATTTGGGTTGAATGTTGGGGAGGCGGCGGCGGTTCCGATACTTCCAGCCTTTGCCGCGGCGCAGGCGGCGGCGAATATGCAGCCGGCTATTTTTTTGGCGCAGCAACGACTGAATACGCCGTAAGCCTTGGCGCAGGCGGAACGACTGGCGGCAATGGTGGCAACACCACTTTTAATTCCACAACTGTCGTTGCGACCGGCGGCGGCGGTTCCACAAACGGCGCAGGAAACAACGGCGATGGCGGCACCGGAGGGACGGGCTTAATCACCATTGACGGACAGGACGGAGAGGATGCGGAGCAAGGGTATGGCGGTTATTGCGCCCGGGGCGGCGGCAATTCTCCTGGCGCATCATCCACCGACGGACATTACCCAGGTGGAGGCGCAGCCGGCAAGACGAGTGACGCCAACGCCGGTGGCGACGGCAAATGCGTTGTTTGGTTTAACTAAAGTTTTTATGAAACCGAAGATAACACTGCCCAATGGTCAGGTTTACCGGATTGGCGACGTTTACCGCCAACCTTTGAAACCCGAACAATTCCATAAGGACGATCAGGCATCCGCACGCGTGATTTGCTCGTTGCATGGTTTCACCGACCAAAACCGCGAGATTGCCGTTGTTCAACACATTTACGATGACGAGCAGGAAATGACGCTGGTAAGCGGCGGAACCGCCGCGCGGTTTATAACCCTTTCCGTTTCGACTTCGGCGCCTTCCTTGCCACCGTCGACAACCCCAGACCCCGAACCGGAGCCGGAGCCGCCGCCCGCACAGGAACCGGAGCCGGCCCCAGAACCTGAACCCAAACCCGCGCCCAAGAAACGCGGACGCCCACGAAAGGCAAAGAAATGAAAAAGTTCTTCGTTTGTGTCACCCTAGCCGCAATTCTCACAGGTTGCGGGACCATTCACCGCGTCGACGGCGGAAGAACAGCAGAATACGCCGAGGAAGGCGGAACCGAATTGATTGGCCCGTCTGTCCAGGTTGGAGGCTCGTTGATTTCGCTGTTTTCCTTCCAGAAGCGGGAAAAGGTCAAGCGAACCGGAGATGAACCGAGTATCGCCGCGGGAAACAGTGTTTTGAGTAAAGCTGCCGCCGAGGCATTAACCGGCGGCGTCCTTCATTCCAACGGCGTTAAACAGGTCACATTCGGAGCCAAAAATATAGGCACAGAAGCGCAAAAGCTGGACACGATTTTAGAAGAAGTGAACAAACTGACGCCACGGGGCCAGGTGACGCCGTGACAAAAAAGCCGTCAGCGCGAGAATTGACGAAAATGTGGCAAGCCGCGCCGCAATGGGCGGTTGTTGTCTGCATTTGCGCCGGCTTCCTGTTCTACCTAGACCGACGCGAACAGCGCGAGGTTCAGCGAGAGGAACGACTGGAAAAAGTCGCGGATTTGCGCATTGAAAACTGCCACCAGGTTCAATTCGCAGCCAACAAAATCATGGAACAGTTGGCTACCGCGCTAAACGAACAAACGCGAACGCTGGACCGGCTTCAGGCGACGATCGAAACGCACGATCGGGTTTTCATGCGTCACAGCGAGGCGAAGGATTGAATTCCGACGACATCGAATTCTGGTTTGTTGTTGCTGGTGGAATTGCCGCCGGAATTTCTTGGATTATCAAAACCTATTCGACGTTCGCAAAACACGTTGACGTTGAAAACCACCTGGCCGAATTAAGGAGTGAATTCGACAACCGTTTTTCCGCCGTTCAAGAGCGCACAAACAAGGCCCTGGACGAACTGAAGGACGAAATAAAGGCGCAGGGAAAGTCTGATGTTGCGCGAGTCAGAGAAGTTCACGCGCGCGTCGATGGAATCATCGCAGACAATCAAAAACTGATTCTCCAAGTTGGCGAATTAAAAGGACGCGTCAAATGAGCAAATTTCTCGATTCTTTACTGGTTGAGCATTACGACGGCGCAGATTGGCGGGTTGCGTCGCAGTTCCGTTACCAACTGGGCGACGACGCCGCGAGTTTGGAGTTTGTTGACGCTGACGCCGCGCCGGGGACCACCGTATTCCGCCGGATCAACAATCCGATTGTCATCACCGTGCCGGCCGACTTCTTGACCGATTTCGCGTCAATCCCGCGGATCTTCCATTGGCTCTACTCCCCAACCGGACCCTGGGGGAAGGCGGCAGTCATCCACGACTACCTTTATCAGACCGGCATTTTCACCAAACGGGTTGCCGACGCCATTTTTTACGACGGTATGCTTGCCAGCGGCGTGCCATGGTGGAGACGCTGGATCATGTTCAAGGCCGTTGTCTGGTTTGGCGGGAAGGCGTGGAACGCTCACAGGCGCGCCAATTTGACCGGAGACGCGTCCAAGTGAGCCGGCCAAGGTTCTCAGCCTACCGTCTGCGCAAATGGCGTTACAAAGTCTTGGAGCGGGACAATGACCGTTGCCAGATGTGCAACGTGAAACCTGGCCGATCACGTTTGCAGGTTCACCACATTTACCCGAAAGCCATTTATCCCGGCTGGGCATACGATCCCGCTAACGGCGTTACGCTATGCAGTCGTTGCCACCGGGGATGCGTACACGCCGAAAACTCGTTCAACGACCGCGGGAATTGGAGGCGATTTGTCCCAATGTTCAAAGCAATTACCGGATTTGACACGCACAATTCCCAATAGGCGCCGGAAGCGGTAACATTCCGGTAACAGTTTGGGAAACGGTCGTAAAACTTAAAGAATTGGCGCCTTGTCTACACCTTGACACGGTGGAGGTCACAGGTTCAAATCCTGTACCGCGCACCATTCTTTTTCAGCCTGTTTTTCCAGAAAACGCCCCAATCACTCCAGAATTGCAGCTTTTGGCCGCACCTGTTGATCGGCACCTTTTGATCTGTTGTGTTCAGTTGGTGACGTTTCGCGTCGTTTCGTTACCAAAAAAGCGGTAACAATCCGGTATCAGATTCGCTTGCAATGCCGCATTGCCGGCATAACGTGATTCGTTGACCACCAACGCCACAATGAAAATCCGCCAAACGACCCGCCACGGTAAACGTATCTGGGAGATCGACGCCGGCATTTACGAAGGACGACGCCGCCGCTTTTTCCGTAAGACTAAGAAAGCCGCCGACGCCAAACTTGCCGAACTGGAAGGCGACCGCAAGAAAGCCGGCCGGATTTGGGTGAACCTGGACGAAAGCAAACGCGCCGAGGTTGTCGCAATCCTGGGCGAGATCGACGACGCCGGCTTGACGCTGCGCACCGTTTGGGAGAGGTTCCAAGCCCTTGGCAAGCCGATCAAGCCGACCAGGCTTTCTGACGCAATCCGCGAATGCGTAGCCGACAAGCAGCAAGCCAACCGCCGCGGGAAATACCTGGATTCCTTCTTGAGTTACCTGGAGATATTCGAACGCGGCCGCGAAGCCGTATTTGTCCACGATCTGACTGGCCACGACGTACGCGAATACGTCAACAACACCGCGACACCCGCCAGCCGACAAACCCGCCGCGCTCGCCTTTTCACGTTCTTCGAATGGGCAAAACGCCGCCGCATTGTCGCGGACAATCCCGTTTCCGAACTCGACCGAATTACCGTCGATTACGGCGTGCCTGACATTCTAACCAACTCCCAGGCGGAAGACCTGATGAAAGCCGCCCTTTCCACCGACGCCGGCACGCTGGGCGAATTGGCTTTGATGTTGTTTGCCGGCATACGCCCCGGCGAGGTTGTCCGCATGAAGCCCGCAGACGTCGACCTCACCGCCAAAGTCGCCCGCATAGACTCGCACGTTGCCAAAGGGCGCCAACGCCGCATTGTCGACCTGGAGCCGCCGGCTGTGGCGTGGATGTCGAAGGCAACGGAATTCCCGATCAAGAAAAACCGCCGGCGACGCCTGGAAGCGGTACGCAAAGCCGCCAAACTCACCGACTGGCCGCACGACGTTCTCAGGCATACCGCCGCAAGTCACCTTTTCGCCAAGCATGGAGCCGCCAAGGCGTCGCAATTGCTGGGGAATTCCGAGCTTATCCTTTTGCGCCATTACCGCGAATTGACGTCAAAAGACGACAATTCAGAGTTTTGGGGCATATTGCCTTCGAAAAAATGATCTATGCGACTTATTCACATGGACAGGAAATGACCCACCCGAACAGGGACAATGTTGTTAGTGAATACAAAAAGGGGGATTACATGCGAAATTCTGGCCGCTCTTGTGAACGGACGGGATGACGACTCATTGCGTACACTCAGCCTGAAATTTCGACGCTGGCAGCATCAATTGCGTATTTTCGAAGAATGCCAAGCGGCCGGATCAGCGGCAATTATCCAGTTCGAACCGCTGTTGCAAGAATGGTTTGACCAGACCGGCGAAACCGGCGTTGCCCAAATGCGCGCAGTTCTTCGCAATTGGGACAAGCAGTTGAGGGAGCAATTCAATATCACGATTGGACCGCGTTACCTGCTGTTTTTGCACGATTCTGCCCCTTGCCAGCCGCATTTGCGCCGGAATTAATGCCGGTCGGCTTCCAATGCCGCCCGTATCCGCTCCAATTCTTTCACCGCACGCCCAACGCGATGCTGGATGATAAAAACGAAAATTGGCAGCAGCAGGGCGCAAAAGAACAGGAAAAATGCGCCCAGGAATACGACCATTCCCGTCAGTCCGGTAAACAGTGCCTCAGTTTCACTCATGCTCGACGTTTCCTTGCGGGTTTCGCCTTGTCGATGTTCCCGGCAATGAACCGTTTTGCCTCTTCCTTGACATTGCGCCCCGGCGTTACCCTGGTTGGTTGTTCCTTGTTTCGTTCCTCGTCCACCTCAAGCGCGTAGGCGAGGCGGATTTCCCGAATCTGTTTGGCAAGTTTTGGAAACTGTTGTTCCAGTCCCGCAAGCGCAAACTGGCGCAACGCGTCGCCCATACTCGAAAACTGGTCATTTTCAATTGAAACAGCTTTCCAGATAGCACGCTCGTCCTTCGTCACGTAGAGCGGGACGTTGCACATATCGCTTTTCAACTTGTTGGTTGCCATACCGTTAACCTACCAGAAACAGCAAAAGATAAACATAGATAAAAAAAGGTCTTGCAAGACTTAGTAAGTCTCACTACAACTGACACAGATGAAGGCAGACCCCATAAAGAAAAACATCAAGGTTTCCCCCTCCGTTCACCGTCGCCTTAAAGCCGCCGCCAAAAAGCAGGGCATGAAGATCGAAGCTCTGGCCGACGCTTCCATTTTGGCAGGTCTTCGATTCGCCGCCTCTCGTCAAGGTTTCAACAATTAACCCGCCACACCATGAAACACCCGTTCGACTACTTCATTGCTGGCGCAGGACTCGCCACCATTACCGGATTCGTTGCCATGGTCGGAACGCTGGCGTTCTACGCAATTGAGGGCGACTGGTTTGCCGGTTGCGCGCTCTTTTGCCTGCTCGGCGCAACTGCCGCGCTTATGTGGCCAGGGAAGCCTTTCAACAACCCCAACGATTTGCCCAGCGACCGCTGGAGGAACCGAGGAGGCAGACCATGACCCTTGAACTTTGGGACATTTGCGCAGGCAAGCACAAGCGCAACCCCGAAAGCACCGCCGCTTTCAAGGCTTGCAACGCTTCCGAACAACGCAATCGCGTTCTCGCCGCCGTTCAACAAGCCGGCCGCCATGGGTTGACTTGTCATGAACTCGCCGACCGCTGGGGCGTTTCCGCTCACCAAATCAGCGGCCGATTTTCCGAACTCAAGAAACAGGGCGCAATTCGCAAACGCGGCACCCGCATCAATTCCGCCGGCAATTCCTGCGGCGTTCTCGTTGCTAACTAATTCCCGCCATGACTGACACCAACATTCCGATCATTTTCCCAAGCGAGGACACCGGCATTCGTAAGGAATTTGGCGCCCACTTGCGCGCAATGACGCATGAGAAATCAGTCAACGACGGCGCGCGCCTGGTCGACTTTTCCGAACTGGCAACGCGGCTGGGTATCTCGATTGCAAAATGCCGCGAACTCCACGCCGCAGGAATCATTACCGCCCGGTTGGAATACCGCAAAACCGTTCGTTTTCATTGGCCTAGCGTGCAATCCGAACTGGAACGCAAAGCAACCCGACTGAGGAGTTTTTGACATGAGCGCTTACACACAAATCCCCGATTTTAAAACCTTGCAGGCGATGCGTCACTACGGCGGCGGGTTTGCTTCAGCACTTGCACGCGCGGCTTTCCATGCCGACGCCGACAATCTGCGCCGCATCAAAACCGCGTTTCCCGAACTTTGGACCGAATACCAGAAACTGGCGTATCGCATCGCCAAGAACCGCCCGACAGACACCGACACAAACGACTGTCATGGAAATCGAAATTAAATCCGCCGCCCGCCTGCATTTACGCGACCCGCAACCAGGCATTTACCAGAGCGTGCCGTTCAAGAAATACGCACGCATTCAGGCCATCAACCAGACCAGTCTAAAGAAAATTCTGGTTTCCCCGTTGGAATACCGCGCCGCGATCGACAAGCACGACGACGACTCACCCGCGTTACAAGCCGGCCGAATCATTCATTTGCTTTGCCTGGAACCCCGTTCAGTCCCTTCCCGCGTTGCAGTTTGGCCGGCAGAGCGGAAGGGCATGGCGTGGGACATTGTTCGCACAACGCACGCGCAGGACAAAACCGAGTTTGTTGTTTTCCCCGGCGAATTCCGCCGAGGCAAGGAATGGACCGCATTCAAACAGGAACACCCAAACGCCACCATTACCACCCGCGGCGAATGGGACACCGCGGCCGCCTTTGTGACCGCGAACGGAAACAAATCGAACCCGATTCACAAGCGCGAACTTGTCACGCAAACCGAATTCGACCGACTCAAAACAATGGCCGCCGCCGTTCGCAAGCACCCACTGGGCGACGTTTTGCGCAAGACACCGGAAACTCAGCAATGGCGGGAATTGACGCTTGTTTGGCGGGAAGAACTCCAGCAGGGCGGTATCATTCTTTGCAAGGCGCGACTCGATTTAATTTTTATCGACGACGCCCTGGACGAAACCATTGTCGACCTCAAGACCACGCGCCGCAAAACCGCCAAGGAATTCGCCCAAGATTGCCGGACGTTTGGCTACGACTTTCAAGCGGACTGGTATTCCCGGGGTTGGCGCAACCTGACCGGCCGAAAACTCCCACACAATCACCAGTTCCAATTTCTGACCGTCGAAAGCGACCACCTGGACGTCAACCGCTATTGGTTGCCAGAAGACGCCCTGACCGCCGGCCGCGTAAAGGTTCAGCGCGCGCTCGACCGCCTCACATTCTGCCAAAACATGAACTACTGGCCGGGCGCGAACGACGACAAGGCCGAGGAACTGCCCGCGCATCCGTGGTTTTATGACGACGCCATCGATTCCGGCGCATTGTCCGGTTTCGGCGACACCACGACACCGTTGCCAGAACTGGAGGACATCAACGCATGAACCAACCCCGCTTTTACGTTTTCGCGCGCCGCTTTGGTTGGGACATCCGCGACCGCCGCCGGTTCCATTTACCGGTTCACGACAACGCACCCGACGGCAAGGACGCGCCGCTTGTTTTCTTTGACCAGGATCAGGCCCGAGACGTTTGCGACGACATGAACCGCCGCCACGCCGCCGGGGAAGACGTCAATTAAACCGCAATGGACGCCCAACGTTACACACTCAAACGCACGCCATTTGCCTGGTGTATTAAGGACCGCGACACCGGCAAACGCGTCCAAAACGACAAAGGCAAGACCGCTTTTTATTGGGATCTATCGAAGGCCCGAGAAGTCTGCAAATACCTGAACTCTTTCCCCAAGCAATGAGCGCAACCAAACCAATCCCAGCCGGCGAGGAAATCCGCGGCGCAATCACCAAACACATGGACCGGCGGTTTCTGTCGTCGCTCGATTTCATGGGACTCGGCGACGTTGCCCTGACGATCGACCGTTGCGAAAAACTTGCAGAGTTGCGTTATCTGAACGGCAACACCGAGAAAAACGCCATTCTCCTTTACTTCGCCGAAACCGACAAACCGCTTGTTCTCAACACAACCAACATTCGTTCCATTGTCGACATCACCGGCACAACAAAGGTCAGCGCATGGAGCGGCGTTAAAATCACCCTTTTCACAATCGAAGGAACATTCTTCGGCAAACCTGGGCACGCCGTCCGCATCAAGGGAGCTGAGTAAATGACTACCGACACAAAAACCGAGTACGTAGCGGAACTCAAACACATGCGCGACCAACTCGCACGACACGACCACGCGCGCGCCGTGTTCGATGACGCAATCGACAAACTTAACGACATCAAACCCGAATTCGACTGGAACGACGCCCCTAATCCCAAAGGAAATTGGAATGAGTAGGAATTACACAACCAGCGCAGAAGACCGCGTAATTGAACAATGCGAAGCATTTGGCGGAATTGCCGCGGAATGCGCCGAAATCGCGCAAGACCTGGACAGCAAACTTTCCGACGCAATGGACAAAATTGACGCTCTCGAAAAGCAAATCGACAAACTCCAAGACGTTAAACCCGAACTTGAATTCGACCCTGAACCCCAAACCAACTGACACCATGACCAGAAAACAGGTTTCCGAAATGCTCGACAGCGACGCGTCCCCCGGTATTGCGAAAGGTTTCCTGATGGAGACGAAAGCGATGGTTGAACGTGGGGAAAAAGCCTTTTTTGCCCGCCACGGACACGCAGGCAAACGCAAAACCGCTTTCAACCGCGGCGGCACCATGACCGAAATCGATATTGAGGAATACAACAGAACGCACAATTACTGAAATTATGAGCATGAGAAAAGTAGCAGACCTGGTCGCCACGGTTGGCGAATACACAAACAAAGCCGGCGAGAAAAAGAAACGTTACGTCAAATCCGGCGTTGTTTTCGAGGACGATGAAGGCCGCCGTAGTCACAAGATCGACGCAATCCCCGTTTCGCCGGAATGGTCAGGTTGGTTTTCGGAATACCCCGTTGACGACCTGGCCCCCAGGCAAACCCAACAGCGCAGTAACGCCGCCAACGACTTTTTCAACAAAAGCAAACCCCAACACGAACAACCGGCCGCACAACCCGAGGACGACGTTCCGTTTTAAGCAATTCCCCGCCCAACGTGAAAACAAGCACCAAAAACCATAATTCGCGGGGTAAAAGCCGCGAGCGGTTCGAATTGCGGCGTTTATTCGAAACACGTTGGGCGGGATTCAACGGTTAAAAGCCCAATGATTGCCATTGACCCAGGAACAGAACAAAGCGGCGTTGTCTATTACGACAACGAAAACGTCACTTTTGCGCAGATCATGCCGAACGCCGAGGTTTGCGACCACTTGCACTCCAATTGCCTAGAACCCGTCGCAATTGAACTCATTCAGCCAATGGGCATGCCGCTTGGAATGTCTACTATTTGGACAACTGTTTGGACTGGCCGTTTCGTCGAAGCCGCGGGAACAGAGGCAGATGTTCGTTGGATTCACCGGACGACCATAAAAGCCGAACTATGCAATTCAACCCGCGCAAAGGACGCCAACGTGCGCCAAGCTTTGATTGACTTATTTCCGGACACCGGCGGCGGCAAAACGTCCCAGATCGGCACCAAGAAGCAACCTGGCCCGCTTTACGGTATCAAGTCGCACCTATGGGCAGCCCTGGCCGTTGCCGTCGTCGCAGAAAGCAATTGGGATAAGCTGAAAGGGTTTAACGCATGAAAGCTCACACCGTCGTTTCGCAACACCTGGAGATTTAACGCAATGGCTGGCGACTGGATAAAAATTCAACACGCGACACCGGACAAACCCGAGGTTGTCACAATGTCCGAAACTCTCGGAATCGACCAGGACGCAGTCGTTGGGAAACTTATTCGCCTTTGGATTTGGGCTGATATGAACAGTATTGATGGTCACGCTCTGAGCGTGACAGATTCGTTCCTAAATCGTCTCACGTTCCAACCAGGGTTTGCCGACGCAATGCGAAAGGTTGGTTGGCTTGAAGGGGAAGCTGGAACGCTGACTGTCCCAAATTTTGACAGACACAACGGCAAAACCGCGAAAACACGCGCATTATCGAAGAATCGCAAAGAATCGTCACGCTCCAAGCGTGACAACTGTCACGCTTGGAGCGTGACAAAAAGCGGACGGGAGCGTGACCAGAGAAGAGAAGAGAAGAGTATTAAAGAGAGAGAGAGCGCGCGCGCGGGAGAAGCGGATATTCCGACCCTGAAGGAAATGACCGAAGAAGGCGCAATGCGAGGAATCGCGGCCGCAATCGTGCAAGCTTGTTGGGAGCATTACGAAGGCAAGAATCTCTGGTTCAACAAGCACGGCCGCCTAATTAACTGGCGGCAATGCCTGGTAACCTGGAACACAAATGAACAGCAACGGAAACACACAAACGGCAATCAGAAACGCGTTGACCGTAACGCAGGAACTCAGAACGCCGGCCGAGCCGATGAATACGATCTGCCCAACCGAATTTGAACCGCAATGGGAACCGAAGGCGTTGCAGGGTTTCGAAACCTTTGGCGAGAAATCGCTTCAGGAGGCCCGTACAGCCGCCGCACGCTTTGCCGAGGCTATCGGGACGTATTCCTGGAGAAAACCACGCACGCGCCCATTTTGGCTCACCTTGACCGGCCCCAGCGGAAGGGGAAAGACGACTTTGGCGACAATCTTGTTTCGTTGGTTCCAAGCCAACGTTGCAATCCGCACTTTCATCAAAAGCGGAGTGATTTGTTACCCGTCGTGTCAGTTCTCATTGTGGCAAGGCGTCATAGATAGACTACGCAACGGCCAGAATTCCGCTCTGGACGCAACCATTGACGCCGATTTTGCCGTTATCGACGACATTGGCGCAGAATACGCCACCGACTTTTCAACCCAAAAACTCGTTTACGTTCTAGAGCGCAGGAAATCGAAATGGACCGTTTTGACGTCCAATCTCACCGCAAAGGATTGGGCCGACCGCGAAACCCGCATTTCCAGCCGCCTGATTCGCAACGGTTCCAAATTTGTCAACATTAACGCCCGCGACTATTGCGCGCGGTAAGTAAGTCTTACGCACTCTAACACATGCCAACAAAACCAACATTTTCGACGCTGGGGAAAAGGAGGATGCCGACAAAACCCCAACACGCGCAACAACAGCACCGCCCCAGCGTCACTTTTTGCACAGAATGCGATTACCTACGTAAAGAACGCGCCGGAATGCTTATCGACAATGGCCTAGACCAAAAGACCGCCGACCAAAAAACCAAAAACGAATGCTGCAAAGAACACCAACCACAACCGAAACAGAACGAATTCGAATTAGGATGAAACAGTTGGAGATCAACAAAACCGAGGAGCAGGCCCAGGAGCGGTTGCGGGAAATTGAGCAGGAGAACACGAGGCTCCGGGCAGTCTTCCCAAAGATTCTGGAAGCCATCGGCTCTGGCGCATGCAGCAATGACAGCAGCGTGGAGTTTCTGGAGCGCATTCCAGACGAAGTTGCGCTGGTAATGCGGCGTTTGACACGAGAGCGCAATGAATCTCGTTGGATCGCTGAGTTATACCGCCAGGTCATGGACAAGCTTTCCGATCTGCTCGATGAGACGCCGAATCTGGACCCGCTGCCGTTTATCAAAAAGGGTCGACGCCAAGAGCGGAGGGTTTTTGACGACCGACAACACCAGCCGCGAACTTGTCCCGATGGCGGTCCGCTGAAGGAGACATGAAAACTACAATCGCAATATTGCTGTTATTGGCAACGACAACGCACGCAACCCCGCTTGTCGACGCCATTAAAAAAGTCGAATCCCACACAGGCCGACCAGGTGACCGCGGGCAATCTCGTTCACACTGGCAATTATCCAACGCAGCATGGACCGACGTTAACCGCATCCGCAAAGCACAACGACTCAAGCTCTACACCTGGCTACAAGGAACACGCAACGAATACGTAAGCCGCGTTTATGCGCAAACCTATATCGACCACATTGCCCAACGAATCAGCGCACGACTCAAACGCCCAGCAACACCTCGCGAGATTTACGTTGCTTACAATTGGGGCGTTACTCGATTCGCACGCGTTGGTTTCAACTTCGAACGCGCACCCAGTATCGTCAGAGAAAGGGCGCAACGTGTGGAGAACTTAACGGAGCAATGACGACGCCAGCGAAATTTTCGCCAGTAAAACAGCGGCCGACGACCAGCGCGACACCGCCAACGAATGGAACGCGGGTCCTTCCCAGGCTTTACGCTGCGGGTGACGCGCAAGG
>Ga0181592_10002185_pt1 | contig 16062 bp, 17 predicted proteins | sample 071ome_20_FD_133755 | JGI IMG/M metagenome (GOLD analysis project Ga0181592, IMG submission 133755) | Coastal salt marsh microbial communities from the Groves Creek Marsh, Skidaway Island, Georgia - 071412BT metaG (megahit assembly) | ecosystem: Environmental > Aquatic > Marine > Intertidal...
CTTCGAGGCGCAGGGTGCTGTCCTGTGATGTGCCAAAGCTGATGATATTTCTGAGGCCGGACAAGCGCGCAGAGCCGGCAAGCTGGCCAAAAAATTCATCATCGCGCGGCAGAATGGCTGTGCCAAACGCATCCATGCCCAGAAATATTTCAGCCTTTGCTTCGGCAATCTCTGACAGGCTGTCAAAAAATCCGGCATGGGCATTTGAAATGCGGGTAATAATGGCGATATCGGGGCGCACCATCTCGGACAAGAGGGCGATTTCGCCAGCATTATTCATCCCCATCTCCGTGACCAGAAAATCGGCATCACCAGCCATATTTGCCAGCGTCAGCGGCACGCCCAAATGATTGTTTAAATTGCCCTTTGTGGCATGGGTTTGCCCGGCGACGGCCAGCATGGCCGCAATCATATCTTTCGTCCCTGTTTTACCAACAGAGCCGGTAATAGCGATCTTGCCGGCCTTTGTGTGATGTGCGATATGTTTGGCCAGCAGCTGAAAGGCTTTTTTCACATCCTTGACACATAATTGAGGCAGGCGAATATCTTTGTTTGGCTGGCTGACCATCGCGGCCTGTTGCGGGACACCATCCAGACCAGCCAGGAAAATATGCCCGTCTGTCTGGCTTCCTTTCAGCGCTACAAATAGCGTGTTTTTTGCCATTTTCCGGCTATCTATTACCGTATGGGTCAGCACAAAATCCGGCAGGATGTCATTCAGCCAATAGCCACTGCATATCTCGGCAATTTGGATTGGATTAAGGGCAGAAAGGCTCATATTGCTTGCCTTTCCCCAAGTCGGCTTAATGCATGGCGTGCCACACTGGCATCATCAAAAGGCAGGGTTTCTGTACCGATCATTTGTGATGTTTCATGCCCCTTGCCCGCGATAAGCAGGGTATCGCCCCCGCCCAATGCAGCGATGGCAGACTTTATGGCTTCATCCCGCGGCGAGATTTCAAGGGCATTTGGGCATCCTTTGCGGATTTCTGCACGAATGCCAGCCGGGTCTTCGCTGCGCGGATTATCATCTGTGATAATAATTTCATCTGCCAGTTTGGCTGCGATAGCGCCCATTTTTTGGCGCTTGGTTTTATCACGATCACCGCCACAGCCAAACACTACTTTCAGCTTGTCCGGGGTTTGTGCCCGCAAGGCACCCAGCGCAGCTTCCAGCGCGTCCGGAGTATGGGCAAAATCAATAATAATACGCGCCCCGGCCGGATGACCATGTACGGGCTGCATACGTCCACGCACCGGGGTCAGGGCAGGCAGTGCGCCAAAAGAATCCTGCAAGGGCATACCGGAGGCATAGGCCGCTGCTGCTGCCATAACCGCATTAACCGCCTGAAACGTGCCAGACAGGGCAAGCGGAAAGCGAAAGGCTTCGCCTCTGGCAATGATCTGAACATCCAGGCCAAAGGGGTGGGTATCTATCTGCCGGATGCAAAAATCAGCCTCCGGATTAACGCCAACTGTCCAAACAACAATACCTCTTTCTGCCAGCTGATCTTTCAAAATCATAACCGCCGGGTCATCGGCATTTAGAATAGCTGTTCCAGCATCCAGCAGATTTTCAAAAAACAGCCGGGATTTTGCTTTCAGATAGGCATCCATATCCCCATGCCAGTCCAGATGATCCTGACTGAGATTGGTAAAGACAGCGACATTTACGCCAAGACCTGCCATCCTGTCCTGATCCAGCCCGTGGCTGGAGGCTTCAAAAGCAGCATGGGTAATCCCCGATTTTGCTAGATTATGAAACAGGGCAAATAGATCTTCTGCTGCAGGTGTGGTCAGATTGGCCGTGCTGCTGGCCAATTCAGCAACGGGGCAGGCAACGCCCAGCGTACCAATGCTGGCAGCAGGCCAGGTGGCACGCTTCCAAATCTGGCGCATATATTCCACAATCGATGTTTTGCCATTTGTGCCGGTAACGCCTACCAGCATACCAGGGCGTGCCGGATATATCGCTGCACAAATACGTGCATAATCACGGCGCGGGGCAGGTGAATAGATATGCGCAATCCCTTTCGGCAAAGACAGGCTTTCCCGATCGCTTAAAATGGCTTGTGCACCTTTTTCCAGCGCATCTGTGATAAAGTCATGCCCGTCCAGCTTTGCCCCGGGCAAGGCAGCAAATAATCCGCCTGCTGTGATACGCCCTGAATGCGCGCTGGCATGGGTGATGTTCTGGTCTGTATCGCCAGATTTCAATTCTGCTGATGGCAGATATGTGCATAACTCAGAAAGATGCAAAAATAGCTCCCTTGCCGCCGATATTCAGGTTTGGCTCAAGATTTTGGCGAATTTCCGGCGCCTTTATGTCCACAGGAAGGACACCCAGTACCGGAGCGGCTTTTTTCACAATTTCGGCGATCACCGGGGCAGCTACCCAGCCAGCGGTGGCATAGCCATAAGAAAATTTCTGCGGCTTTGGCTCATCCACCATGACAAAAACCAGATAGCGCGGATTATGAATGGGAAAGGCAGCAATAACCGATGTCAGATTGGCTTTTTTATTATAGCCGCGTGCCCCTTTTTTCAGCTTCTCAGCAGAGCCTGTCTTTGCTCCAACCAGATAGCCCGGCGCATCGGCATAATTGGCTGTGCCATCTTTGTGCGAGACTACAAGGCGCATCATAGAGCGCACCTTTTTTGTAGTTTCCGGCGAGAAGATACGCACCCGCTCTATCACCGCATCGGCATCACGAAGCAACAGGGTCGGGGCAATAAACTCGCCATTGCCGGCCGCAGCAGCGATGGCTCCAGCCGCATGGACAGGCGATACAGACAGCCCATAGCCATAGGAAATGGTGATGGTGGAAAGCCGTCCCCATTTTTTCGGATAAAGCGGCTGCGAGGTTTCCGGCAATTCAAGTGACGGGCGCGCCAGCAAGCCCAGCTTTTCCATATAGCTGCGTTGCAACACAGGGCCGATATCCTCTGCCACTTTGGCCGAGCCGATATTGGAGGAATAGACCAGCACTTCGGACAGGTTCAGCGACCGGTCATAGGGGTGATAATCGCTGATAGGAAAGCCGGAAATATATAAAGGCCTGGATACATCATAAGACGAGCCAAGCGAGGCGGTATCTGTTTCCAGCGCAATAGCGGTGTTCAGTACCTTAAAGATGCTGCCCATTTCAAATACGCCCTTGGTCGCCCGGTTGAACAGCGCATCTTCGCTGGCATCGGCAAAATGATTGGGGTCATAATCTGGCAGGGAAACAAGGCTGATAATCTCGCCATTTTGCATATCCATTACCAGGCCAGCCCCGCCAACCCCCTCAAAGCGCTCAATTTGATAAGCAAGGGATTGACGTACAATCGCCTGAACGCCCAAATCGATAGATAGATGCACATCCCGGCCAGCCGAAAGCCGGTCATCCATACTTTTTTCCATACCAGCAATGCCGCGCCCGTCCCTGTCTACCTGACCGACAAGGTGGGCCGCCTCTGCCCCATGCGGATAGCTGCGAAGTGCAGTCTGGCTGATATTCACCCCCGGCAGGCCAAGTGCCAGAATAGCGGCATGGCGGGCAGGGGTGATTTTTCTGTCCAGCTCGACAAATCGGCTGTTGCGGGCAAGGGCTTTGAGGATATCCGCCTCTGATTTTCCGGGCAGGAGAGGGGCGAGCTTTTCTGCCACCTCATAGGGGTCAAGCACCATTTTCGGGTCAAGATGCAGGCGCATCATCGGCAGGGTAGTGGCCAGCAAGCGGCCTTTGCGATCATAAATAGCCCCGCGCGGGGCGCTGGCCGCTGCATTTGATTTATTCGCCCCAAATGTATCGGAACTGGTCACCAGCCAGACCGCTTTGGCACTGATACCCATAAAACAGCTGGAGGCGATAACACCGGCTATCAGCAACCTTGCCCGTGCCACCCGCCGCGATTTATCAGGGTCGGGGCGTGATGGCCAGACCCGCCGCCACAGCGCGGCAGCAAAGCCTGATTTTTTGGAGGTGAGAGGCGGATTATTGCGCATCATCACCTCTTTTGTTTTCTTCTTCGGGGATGCGCAGCGGAATGGATTCCAGCGGCAATACACGGTTTGGTGTTATCGGGCGCATCGAGAGCAGGGAAGAGGAGAGTTTCAGCAACCTGTCCGGACGGCTAAGATAGGCCCATTCTGCTTCCAGAATAATCGCGCGATTTTTGGCGTCTGTTATTTCGGTTTGCAGGGCACTTAATCTGTCATAGCGGCCATCGACCGATAATTTGGTCATATAAAGGGCGCTGCCACTGACTGCCAGAGCAAAACAAAAGATAAGAATAAAGCGAAGCATCTAGGCGCTCCTCTCTGTTAAGTCTCCAGGGGCAATCCGTTGGGCAACCCGCAATTTGGCCGAGCGTGAGCGCGCATTTATCGCAATTTCATCTCTCGAGGGCAGAATTGGTTTGCGCGGCGACAAACGGTAAATAGCCGGCACAGCAGAGCCGATTTCCGGTCGATGGCGCGAGGGGGCAGGAATGTTCCCGCTTTTCAGATTCAGGAAATTTTTCACGATGCGATCTTCCAACGAATGAAAGCTGACAATCGCCAGTATCCCTTCCGGGGCCAGCAGCTTCTCGCAATCGGCCAGCGCTGTTTCCAGCTCGTCCAGCTCGCCATTAATATAGATACGCAAGGCCTGAAAGGTACGGGTGGCACTATCGGCCTGGCCGGGTTTCGGGCGGGGCATTACCGAATGTATAATATCGGCCAGCTGGCCGGTGCGCTCAATGCGCGCATCCAGACGGGCGCGGACAATCGCCTTTGCAATCCGGCGCGAGGCACGCTCCTCGCCAAAACGCCAGATAATATCGGCCAGCTCTGCTTCATCCAGCTCGTTGACAATATCGCTGGCATCGCGCCCCTGCCGCGACATTCGCATATCCAGAGGGCCATCGCTACGAAAAGAAAAGCCGCGCTCGGCCTGGTCTAGCTGGGTCGAACAGACACCCAGATCAAAGACGATGCCATCTACCTGGCCGATGCCGGCATCCGCGCACAGACGCACAATTTGCGAGAAATTCCCTTCAAGCAGGCTAAATCTGCCATGATAGCTTTTCATCATGGGCTGGCCGCGTAATATGGCATCCGGGTCGCGGTCAATCGCCGCCACGTGGCAATCCGCGCTCTCCAGCAAGGCTCTGGAATAGCCGCCATCACCAAAAGTTGCGTCGATAAAGACTTTGCCAGCCGCCGGCATTAGTGCCGTGATGACTTCGTCCAGCATGACCGGAATATGCAGGCTGGACTCTTTCATTACCGCTCTCCGGGTTCTGGCCGCCGTCCAAGGGTCAGGCGCGGCACGCCCTGTTTGGTGGCACGTTCACGGAAATCTGCCTCGCGCTTTTGATGCTGGTCAGGGCGCCAAATCTGGAAAGACCGGCCAATGCCGGAAAATAGCGCGGTGCCGTCCAGCCCGGCAAATTCGATAAATTCGGCTGGCAACAGCATCCGCCCGTCTGAATCGATTTTCATTTCCTGAGCGCTGAACAGCATTGTTTGCAGAATTTCCGCCTCTTCGGACAGGCTGTCCATCTGGTCAATCGCATCGACAATCTGGCTGATACGCTCAGGCCCGCACCCTTCAAGACAGGCATGGGTCAGCGATTTAAAGATATAAAGGGGGCTGCGATTGCGCTCCAGAACCGCACGATAAGAGGCAGGGACAGAAACCCGCCCCTTGCTATCTATCCGGTTTTCATAGGTGGATAAAAATAAATCCACGTTCCGCACCCCTTAAAAAAAATTTTTGCCCTGTCTGGAGGGTTCTTGCGAACGCCTTTTGGCCAGTCTTGGCAGTTATTCAAATAGAAATTTCAGTAATTACAGATGATTAGCTGAAAATCTCCATTTCCCGGAAAAAACCGGGTCATTATGGGATATCATGGGAATTCATGGTAGTCAATGGGAAAGCCTGTCAATTTAAGGAAAAATTAAGCCTTTTCAATCATTTATGAGATTTGACTTAAAGAAAAACAGATAACTATCTATTTTATCTGAATTTTACCGTAATTCAGTATAAATTGTTCCTGTTATGTTCTGTTTTTACAGGGTTTTCGCGTGTTTTTACAGATACAGAATCGGGGCAGTTTAGGGATCAGGAACAGGGGATATTTGGTGTGATGGGCAGGATTCAGGAATGGGGTTTTGGAATGAGTGGCCGAGCCGTATTTATGAGGCGTGATGGACAGATGAAATCAGCCCGGCTGGCGCAGTAGAATTATTCAGGGCTTGGGAGGAAAGGGGGGGGCGGTTTGCCCTACACCAGATTTTTAATAAAAGAGGGAAAAGCCTCACATCATGGCTATCTGCTACAGACCCCGAGTTGTCAGCAGGGGAAAGGGGAGAGTGTGTGCGTGAAGAAAGGCTATTTTTTCAAACATACCTTTGCGACATGCTCGCCCTGCTGACTTTTTATCTCAGACCCTTGTCCGTTTTTATTCAGACCCTTGTCCGTACGCGATACGTTCATTTACGCATTATGTACCTTATTTTCCAATTACGGCATAAATAAGGCATTGCCCCCAAAGCCAACATAAAAGCAGAATAAAACAGGAAAAAGCGGGGAAGGAAATAGCGTGAGCAGACAGCCTGTAAGCCGGGTTCTGTATAAAAAGCGCCGGGGCGCCATTTATGATAGCTATTCGTCTGGGACGCCTGTTACCAGTCGCCTCTAGCAACCTACCCGGACATCTCTGGCAGGATCACCAGTGCTGCAACGCAGCCATGCCCCTACATGGTCTTGCTTCGGATGGGGTTTACCCTGCCAGCCCTGTCACCAGTTCTGCGGTGCGCTCTTACCGCACCTTTTCACCCTTACCTGATCTTGCATGATCAGGCGGTTTGTTTTCTGTGGCACTTTCCCTGAGGTCGCCCTCGCTGGACGTTATCCAGCATCCTGATCCTGTGAAGCCCGGACTTTCCTCTGACAGGCGAAGCCGGCCAGCAGCTATCCGGCTATCTGCTCACACCTCTGCAGATAGCGTGTTTTTTACGAATTTGTCAAATAAAGCTGTTTTGTCGGCGGCGGGGCTGAAACTAGTCTGGCTGGATTTGCTCGCGCAGGATTTCCAGCTCCAGCCAGCTTTCCTCTTTTTCTGCGATATCTGTCTTGTCCTGAGCGGTTTGATTGGCCAGCTCTTCATAGCCTTTGCCATCGCGGGCAAAAAAATCCATATCAGCCAGCTTTATTTCTGCCTCTGCAATGCGCACGCGCAAGGCCTCTATTTCCTTTGGCAATTGTTCCAGCTGATAAACCTGTTTATAGCTCAGCCGGTTTTGGGCAGCCTTGCTGATGGTTTCGGGCGAGTTGTTCTGCCTTGCCTTGCCGGACTGTTTTTTGGCGGTTTTGTCGGTTTTGCGCGCGCTATTTTGCCGCCGTCTTTCCAGATAATCGCTATAGCCGCCAGCATGGGGAACAATTTTACCGTCTGCTTCAAAAGCCAGAACCCCTGTGACGGTGCGATCCAGAAAATCGCGATCATGGCTGACAATCAGCACCGTGCCATCATAATCGGCTATCACCTCTTGCAACAGGTCAATGGTTTCCATATCCAGATCATTGGTCGGCTCATCCAGTACCAGAAAATTATGGGGCTGGGAAAAAATACGTGCCAGCAGCAGGCGGTTTTGCTCGCCGCCCGAGAGCGTACCGGTGCGCTGAGTCATTTTATAATCATCAAATAAAAAATCCCGCAGATAGCTGGTGACATGGCGCGGCTTGCCATCAATTTCAATGACATCACCGCCATCCGGGCACAGGGTTGTCCAGGGGGTACTATCGGGGTTTAGCCGCTCGCGGTTCTGGTCAAAATAGGCAGATAACAGGCCAAAGCCGGTTTTCACATGACCTCTATCGGGGCTGCGTTCGCCCAGCAATGTGCGGATAAGGGTGGATTTGCCAATACCATTTGGTCCGACAATCCCCAAACGGTCGCCGCGCCGGATGATGGTGTTAAAATGTTTTACCAGATTTACCGGCTCTGGCCGGGCAGGGATATCCACGCTCAGATCGCGTGCCTCCAGCACAATTTGCCCGCCGCCTTCCGCCTTGCCGGTATTCATCGACATTTGGGCGATCACCTGGCCGCCCTGTCGGGCGCGTATTTGGCGCAATTCCTGTAGCTCGCGCAGACGCCCCTGATTGCGTTTGCGCCTTGCGCTGATCCCCTGATGCGACCATCTGGTTTCTTCAGCAATTTTTCTGTCCAATTTATGCAAGCGCACCGCCTCTTCGGCTAATATGCCCTCTGACCAGTCCTCAAACTGATCAAAGCTGCCTTCGCGCCGGCGCAAGGTACCCTGATGTATCCAGATAATGCCGCTGCCAAGGGCGCGTAAAAATGCCCGGTCATGGCTGATAAGGATCAGCGCCCCCGAACGTGCCTTTAGCATATTTTCCAGCCATTCAATGGTCGGCAGATCCAGATGGTTGGTCGGCTCATCCAGTAGCAAGACTTGCGGGTCGGTTATCAGGGCGCGTGCCAGTGAGGCACGTCTGCGCTCGCCCCCGGACAGCCCATCTGTCATCCGCGCCGGATCCATCCCCATTTTATCCAGCATCGCTTCTGCACGGTGGCTTTGTTTGATGCGCTCGGCAGTGCCAAGATCACTTGCTTCATCCAGCCCTTGCAGAACATAAGAAGACAAGCTCATACTGCCCTTGAATTGAGGGGATTGCGGCAAATAGGCAATCTGGGCAGAAGGGGCTATCCAGCGGCTGCCTTCATCAGGATCCAGCTGGCCGGCAATAAGCTTCATCAGCGTTGATTTCCCCGCCCCGTTTCGGCCAACAAGGGCAAGCCGGTCACCGGCAGATACCGATAAATCGACATGGCGCAGCAACCATCGGTCGCCCAGATTTACGCCCATATCAGCGATGCTCATCAATGGCGGAGCCATATCCTATCCCTGTTTTATTTTAATGATGTGCGGTTATGCCGTGCGGGCGCGAATTTGTCCAGCCAATGTCTGATAGGCATGGTTAATCTGAGCCAGCCTGTCTGTCGCGGCTGAAATAAATTCCTCTGGCATACCAGCGGCTATCAGCTGGTCAGGGTGATGGGTGCGTGCCAGCGCTTTCCAGGCGGCTTTGGCTTCTTCCAGACTGGCATCAGCGGCAATGCCCAATATCAGATGGGGCGGCGGGCTCTCACCACTATAAATATCCGATAGCCGGTTAAAGCCAGCTTCATCATAGCCGAAAATATGACCAACTTCTGACAGATATGCCCATTCTTCAGCCGTGATTGCCCCATCTGCACGCGCGATGGTAAATAATAAATCCAGCAATTGTTCCAAAATGGCCGAGCGCGGGCCAAACAGTTCTACCGTTTGCCGGGCATAGGCAGCAAAACCTTCCGGGGTTTGTCTGGCAAGATCCCAGAATTTGCCGACCCGCTCAATATCTTTAGCCGGAATATCCACGCGCGCACGAAAGGCCTCGATTTCGGCTTTAGTCACCATGCCATCTGCTTTGGCCATTTTCGCAGACAGGGCAATCACCGCCACGGTAAAGGCCACTTTGCGAGCCTGTTCCGGGTCTGTCTGGCGGCGAATTTGCTGTTCGGCAAACAGGCCGGCTGCTGCACCCAGCAAGCCGCCTATGGGCCCGCCCATGGCCAGACCGGCTGCCCCGCCTATCAATATTCCCCAGATGGTCATGTCTGCCTACCTTGCTTTGCCATGTCAGATGGTTAAATAGAATTTGCCATGCACAGGCTCGCAGTTTTATACTCTGGCCAACTGATACCAGATGCCTTTTCGTTGATTCCGGAACGATATAATTTTAGGCCTTTATACAGAGTTTAAGGCAATGAAACAAACACCAAGCCCATCAAATGAGGATAAAACATCCCTCTTGTTCGATTATCGGGGGCTGAAATGTCCCTTGCCGGTGCTAAAGGCACGCCGGGCGCTATCGCAATTAGAGGCAGGGGCAGAAATAACCATTCTGGCCGATGATCCGGCCGCCCCTCTGGATATGGCGCATTTTTGCGAGACCGAAGGCCATCAGCTGGCCGCCTCGCAGGAAGAGGACGGCTTTTTCCGCTTTGTTCTGATAAAATCCCGATAAATCCCCTTAAGATATCAGAGTTATTCTAAAATCTCGCCATAGGCTTTTAGCGTTTTTTTGCGTTCCTGATAATACCAGGCAATTTCGGCTTCTCTTGACAGGTTATGTGCCAGCAACCCCAGCTGGCGGGCGGTATCAAAAAAACCTTTGGCTGGCCAATCATGCAGGCGCGAGACAATAATGGCCGCCCGCAATGGCTGGCTGGTGGCGGCATCTTTTGCCATCAGCTGTTCCAGCCATAAGGTTAATTTATGGATACGGTGGGGGGCGGGGATGCTGGCGGCTTGCGCTAACCCGTCATAGGTGACAGCCTGGCCGGATTTCAGCGCGGCAAAAAGGGCGGTCTCCGCGCGCATTTGCCAGTCTTTATCTGTATCTGTCATATCTTTAATCCGTTTTGCCAGACAAGTATCTATTCCTTTTTCTTGTGATAATAGACCTTTCTATTGTAAGGGTTCTAGCATGACCTTTCTACGATCGCTTTTGTTTAATCTTGCTTTTTACGGGCTAACGACCATTTTGGCGTTTTTGCTGATCCCCTGTCTGGCGACGCCGCGCAGTGCACAGGCGGCTGGCCGCTTTTGGGGGTGGCTGAGCCATAAATTACTATATATAGCTGGCCTGACTCACCGCAATCAAGGCGACCGCCATTTGGACGCACAGGTGATTTATGCGGTAAAGCACCAGTCTGCCTGGGAAACACTGATTTTATATTGGCAGCTTGGTGCCCCGGTGGTGGTGCTGAAAAAAGAGCTGATGCATATCCCTGTTTTAGGATGGTTTTTTGCACGAGCTAGCTGCATCGCACTGGACAGGAAGGCGGGCATGGCCGCTTTGCGCCATTTGCGCGCTCAGGCAGAAAAAGCCAAAAGATCGGGGCGTTCTATTCTGATTTTTCCGCAAGGTACGCGGGTGCGTGCTGGCCAGAGCCATCCCTATCAGATAGGGGTGTTTGCCCTTTATGAGCAAACCGGCCTGCCAGTTGTTCCTGTGGCTTTGAATTCCGGGCAATTTTGGGGCAGGCGCGGCTTTACCAAGAAACCCGGCCAGATTTGCGTCAGCTATCTGCCAGCGATGGCTACCGGATTAAAGCGCCAGGCGTTTATGCAGCAATTAGAACAGCAGATAGAGACACGCACGGCTGAGCTTGAAGCTGCCCAATCGAACACCCATATCAGATAGACCAGCTTTTCTTTAGTGCATACTATGGCCGGGGATAAAAAATATGGCCGGAGATAAAAAATATGGCCGGAGATAAAAAATATGGATGGTGAAAATTTCCATGAGAATTATCAGCGCAATGTGCTGGACGGCCGGTTGCAATCCTGTTCGACCCGTCCAGTGACCGGCTTTTTCCGCGACGGGTGTTGTCATACAGGCCCACAGGATATCGGCAGCCATACCGTCTGTGCGGTAATGAGCGATGCCTTTTTGGCTTTTAGTCTGGCAGCGGGAAATGATTTATCGACCCCGCGTCCGGAATTTGATTTTCCCGGCCTGAAAGCAGGGGACAGATGGTGTTTATGTGCGGCAAGATGGGAAGAGGCGCGGCGTTCCGGGGCTGCCCCGCAAGTGGTGCTGGAAGCCACAAACAAGGCAGCGCTGGCCATTGTTCAGCTTGACCATCTAAAGGCTTATGCGGCATCTTAACAGCCATTCCTATTCAAAGCAGGCAGCGATTTATCCATGACAGAACAGATGATGAAAGCAGAAAAAAAAGAAAGCGACAAGGGCGCTTCATCTGACCGTCATTTATGGTATGTCTGGATGGGGCTGATGGTCATTGCTGTTGTGCTATTGCCCTTTATTGTGCGTGAAGGTGCGCTGGTTCGCGCCATTGCTGATATGTGCATGGCAGCGTTAGGCGGATAAGATTTACTCGTTATCGCTACGAAAACCTATTGATAAATAAACATTAAATATTGAATTTTAGCCATTTCTAAAATGTGTTCTGACCTACAGGAATTTGTGTTATCCTGTAATCGGGGAAGTTTTTAGTTGGCTTGAAAAGGGGGTGCCCCCTGTTGAGTTGGGACCGGCTAGGATTACTCAATCAAGGGACACATCGTTTTTACGAACGGTTTTTTGAATTGGACTAGCTGTAAAAAAAACTTCCCCACCCATAGATGCCTTTTTCCATATTGTGGAAGCTTTTTTACGGGCAAAAGTCACGTGCCTGTCTGGGCGAGCAGTTGCGGCTCTAACCGCGCAAACGCCTCAGCCGAAGAGGCCAGGCTATCTTTCCAGCTATCACCTGCCTTGTCATCAGCAGCATCTGAAATAAATTTAAAAGCACACAAGGGGATTTTTTCATGCCAGGCAATTTTTGCCAGAGCGAAAAGTTCCATATCCACAATATCGCAAGCCAGCTCTGGCGCGCTATCGGTGAACCTGTCAGCCGTACCGCAACAAATCGGACTATCGGATAATCTTATCGAAGACGGGCAGTCATCAAAGGGGGTTGTCCCCAGCGCAATCCCGAGCGGGCGGACATCCATATCACATTGAACGGTTGTGCCAACTTCCACCACCTGATCCAGGCCAGTACGAATACCCCCTGCCGTACCGTAATTGATCAGCAAGCCCGGACGATAGTTCGCAATGGCTTTCATACATACATAGCTTGCGTTAACTTTACCAACGCCGGTAAATACCACATCCCATTTTTTTGTGATATCGGCTGGTACTTCGCTTTCGAGTGCCACTATTAATAGAGGTTTTCCGGACATGGTTGCTGTTCCTGTTTCCTGGCGGTGATAATTGCCTGGATAAAATGCTTCTATTTCTTGACCCGGTTATATCACAATGCTCTTATAAGGCAGAAAATATCTATCGGGCTTTTTAGCCCGATTGTTTTATATGGCTATTATTCTATTTCATTTAAAAAAACTTGTGCAGGAAAAAGATATGCAAACACGTAAATTAGGGACATCCGGTATTGAGACATCTGCGATTGGTCTGGGGGCAATGTCTTTCACCAATTTTTATGGTTCATGCACAGATGAAGAATCTGCAGACGTGCTTTCTGCCTGTCTCGATCTGGGGGTGAAGCATATTGACACCTCCAATGTCTATGGGATGGGTGTGTCCGAACAGCGTATCGGTGCTTTTCTTGCCCGGCAAGGTAGCCAGAAAAACAGTTTATTTAATATCGCCACAAAGGCAGGTATTTGCCGCGACCTGGAAAAAGGGACGCGCGGCTTTGATAATTCAGCCGAACATCTGGAAGCAGAGCTGGATAAAAGCCTTGCACGGATGGGCATTGATTGTGTGGATTTATTTTATGTTCATCGCCGCCAGCCGGAAATCCCTATCGAAGAGGTGGCAGGCTCGCTTGGCAGGCTGGTTGAAAAAGGTAAAACCAAATCCATCGGTTTTTCCGAAATTGCCCCGTCATCATTGCGACGTGCCCATAGTGCCTATCCGGTGGCAGCGGTGCAGTCTGAATATTCTTTATCCACCCGTTCGGTGGAAATGGGTCTGATGCAGGCCTGTGCCGAGCTGGGCACAACGCTGGTCGCTTTCAGCCCCGTCGGCCGTACCTTTCTGACCGATACACCGATGGGCTTTGAGCGGGCGCAACAATCTGATTTTCTAAAAGGCAATCCGCGCTTTTTAGAGCCGAATATTTCGGCCAATCTGAAGATTACCGACAAGCTGAGAGCCTATGCCGGCGATCAGGGTGTGCCGACCGCCTCTTTGGCTATCGCCTGGCTACTGGCGCAAGGCCAGCAGGTCTTGCCTATTCCAGGCACTCGCTCGGTTGCCCATTTAAAAGAGCTGGTAAAGGGAACCGAGATTACCCTGACCACACAAATGGAAAAAGAGATTCTGGAAATATTGCCCATTGGCTGGGCGCATGGGGACAGATATTCTGTCGCGCAATGGATAGGCCCTGAGCGTTACTGCTGATCATTTCATCTATCTTTAGGGGCAATTTATGATAGAAGCAGGCGATGAGTTCGCGTGATTATCTATTATATGCCAGCATCATTTTTGTCTGGTCGACCAGCTGGCTGCCCCTGAAATGGCAGGTGGGCGTGGTCGCCCCGGAAGTCTCTATTCTGTGGCGTTTTATCATCGCTGCCTCGATTTGCATGGCGGTTGCATATTTCCGAAAATCGCGCCTGACATTTGATTTCAAAGCCCATTTTTATTTCCTGTTGCTGGGTCTGTTTATTTTCAGTACCAATTTCACGCTGTTTTATACGGCTGGCCAATATGTTACCTCTGCTCTGCTGGCGGTGGTGTTTTCCACCACATCCATGGTCAATATTTTGCTGACATCGGTGATTTATCGCACCCGTCCGCAACTTGGCCAGCTTATCGCTTCTGCTACTGGCCTTGCCGGAATTGCCCTCATCTTCTGGCCGGAATTGCAAGTCTCGGAAGTCGCCTTTACCGCATTATTACTCTGTTTTGGCGGCACACTCAGCTTTTGTTCGGGCAATCTGATATCTGCACATATTCAAAAACAGGGTATCGGGGTTTTGAGCGCTAATTGCTGGGGGATGGTTTATGGCTGTATGTGGCTGGCCAGCTTTGCCCTGCTGCGTGGCAACCCCTTTATCATAGAGCTTACCCCGCTTTATATCGGCAGCCTGTTATGGCTGGCAATTCTGGGATCGGTGGTGGCCTTTTTCAGCTATCTCAGCCTGGTTGGCAGTCTGGGGGCGGGCAAGGCAGGCTATGCGACCGTTGTCTTTCCGGTTTTTGCCTTGCTGATTTCTACCTTTTTCGAGGCCTATCAATGGACGCTGCCAGCAATTATCGGCATTTGTCTGGTACTGGCAGGCAATTTATTAATGATCCGGGCGCGCTAGTTCTTTGCCTCCATCAGGATTATCATCTGCGCGCGCCTGTTCTGGGCGCGTATAGCCTCGCTTGTGCCAAACGCAACCGGGCGTTCCTTTCCATAGGAAATGGTGTGAATGCGTGATGCTTCCAGCCCTTTTATCTTCAAAAAGCGGGCTACCGAGGCAGCGCGGCGCTCGCCAAGGGCAAAGTTATATTCTCTTGTCCCTCTGTCATCACAATGCCCTTCGATACGCAGACGAAGATGGCTGTTTTCTGGCCGCAACATTTGCTCGGCCAGACTGGTCAGGCGCGATGTGTCTTCTTCGCTCAGCTGATATTCATCCAGCGCAAAATACACCGGATAAATAAGGCTCTCCAGGCTAGGCTCTTCTGGCCTGACTGTTTCAACTGTTTCGTCTTCAACCTTCCGGTCTGCCTGTTTTGCTTCAGAAGCGGTATCGGAAACCTCCTCTCCTGATGTATCCGGGGCATTTTCTGCAGCTTCGCTCGTTACAGCCGTGTTTTCTTCTGCTGTCTGTTCTTCTGCTTCTGCCGGCGGGGCAGCAACGATAAAGGATTCCGGGGTGATATCGATAAAGGTAGCCGGGATTTCTGCCAAAGGCGGCTCTTGCGGGTTGGGGCGGATAGAGGCGCGATCGCACCCGCTTAAAGCGAGGACGGCAAAAATAGACAGAACCACCAAAAGGGAATAGGTGTGGGGATAGCGCATCTAAAAAAACTCTCCTGACCTTGAAAGCCTGTTCTATCCTAGGCAAATAACAGATGGTGGCTTTTCAGCCATTTCATTGTCGTGACCCCATCATAAAGAAAGGTACGGCAATCCGGGTCTTTGCCAGCCAGTCCGAAATCAGGGGTCTCTTCTTCCGGGACGGGTTTTTCTTCCTGGTCGCGATACATACCAAAGCCTCCCTGTCCGGATGAGCCGCCCAATGCAGCCTGAATTTTAAACATATCCTGCAGCATAACAGAGGGTATAACGACTGGATGTGCCGGCTCTTTACCTTTGCTGTGCCAGATTAAATTTTTCTGATTCATCTGTCTGTCAGGCTATAATTAGGCAGGTTATGTCGTTATCCTGTTAAAGGATCAGACAGGCCGGCCCGGGCGGCCATCATTTAAAGGGTGAATATGAAAGCCATCAGAACAGGTGTTTGGATTTGGTGTTGCACTA
>Ga0181592_10002193_pt1 | contig 16042 bp, 8 predicted proteins | sample 071ome_20_FD_133755 | JGI IMG/M metagenome (GOLD analysis project Ga0181592, IMG submission 133755) | Coastal salt marsh microbial communities from the Groves Creek Marsh, Skidaway Island, Georgia - 071412BT metaG (megahit assembly) | ecosystem: Environmental > Aquatic > Marine > Intertidal zone...
CTAAGTGGTGCGGCTATGAATTCCGCAGACATGGTCAAAAAATTTGTTCCAGCAATTAAAAGTTTTGTAACATTTTTAGTAGATGGTGCTAAAAGTATTGCAGAGTTCTTTGCACAATTCAAAGACGGAGACGAATACGACTTTGGTGCAATGTTTGATGCTGTAATAGGCAAAGCAACTGGATTGCTGATGAAAGCAGTCAGAACTTTTGTGTTTGCATGGTTAGGTCTCACTGTAGCAAAACATTATGCAAAACAATTCTTAGCACCAGCAATTGGCAAGTTCAGTAAACAACTGTTTGACCAAACAGGCAATTATGCTAAAAATGTGTTTACAAAATACGGTCCTGTTGCAAAAGATTTAGGTTTAAAAGCAATGGCATACGCACAAGGTATGTTTAGCAATGTAGCATCTGCAAGTAAAAATATTTTAAACAATTCCATAGCATACGGAAAAAGTTTGTTTAGCGGAGCCGCTGATGCAACAAAAGGAATCACCGGAACTGTTCAGGCTTATGCAACTCAAATATTCTCTGGTGCAAAAAGTTTATCTAGTAAAATAGCCGGATACGCATCAACTTATGGTTCTATGATATTCAGCAAATCCAAAGATGTAGCAAGTAAAGTTGCATCTATGGCAACTGGATTTATGAGCAAAATTACACAAGGTGGTGCACCAGATGTAGTTGGGAAAATGGGACAAAAAGCCGGCGGCTTATTAGGCGGATTAAAAGACAAAGCCGCCGGATTAATGCCAAAAGGATTAAAAGACAAAGCACAAGGCATGGGCTCCAAAGTATCGAACATGCTTTCTGGCGCTTCAGACAGTGCAGACAAAACAACGTCAGCAATGACCAAAGGAGGCAAGAGCGGCGGCTTCTTGCAAAGTATAGCAAACGCAGTTAAGAAATTTGGTGATAACAAAGTAGTAAAAGGTGCGGCTAGTCTTGTGTTGTTAGGAGGTGCTGTAGCACTTGCGGCTGTTGGATTAAAACAGTTTAATGAAGTTGACTTTTTGTCAATAGTAAAAGGCGGAATTGCACTATTTGGATTATCTAAATTAGCAACAATGTTGGGCAAAGGTTCAACAGCAATGATGAAAGGTGCGGCGGCAGTTGCTATATTAGGCGCTTCTGTTATACCGTTGGCATTTGGACTTAACATTATGAAAGGTGTTGGGTTTGAAACAATAGGCGTATTAGCAGGAGCATTATTTACATTAGGTGTAGCAGGTGCTGTGATGGGTAAATTAGCCGCAAATCTATTACCAGGTGCTGTAGCAATAGCGGCATTGGGTGCCTCTCTTATACCTTTAGCATTTGCATTAAATCTCATGAAAGATGTCGGGTTTGAAACAGTTGAGGTGTTAGCCGGTTCTTTAGTATCATTAGGTGTAGCCGCAGTTGGTATAGGATTTGCATTACCATTTATACTAGCAGGTGCAGTAGGAATTGCGGCACTTGGAGCCGCAATGATACCATTTGCTTTAGCCTCTGTTTTATTTGGTAAAGGCATGGGCCCACTTTCAGAAGGTTTACAAAAAATAGCAGACGTACCAATGTTGGAAGTAGTAGGCAGTTTACTTGCATTAGGCGGCACAATGACTGCACTTATATTTGCGATACCAGGCATGATATTAAGTGGTATAGCACTAGCGGCATTGGGTGTAGCACTTGCACCATTAGGTGTATTTGCAAGTATGGCTAACGAAGGTCTTACAGGTTTATCTGAAAAACTAGCCGCAATGGGTGATATTAATTGGGCTGGTATGATGATGGCAGGGCCTGCACTATTAAGTTTAGGTGCTGGCATGATGGCATTGAGTGCCGGCGGATTAATTAGTGGGTTATTAGACGGATTAGGCAAACTATTTGGCAGTGATTCACCTTTTGACAAACTGGCAATGATTGGACAAAATTCCAAGTACATTGTTGAAATGTCAAAAGAAATGCGTAACATGGATGGAACACTTTCTAAATTCGAAAATTCCATAGACAAAATAGACGCAGACGCAATTGGCGACAAGTTCCACTCAATAGCAGTAGCAGTTAGAGTCTTAACTAGTGCTATTCAAGATATGGGTATGGGAACAATACTCAAGTTAGGAATGTTAAATGCAATGGGAGTAATGCCACAAGCACAAGCACCAGCAAAACAGAAAAGTCCAGCAATTGGATTTGGTATGAATAATGTAGAAGAAGATCCATTTGATGAAATGCAAGGTGCAAAAGAAATTAAGAAAGAAGCCGGCGTAGTTACAATGCGTGACGGCAAGCCAGTTAAACTTTCTTCAGAGCAACAACAACAAGTACAACCCGCAAGAAATATGAGTCAAGTAATGTCTGGTTCTGTAAAGTTGTCAGATTTACAAAGCCAATTAGTTGATCCTAAAGCAGTGCCTGTAGTTGGACAACAAAATCAAACACCGCAAGCCACAACTGAAACAACAACTACACCTGCAATGCCTAGCATGAAGTCAGATACAGAAATGATGGAGGTTGATGGCATTTCAGAAAAAGACTTATTACAAGAATTGATAAGATTGCAAACAGAAAACAACAAACTCCTCAAACGTGAAATGAAAGCAATCGAAGATAATGTCTAATCATCGGTTGACAAGTCAATAATAAATCCTTATAATACTACAAAGTGATAAATATACGCATATAAAGGAATAATATGGCAACTTGGCGAAAATATTTTAATAGTTCGAACAGTGGATTACCAGTAAACGTAACAGGTACAACTGCTGACGGCTATAGCACAACGCATACTAGATACAGTAGTTGGCTTCCTGAAGTGTATGCAGGATCACCTAACAGACTTATGAGATATGTCCAATATGACCAAATGGACAATGATTTAGAAATCAATGCGGCACTAGACATAATTGCAGAGTTTTCTACTCAAGCAGACGATTACACAGAACAACCTTTCATTTTTAAATTTAATGAAGATCCTAGTGAAACTGAAATGAAAATTCTCAGTAAAACACTAGAGCAGTGGTGCAAACTGAATGATTTAAATCGTAGAGCATTTAAAATGTTCCGTAGCACATTAAAGTACGGAGACCAGTTCTTAATCAGAGATCCAGAAACTTATAAACTGTATTGGACAGATCCAGCAAATGTTGAAAAAGTTGTTGTAAACGAAAGCAAAGGCAAAAAGATTGAAACTTACTTTATAAAAAATCTTGAAGCAAACTTTGAACAATTAGCGGCAACATCGCCAGCGGCTATTCACACCAGACCATATGGTGCAGGTGGAGGAATGTTAGCAGGTGGTAATATTGGTGCTAGTGCAGGAAATTATAAATTACAAAATGATCCAAGTCAAGGTGCAAGCCAAGGTGTACCAGTTGATGCACAACACGTGGTGCATGTTAGTTTAACAGAAGGCATGGATCATAACTGGCCCTTTGGTATCAGTGTTTTAGAGCCAATATTTAAAGTATTCAAACAAAAAGAATTACTTGAAGATAGTATTATTATTTACAGAGTGCATAGAGCACCTGAAAGACGTGTGTTCTTTATTGACGTTGGTAACATGCCTCCGCATAAAGCACAACAATACTTAGAAAAAATCAAATACGAAGTACAACAAAAACGTGTACCTAACAAAAAGAATGATGGTAGTAATGTAGCAGATGCGGCTTACAATCCAATGAGCATGTTAGAAGATTATTTCTTTGCTCAAACGGCAGATGGTAGAGGTTCTAAAGTTGACACATTACCAGGCGGTAATAATTTGGGTGAAATTGATGACTTGAAATACTTCAATAACAAGTTATTAAGAGGTTTAAGAGTTCCAAGTTCTTATCTACCAACTGGACCAGACGATGGTACAGCACAACACAATGATGGTAAAGTTGGTGTAGCATATATACAAGAACATCAATTTTCAAAGTATTGTGAAAGATTGCAAAGACAGGTTATTAGAAACTTAGACAGAGAGTTTAAGATGTATCTTAAATTTAAAGGTGTTGAGATTGACAACAGCACATTTAATTTAGAATTTACAATTCCACAAAACTTTAGCAGTTATAGAGAATTAGATATGGATACACAACGAGCTCAGTTGTTTACAAGTTTAGAAGCAGTTCCTTATCTATCACAACAATTTAAACTTAAAAAATATCTTGGTTTAACAGATGAAGAAATGAAAGATAACGAGCTATATTGGAAACAAGAAAATAAATACAATACAGAAGGACAAGATATTGAAGGTATAGGTCTTAGAAACGTTGGAGTTAGACCTGGTCCAAGTGCAGACTTGGATTTAAACACACCATTAGACGATATCCCTGATCCTTCAACTGAAGTAGTAACACCAGATGTTGCTCAAGCAGACCCTAACTCTGCTACACCAGGAACAGAATTATGAGGCTAGTTGAATTTTACGATCCACAAAAGGATAGAAGTGCTAATAGAGATTTCGATGATACTCGAAAAGGACGCCTCACACTTGAAACATTAGGCAAATTAAGAAAATATCGAGAACTTAAGAAAAAAGAGAATATCGAACAAGCAGAATTTGCCGCAATGATGTACGCAAAACCACAAGAAGGCCAAGCAGGCGGCGACGGTTTTTAAATGAAAATCGCTGTTTGCGGTTGCAGTTGGAGTTGTCGCGACAAAGAATACCCAGATACAGAATTTGGTAACTTGATAGCAAGTTACTACAATGCTGACTACATTAATCTAGCCAAACCTGCATGTAGCAATTTTGGTATAGCATTACAAATACAATATATTTTAGATAATTTAAAAGACGTAGACCTTGTTCTTATTAATGCTACTACTGTAACTAGAACTGAATTAAAATACAAAAATAAAAAGCGATATATGTCCGCTAAAGGTTGGGATAATGTTGATATGAACATGGCCCCCGGCGAAAAATTTAGAGATGAAGACCATCCAAGTTTTGAAAAAGGCACATATGATCCCACAATTCTCATAGACAGTTTTGGCACAATGTTTATAGATTGTCCCGAATCAGGCAAACTAGAAGACCATAATTTATATGAAAGATATAAAGATATTATGGATCAAAAAGCCTTTGACGCACTAAAAAAGTACATTATTTACTGGTTTAATCCTGATATAGAAAGACACAAGCAAAGCCTTATTCTGCAAAACTTGTTATTTAAACTCCAAAAAAGAGGCATAAATTTTGTTTTTAGCCCTAATACTTTTGAATGGGCAGAAGGTTATGACGAGATTGTAGATGACGACGGAGGCACCACAATGCCTTTGGTAAACGATGTACACATGCGTTGGGAGTTAGATGATAAAAATTTATTTGATGGCGGCATAGCAGACTACTTATATGTCACTGAAGAAGTATATGGCAATTGGGATAGGAGTTATGGAGCATGGTGCGATAATCACCTAACACACGAAGCACATGTACAGTATGCAAGAGAAATTATAAAGCATATTAATAAGTACGAATTGCATAAATAACGGTACAACAAATTTATTTCACACTGCATTTGTACACAACTTTACAAAGGCACATTCACATTTCTGTAAAAAATGAGTCGTTTTGACAGGTTTTTACAGTAAAAACACATCTTTTAATAAGTATTAACACTATATTATGTATATGTCCACGATTGGACAAATAATTTAAATTATAATATTATAATAGGAGCTCATAATGTCAGAACGCAGTAAACTAGAACAAGTTTTAGAATTCCTACTTGCTGAAGATAACGAGCGTGCCGAAGAGCTACTTCACGAATATGTCGTTGAAACTGCTCGAGCAGAGTACGAGCGAATCTTAGACGAGGACGAAGTAGTTGAATCAGAAACAGAAGAAGAGACAGTAGAAGAAGCAGACGAATCAGAAGAAGAAGCAGTTGAAGAATCAGAGGAATCTGAGGAAGACGCTGTTGAAGAATCTGAAGAATCTGAAGAAGACGCTGTTGAAGAAACTATTGATGTTGCAGACCCAGAAGCAGATTTTGTATCAGACGTTGAAGAAGCAGACGATGAAATCGAATCAGATGAGATTGGTGAAGAGGGCGAAGAAGAGTTAGAAGACAAAGTCGACGAACTTGAAGACGAACTTGAAGATCTTAGAGCTGAATTTGAAAAATTGTTAGGCGACCAAGACGAAGATGGTGAAGAAGCAGAAATGGATGCAGAAATGGACATGGAACCAGAAATGGATGACATGGAAATGGAAGAAGAATCAGTAGAATACGATTTAGACGAAGAAGTTGTCGAAGAAGATGACGAAGAAGTTGTTGAAGAAGCAACTAAGTTATCTGATAACGTTGCAGAACCAAAAGGTGGCGAAGGCGAAGGTGAATCACCATTCACTAAAGCACCTAAGCATTCCAAAGTTGAAGGAGCAGGTGCGCCTGTGAAAGCAAAAGATGGTAGCGAAGGAAACCACGGTGATGTTAACCCAAGCGACAGCGGTGCGTCATCCAATCTAAAAGTTGAGCCTAAAAAGGCTTAATTAGTTACTAGGAGTTTTTGATAGTGCGTAAGTTATATGAATATTTAGGACCGGAAGCCAATAGAATCGAGTTACTCGAATCTAATGACGGAAAAGACCTTTTTATGCAAGGACTTTTTATTCAAGGTGATGTAAAGAACCAGAATGGAAGAGTTTATCCAAAGGATGAAATACAACGTGCTGTTGAAAACGTAACTACAAGGTTACAAAAAGGTGAAACTGTGATGGGCGAATTAGACCATCCAGAAGAACTACAAATTAACTTAGACAGAGTGAGCCATATCATTACAGAAATGCAATGCAATGGCTCAGATGGTCTAGGTAAATTAAAAATAATTGATACACCAATGGGGAATATTGCAAAGGCTTTACTTAAAGCAGGTGCAAAACTTGGAGTATCTAGTAGAGGGAGCGGTAACGTTAATGAAAGCGGAAAAGTATCCGACTTTGATATTGTTACTGTTGATATAGTTGCCCAACCAAGTGCCCCGGACGCCTATCCAAAGACCATTTATGAGTCTTTATTTAATATGCGTGGTGGTAGCATGATTTATGATGTTGCCAAAGACTATACACACGATAAAAGTGCAGAAAAGCACCTAAGTAAACAAATCGTTAATTTTATTAACGAACTAAAATTGAGGTAGGAGACTACTATGGCAGTAAATTTTAAAGACCTTATCGAGTCTAGCGATATTAACGAAGAAGTTCGTTCTAGTATCGTTGAGGCCTGGGAGAGTCGTCTTGCCGAAGCCCGTGAGGAACTTACAGCAGAATTAAGAGAAGAGTTTGCTCAAAGATATGAGCATGACAAAGGCTTAATTGTTGAAGCAGTTGACGGTTTTATCAAAGAAAGAGTTGAAGCAGAAATGCAAGAACTTGCTGAAGATAAACAAAAAGTTGCTGAAGAAAGAGTTGCTTACAAAAAGGCTGTTAGCGAACATTCTAAAAAATTAGAAAAATTTGTTGCTGAACAACTTGCAAAAGAAGTTAAAGAGTTAAGAACAGACAGAACTAACGTTCAAGATCATGTTACTAAACTTGATGACTTTGTAGTTGAGCAGTTAGCAAGTGAACTCAAAGAGTTCCATGCAGACAAACAGGCTCTAGTTGAACAAAGAGTGAAAATGGTTAGAGAAGGCAAAAAACAACTTGCTGAATCTAAAGCAGATTTCATTAAGAAAGCCGCTGACAAAGTTGAAATAGTTGTCAACAAGATTGTAAAAGAGAATGTTGCACAATTTAGAGACGATATCACAGCCGCAAGAGAAAACGATTTCGGTCGTAGAATATTTGAGTCTTTTGCCAATGAGTATAGATCAAGTTACTTGAACGAAAGCTCTGAAGTAAAAGATTTACAGAAACAGATTGCTGAAGTTAAAAAAGACCTTGCAGAAAGTAGAGCAGATGCAGAAGCGAAAGCAGAAGCAACTAAACTAACTGAAAGCAAACTTAGAGTTGCAGAAGATAGATATTCTCGTAAAGAGAAACTAGACGAGTTACTCAAGCCTTTAGCAAAAGGAAAGAAAGAAATAATGGTTGATCTTCTTGAAAGTGTAAAAACTGAAAACTTAGAGAAGCAATTTAACAAATATCTTCCAAGTGTTTTAGACGGCGAAGCACCAAAAGAAGACCGTAAACCATTAACAGAATCAGTGACAAAAGAACACACTGGTAACAAAGACGTTCAGCCTTCAACTGAAGATGGACAGGGCGTCGTCGAAATTGACGAAATCCGTAAATTAGCCGGACTTTCAAATTAGGAGATAAGAAATGGCAGAATTATTTGAAAGCAATTGGTCAGCGACTAAGGATGCACTACTTGAGGGTTTAAGTGGTTCTAGAAAGAGTTCACTTGACGTGGTCCTTGAAAATACTAAAAGATATCTTCAGGAATCAGCATCAAGCGGTGCTACACAGGCTGGCAACGTTGCTACATTAAACAAAGTAATGTTACCTTTAATTAGAAGGGTTATGCCTTCTGTTATTGCTAACGAGCTTGTAGGTGTTCAACCTATGAGTGGTCCAGTAGGACAAATTCACACATTAAGAGTGAGATATGCCGAGAGTGCATCAGGGGTTAACCCAGGTGACGAGGCATTAAGCCCATTCAAGATTGCAAACCAATACTCAGGTAACCCAGATGCTACTGCAACTGCAGAAGGTACTCCAGGTAAGAAAATGAGTATTCAAATCTTGAAGCAAACTGTTGAAGCAAAAACAAGACGTTTAAGTGCAAGATGGACATTTGAGTCAGCTCAAGATGCCGAAGCAATGCACGGTCTTGATGTTGAAGCAGAAATTATGCAGGCACTAGCTCAAGAAATCGTTGTTGAAATCGACCAAGAAATTATCGGTTCACTAAGATCTCTTGCTGGCGCAGGTACAACTCTTGACTTCGGTGCATTAAGCAGTGACTACACACCAGCATACGTTGGTGATAGACATGCGTTATTGGCTATCGAAATCAACAGAGCGGCAAACAGAATTGCGGCTAGAACAAGAAGAGGTGCAGGTAACTACATCGTTGTTTCTCCAGAAGCATTGACAATTTTACAATCAGCATCTACTTCAACATTCGCTAGAACAACAGAAGGTTCTTTCGAAGCACCAACTAACACAAAACTTGCTGGTGTCCTTAACGGATCTATCAAAGTATTTGTTGACAGTTATGCGGCTGACGGAACTAAAGTTTTAGTTGGATACAAAGGTTCAAGCGAAACTGATGCTCCTGCATTCTACTGCCCATACATTCCATTAATGAGCACAGGTCCAGTTATGGATCCTGCTACATTTGAACCAGTAGTAAGTTTTATGACTAGATATGGTTATATCGAACTTACAAATACTGCTTCATCTCTTGGTAATGCGGCAGACTACGTTGATGCTATCACTTTAGCCAACGTTGCATTCCAGTAAGAACTTAGGAACTTACTAAATTTAAGCACCACCTCCGGGTGGTGCTTTTTTTTGACTTTTGCACCAAAAAGATAAATACAACATATAAAGTTGAACTTTAGGCGAGATATATGACAAACAAAACAAATTTTAGTCCAGACGGTAATTTATTCATAAAAGGTGGCTTGACATCTGAAAGTTTTTTAGAGGTTGCAGGCGATTCTAGTTTTTCCGGAGAGGCTAATTTTTCAGGCAATGTTGTTATTGACGGTTCTTTAACTGCAAACGGTGCCATAACATTTAATAACACAACTGTGAACACAGTTGAAACAACCAACAACGCAGATGGTTATGTTATTAATGCAGACAGTGATGCCAATGAAGCATATTTGCAAATTAATTCAGACGTTAGTAACATAAGATTAACATATAATACAAACAGTATGACATTGGGTTATGCTGGAATTACTGACGACATAACATTAAATTCTAATAATTTAATTATTTCAGGAACAGCCAACATTGCAGACTTAGACACAGTAGGCAATCTAACAGTTGGCGGTGAAGCAGATATTACAGGCAATGTGAATATTGCCGGAGAGGCAAACATCATCGGTGATGTTGATATAGATGGTGATGTAATATTAGCAGGCAATACAACAAACATTTCGCCGTTCATAACAGGTAACGTAAATTTAAGAGACGCAGAATTTCATGGTGTGGCAAACACCGCCTATGCTTGGGAAGACTCAAGAAACTTAACAATTAATTTAACAGGTCCAGATGTAACTGGTACAGGTAATGCATTAATTAGAGGTAACTCAGATGTTACTCTAAATATTTCTGCAACCACAGTGACTTCAGATGCAGTGGAATTAGGCGCTGACACAACTGGACAATATGTACAAAGTGTACAAGGTGTAGGCAACAGCAACATTCTAGCATCAGCACACAGCGGCGATGATGCACAAGACATAACAATAGATTTAGTAGATACAGGCGTTACATCAGGTAATGCTTCAGAGTCTTATGGTAATGCAATAGCAACATCTGGATTCACAGTAGACAATAAAGGTAGATTAAGTCAAGCAAATGCAACAATGATTGCAATACCAAGTAGTCAAGTAACAGATTTTAATACCACAGTTGAAGCATATACAACTGGTACTGCTCAAACTTTTACAGCAGAAAAAACACATGAAGCAAACCTTAATTTAGAAAATAATACATTAACATTCAACTACGATAGTCCTGAGACAGCCGTAGCAAATGCAAATGCATCTGTGCTGACTATAGACTTAGAACCGATAGATTTAAAAGTAAATGTTGCCGGCATAGCAAATTCAATTTCTGAAAACAAGAATGTTAATTTTCCTTTATTTAAAACAACTTCATATTACAGTTATGGCCCAGGCGACTTCCTTGAAAATTTAAATGGAAATGTTGCCCCCGATGTAACGATAGGCATAGGTGGTTATAATTTAAATTATGACGACACTTCTATTGTAGACTTAGATGTAAATAGGGTAGTACCTATTCCTCAATTAAGAATGGGCTCAGGTATGGCGGCTGAAATAACAGTAGGACGATTGCCTATGTTACCTAGCACTAACGTAAGCACAACTGTTTTTACTCGTGGTGTAGGATTTGCTGAAGGTAATAGCATTGTAGAAACATTACCTAGTGCTGTTGGACCTAACGAAAGCGACACTTTAAATAACAACCAATCTGTGTTAAAAGTTTTAGACAATACTTCAGGTCAAGTAATTATTGCTTATAGAAATATATTTGAAGATGGCACTGGTATAGAAAGTGATTGGGCAAATAATACTGTAGCAGTTACTGACACAGTTGTGATGACAGATAGAGATGCCACACTAGCAAACGATTATACATTCACAGGTAATGTTGATCTTAGTGGTGCTAATGTAACAGACGCCAACGTTGCACACTTAGGTGGCACAGAAACATTCACTGGCAATAAAACTTTTGACGGCACAGCAAGATTTAATAATGACGTAACAATAACAGGTGATCTGTTAGCAAATGCAAATGTAGATTTAACAGGTGCAGTAGTCACAGCATCTACTCAAGCAAATACAGATAGCACCACAAAAGTTGCAACAACTCAATATGTGACCACAGCAGTTACAGAAGCAGTTGCTAATTTAGTAGGTGATGCACCTCTGGCATTAGACACATTGGGTGAAATTGCAAATGCATTAATAGATGATTCAAACATTGGTAACGTACTAACAGCCAGCATAGCGGCAACAAATGCCAATGCTATATTCAAGCAAGGTAACGTTGCAATGACAGGTGACCTAGATTTAGGCACAAACAAAATTGTAAGTTTAGCAAATCCAACATCATCACAAGATGCTACTACTAAAGATTATGTAGACACTGCAAATTCAAACATGCTTTCATATGTAAATACTGCAAATACAAACATGTTGACTTATACAGATGATAATAAAGTTGACAAAACATATCATTTAGAAGTAAACGAATCTATGTTCTTGCAGGTTAGACTTGCAAACGGTGACTTAGTAGATTCAAATGATGCAGGACTAAACAATCCAGCGGCGAACAAACAAGAAATAACTTTTGATGCATCCGGCAGTTTGGAAAACATTTATTTAAGAACAGACTTTGATGCATCTAATCCGTTCTCAGTAATCACAGTTGGTGAACAAAACAATGCATTCTGGAGTTCAGCAGTTAAACATGGCGATATGCATTTTACTGGTGTTACAACATTTATGCCAGGCAATGCTTATGCTAATAGATTCAGTGTTTCAGCAGGCTCAAACCAACAAGGACCAGGTTTTGTTGATTTTCAAGGTGGTATAAGACATACTAAAAATAGTCTTGCTGGAGCTCAACAGGCATTTACATCCAACGTAGCAACCATTTTTGGTAATACAAATAATCCAGTATCTAATATTACTAGTTACAGCAACTTTGCTATTGTTAACAACGGCACTTTAGGCTTAACTTTAAGTTTAAACACACCTGCCAATACTACATTAGACAGTTATTTAGGTAGCGAAGCAACAGTAGGCGGTTCTTTAGAAAGTCTTGCAAATGCAAGTACATCAGGTAATGCTTCTCAGGACTGGTCAAGTATTTCTATTGGTGTAGAAAGAGACCACATTGTAAACTTGGGTAACAGTACATTGTTTATGGGTAACTTAGCAAATGCTAATGTTTACACAAATGTTTATGACAAAGCAACAGAAAGTGATGCCGCAAATAACAGTGGCGATGGCACAGTATTTGGAACAGGCACTAGACCACTAGAAAGATTAACAGTTGATGGTGCTATTACATTTGGCCCAAGACATACACCAGATGACTTGTTAGTTAACGGAACAATTTTTTATGATGCGAATACAAATAAATTAAAAGGTATTCAAGGTAACTCAGTAGTTGATATTGTACAAGCAGGTGTAAGCACACTTGATTTAGGTACAGGCGGAAGAGCATTAGCGGCAGTATCAGGTGATGTTACTTATTTCAAACAATTGGCAACAACAGACGGCAATATTACTGGTATTGATGTAAACGCAGATACTGGTAGTGTTGGTTCAACATTAATAAATTTAGGTGCTAACGTTGATTTTATTAGAGATCAAATTAGTACAACAGGTAACATTTCATATAACAACACAACAGGTGTTATTACTAACAATTTAACAACAACAGATATCACAGAAGGTGATAATTTATATTATACAGATTCAAGATTTGATACAAGATTACAAACTAGAAATGTTGGTAACTTGGCGGATGTTGACACATCAGGTGCATCGAATGGACAAGTACTTGCTTGGTCAAGTGCTAATTCGCAATGGGAACCTTTAACACCTCCAGGTGATATTGAAGGTGTTTCAGCAGGCACTGGTTTAAGTGGTGGTGGTACTAGCGGTACAGTCACATTAAACATTAGTAATACAGGTGTAACAGCCGCAACATACGGCACTGCATCACAAACGCCAACGTTCACAGTTAACGCACAAGGACAGTTAACAAGTGCAAGTCAACAAAATATTAGCATCACAGCATCACAGGTTAGTGATTTCAGCGAAGCATTAGATGACAGAGTAAGCAATTTAATTACTGGTGGTTCAAACATCACTGTTACTTATGATGATGCTAACAACGTGTTTACAATTGATGCAGTTGACCAAGGTGATGTTAAATCGATTATTGCAGGAAACGGTTTAACAGGAGGCGGCAGTTCAGATGACGTTACAGTAGCAATAGATTATGCAGACACTTGGAAAGGTAACATTATTCCTGACACAAACGTTGCATACGATTTAGGTAGTGCAACTGCAAGATGGAATGATTTATATCTAAGTGGTAACACAATTTTCTTAGGTGCAGGTAATGTACACACAGATGGAACTAATCTTAAATTTAATGGTTCTAATGTTTTTGTATCAGGAACAGGTGGATTTGATACAGGTGACCTTACAGAAGGCACAAATTTATATTTTACACCTGCAAGAGTTAGAAGCAATATAAGTGCAACAACAGGCAGTGCAGGATACAATTCTAGTACTGGTGTGTTTACTATACCTTCAAGTACGGATCATATCAGTGAAGGTACAAATCTTTATTATACAACAACAAGAGCCAATACAAATTTTGATACAAGATTAGCAACTAAAGATACAGATGATTTAGCAGAAGGCACAAATTTATACTATACCCAAGCACGTTTTAATACTGCATTCAGCGGCAAATCAACAACTGATTTATCTGAAGGCACAAATCAATATTACACAACAGCAAGAGCAAATGCCGCCATATTAGATTATGATGGTGATATATCTCCTGCTAATGCAAATATTACAGGAACATTCATTGCAAGTGGATTAACATATCCATCATCGGATGGTACTGTGAGCCAAGTATTAACCACAAACGGTAATGGCACATTAAGTTTCCAAAGCGTCAGTGCAATTGGTTTAACAAGTGTAACAGGTGGTGATGGTTTAACAGCAACAAACGGTATTGGTACTGTTGATTTAGATGTTGGCGCAGGTCCAGGTATTAATGTAAATGCAGACAATGTTGCAGTAAATGTTGCATACGTTAGAAGTCAATTCAGTGCTGGTGGCGACTTATCATACAGTAACGGTACTTTTAGTTTTACTGAACGTACAAATAGTGAAGTAAGAGGACTTATAAGTGCAACAGGTAATATAAACTATAACAGTACAACTGGTGTTATTAGTGAAAGTTTAACAACAACTGATATCACAGAAGGCAATAATTTATATTTTACAAATGCAAGAGCAAGAAGTGCCTTAAGTGGCGGAACAGGTATTACATATAACAGCTCAACAGGTGCTATCAGTTTAACAGATACAGGTTTTATTTCAGGTGTTTCAGCAAGTACTGGTTTAACAGGCGGTGGAACTTCAGGAAACGTATCATTAAGTTTAAGTCACTTAGGACTTGAAAGTTTATCAGATCCAAATGATGATAGAATTCTGTTCTGGGATGATAGTGCAGGTGCAACTGGTTGGTTAGATGCTGGTACAGGTATTAGTATCACTGGCACAAATATGTCAGTGAACATGAGTGCATTTAGCACAACTAATTTAAGTGAAGGCACAAATTTATACTACACAACTGCAAGAGCAAACAGCGCCATTGATGCAAGAGTAAACAACAGTTTTGTTGATGCACTAAATGTAGATGCAGACACAGTTGACAATTTACATGCCAGTTCTTTCTTAAGAAGTGATGCGGCAGATACACACAGTGGTACTATTACTCCAAATGCTGATAACAGTATTGACTTAGGTAGTAGCAGTAATAGATACAACGAAGTGTATGCAGTTACATTCCAAGGAACAGCAACTTCGGCACAATATGCGGACTTGGCTGAGAACTATTTAGGCGATGCAAATTATGAAGTTGGTACTGTGGTAGAGTTTGGCGGCGATGCAGAAGTTACTGCCAGTTCTAGAGAAAGTTCTCCAGCAGTTGCAGGTGTTGTTTCCACAGATCCAGCATATTTAATGAATGCAGGACTTGAAGGAGACAAAATTGTAACAGTTGCACTCAGAGGAAGAGTACCTTGTAAAGTGTACGGTCCAGTCAGAAAAGGTGATGTATTGATTGCAAGTGATAAACCAGGACTAGCAAAAGCGGCACCATTCAGAGGATACCAAACACCAGCGGCATGTATTGTTGGAAAAGCAATTTCCGACCACAGAGGCATGGCTGAGGGTGTAGTTGAAATCCTAGTATAGACCCATAAAATTCATTCTTTACGATAAATACTGTTTATAACGAGGTAGGTACCTCTTTATGACTAGCATCGACGGGTGCTAGACTACAAAATAACGTAGAACATAAAAATAGGAAGAATTAAAATGGCCACAGCAATTCAATGGAGACGTGGTAATACGAGCCAACATGCAAACTTTACAGGTTTGGTTGGTGAGATCACAGTCGATACAGATTTAAATACTCTTATCGTTCATGACGGGAGTACAGCAGGCGGCACAAGACTAGCAAAATATTCTGAAGTACAAGCGGCGGCAACAGGTGACATAACATCTGTTATTGCAGGCTCAGGTATTACAGGAGGTAGTGCAAGTGGTGATGCCACCCTAGCAATAGATTATGAAAATTTATCTGGTAAC
>Ga0181592_10002202_pt1 | contig 16019 bp, 16 predicted proteins | sample 071ome_20_FD_133755 | JGI IMG/M metagenome (GOLD analysis project Ga0181592, IMG submission 133755) | Coastal salt marsh microbial communities from the Groves Creek Marsh, Skidaway Island, Georgia - 071412BT metaG (megahit assembly) | ecosystem: Environmental > Aquatic > Marine > Intertidal...
CGAAACCTTCGGCGAACTGCCGGCCGTCGCCATCGTGACGGACAGAACGATGACGGCGGACGACGTCCTGGCGGCCTGCGGCGACCGGATCGCCCGGCACAAACGTCCCCGGCGCATAGAATTTATGGACGCGCTGCCCAAATCGCCGGCCGGCAAGGTGCTGAGAACGGAACTGCGGCAGCGCTTTCAATAACGCGTTGCAGGTGCTTGTTTAGCCCGCTGTCTCGACGCGTCGACGGTCACTCTCACCCTGATCAACGTCGACAGCCTCAATTTCCTGATCGCGGGATACTCGCCAGAGTCCCATCACAATTTCATTTGACAGGATCACGGCGCAAAGAAGCACCACAGACACCGCTCTCGTGGTTTCCATATCGAACGAGATACCGAATACAATATTTGAATTATAAAAAACGAATACACATATCGTTGAAATAATCATATAAGTTATCCGCTCTATTTGTGGACGAATTATCCAGTACTTCTCTGCGATGAGCCGCCTTCTTATGATGAAAACTATGTGTAAATCTGTATCATCTGGCTCATATTTCTTATCTCTAAAATGATTGGACAAATTTTGCCGTATTAAATTATTTCCCCTTATATCCAAAATATTTAGAATCAGCATAATCAGAATAAAAATATTCAAATTATCTATAAAGAATGCGAGACCGATAAATGCCAATGTCAGTCCCACGGACAACAGTGGAATCCATCTTTCACCCAGTAATTTCTGCCATTCATGGGGTGGTTTGAATTGAGAATAGAGCGATACCAAAACGTTCATTTCGTTCTTTACTGCTTTTTTATAAAGCAAATACCAAACCACTACAAAAGATGACAACAAAACCAAATCCCATTTTTCGACAATAAACTGAATAAATATCTTAAAAAAATCTAACTCAATCAAACCTTTTGAAATTATATATTTATCAGATGTTCCGAAATATTAGTTCACACCTAATTTATAATTTATTATAAAAGAAAATAGACCAATGGATACTATTCCATCGCTCAGAGAAATATAGAATCGAAGTTTACCTTCGACCTTTTGTGATTGATCTCGCTTTACAAATTTTCGCAGGATATCAATCATAGAATATCTGCCATTTCTATATGAGTCAGAGAAGTACGAATTTCATTTCAGCTCTTACGGTAAACTTTAATATCCTGATTTATTTCAATCAATATCAGCTAAGCAAATCCACGCCGACGCCGCAGGTCGGAATTGCCGTATACGCTTCCGTCGCGCCCTTGAGCTTTAACACTCGAATACCGCCAGCCCGTCAGCATTCCAGTGGCGCCCCCCCCCTTCCCCGCGCCTGACGCATCACGGTTTCGTCAATTGCGTTCCACCCGGCGCAGGACATATGAGAATGCAACACCGCCACCGGCACTCAGCCGGGGCGGAGATTGTCGGGATCACGGGAAAATCAGGAATGTCGCTTACACTCGCCGCCGCGCTCGGCCTGCTAGCCATCGGCTGTTTCTGGCTGTCGCCGAAAACGGTGACCGCCGCCGGGTTTTTCCGCGGCGCCGCGGCGGACGGCACGGCGCCTGGCCTGCTGACCCTCGTCTTCTCGCAGGTCACCACCTGGGTATTCGCCCGGTCGCTGATGAACGCCGCGATCCTCGGGTATTTTTACGGCGTCGCCGGGACGGTCGCCTATGCGGCCTATTACCTGTCGTTCCTGACCGGCGCCTGGATCGTCGATGCGATCCGGTTCCGGCACGGGTTTTCCTCGGTGCAGGCCTTCCTCGAGGACCGATACGGCAAGCTGGGGGTCCGCTGCTACAACGTGCTCGTCGCGGTGCGCCTGCTGTCGGAGGTTTTCGCCAATCTGCTGGTCATCGGCATCATCTTCGGGGCGGTGGGGTCCACGGCCTACATCGCGTCCATCGTCATTCTGGCGCTGGTCGCGCTGGGGTATTCCCTGCTCGGGGGCCTGCGCGCGTCGCTGCGCACCGACGTCTTCCAGATGAGCGTCCTGATCGCCGTACTCGTCGCGCTGGTGATCCAGACAGGCCTGGTCAGCGGCTATGACATTCCGGCACTCGCCGTCAGCAGCCCCGATATCGGCGGGCCCGGCTGGATACTGCTCGCCGTCGCCCTGCTGCAGGTGTGGAGCTACCCGCTGCACGACCCTGTCATGATGGACCGGGGATTCCTCGCGGACCGGGAGACCACGCGCAAAAGCTTCTACCACGCCGCCTGGCTCGGCATCGTCTGCATCCTCGCCTTCGGCCTGATCGGGGTGCATGCCGGTCTGTACAAGGAAGCCGGCGAGAGCATGGTCGTCACGCTGGAACGCCTGCTCGGCCCGCAGACCATGCTGCTGTTCAATTTCGCGATCATCGTCTCGGCGGTCTCGACCCTCGATTCCACCCTGTCCTCGGCCGCGAAACTGTCGGTCGTCGACATGAAGCTGGGGCGGGAGACCGTCGGCAACGGGCGTATAGCCATGGCGGCGTTCATGCTGGGCGGTCTGATTTTCGTATTTTTGGGATCGAAAGACCTGTTCAGCGCCGTCGCGGTCAGCGGCACCGCGTCGATGTTTCTGGCGCCGGTGATATTCTTCTCGATCTGGGGAAACAGAACCGCGCCGACATGGAGCTTCGCGGTGGCCTTCGCCGCCGCCATGACGGGCGCGGCGCTCTACTTCGGGGAGGCGGGCGGCGCGTTATCCTTGATCGAACCGTTCACCGGTGTGGCGCACAAATATTCGAAGCTGCTGATCATCTGCATCGGCGTGCTGGGAATCGGGTGCGGCGCGTTCTGGGCGGGGATCCTGGCGGAGCGGCGAAAAAAATAAAATCCCCTCGCCCCTGAGGGGAGAGGGGACGAATGAAGCGCGTTTTCCGCGAACAATTCTCTCGCCGGGCGAGCACTGCTGTTGCCGGTCATAAGCCCCCTGCCCGCGTTCCGATGAAAAACGACCCGACGGCCCGCCACACCACGTCGCCATCGGCGTTGGACCCGCTGAACTGCAGTTTGACGATCCCGCGATCCGGTTTCGATTTAGACGCACGCATCTCCAGAATTTCCGTGCGCGGCGTGATGGGCTCTCCCGGCCGCACGGGCCGGAGCCACTGGAATTCGTCGAATCCGGGCGACGCCAGTCCGGCGGTGTTCCTCATCACGTCGTCCAGAAACGGCGTGATGCAGTCCAGCGCGGTCTGCCACCCACTGGCGATCACGCCGCCATAGGCGGCCGCGGCCTCGGAATCGGGATCCGTGTGCATGGGTTGCGGATCGTGGCGTTTGGCGAACTCGATCAGCGCCCCTTCGTCCAGCACCCAGGCGGGATAGGTCCAGCTTTGGCCGGTTTCAAAGTCTTCGAAAAATCGGTCGGGCATAAAAATCCTCTCAGGCAGCGGCGCAACGATCTTTAACGCGGTTTCATCGCACTGCAACCCGAATATTGCGGTGCACAAGACCGCTTGACCCGCGCGGCGAAGCCGATAGGTTTCCCCGGCAACAAACGCGATGGAAAAATGTCCGAAACTCGGGAAATCGTCTCCTCGGTCGAGGGGACAATCGGCCGGATACACCTGAACAACCCCGGCGCGCTCAACTCCCTGACGAACGGGATGTGCGCGACCATGCTCGACCTGTTGACGGCCTGGCGCGACGACGATGCGATCGACGCCGTCGTCGTGACCGCGGAAGGCGACCGCGCGTTCTGCGCCGGGGGCGACGTCAGGCAGGTCGCGGCCGCCGGCAGGGAAGACCCGGTCGCGGCACGGCGTTTCTTCCAGGTGGAATACGCGATGGACACCGCCATCGCCGAGTTCCCCAAGCCCTATATCTGCCTGATCGACGGGATCGTCATGGGCGGAGGGCTGGGCATCTCGGTCAACGGACGGTACCGGGTGATGGGCGACAATATCATGGCCGCCATGCCGGAAACCGGCATCGGCCTGCTGCCGGATGTGGGCGCCACGCTGTTTCTCAATGCCTGTCCGGGACGGATCGGCCTGTATCTGGGACTGACCGGGGCGCGGCTGGATACCGCCGACGCTCTCCATGCCGGTTTCGGCACGCATCATGTGCCGAGCGGCAGACACCCTGCCCTCCTCGAGGCGTTGACCGGGGCCGGTTTTTCTGGGGACCGGTTCGCCGTCGTCGACGGCATCCTGGGAAAATTCGCGTCCGATCCCGGCGCATCGAAACTGCGGGCGCAGCAGGCCGATATCGACCGGCTGTTCGCCGCCGACGACATGGAAACCATCGTCGCCACGCTGCAGCGCGACGGCTCCGACCTGGCGGCGGACGCGCTGGCCACCTTTGACCGCATGTCGCCGACAAGCCTGAAAATGACCGTCCGGCAGATCACCGAAAACCCCGACATCACGATCCGGGATGCGCTGATTCTGGAATACCGGCTGGTCTCCCAAGTGCTGCTGCGCCACGATTTTTACGAAGGCATCCGGGCGGCGCTGATCGACAAGGACCGCAATCCGCAGTGGCAGCCGGCGACGCTGGCCGAGGTCACGCCGGACTATATCGACGCACATTTCGAATCGCTGGGCGACCAGGAACTCGCCCTTAACTGACAACCTTTTGCCGACAGGAGACATCCATGGCTTACGAAAACATTATCGTCGAAACGCGGGGCAATGTGGGCCTCATCACCCTCAACCGGCCGGAAGCGCTGAACGCGCTGTCGTCGCCCCTGATGGCGGAACTGACCGAGGCGCTGGACGCGTTCGAAGCCGACGACGCCATCGGCGCAATGGTCCTGACCGGCAGTGAGAAGGCCTTCGCCGCCGGCGCCGACATCAAGGAAATGCAGGACAAGACCTGGATGGAAGCCTATCGCGAGGACTTCATCACCGCCGGCTGGGAACGCCTGACCCGGACCCGCAAGCCGGTGATCGCCGCAGTGGCGGGCTTCGCCCTCGGCGGCGGCTGCGAGGTCGCCATGATGTGCGATTTCATCCTCGCCGCCGACAGCGCCAGGTTCGGCCAGCCGGAAGTCAATCTCGGCATCCCGCCGGGAGCCGGCGGCACCCAGCGCCTGACGCGCTTCGTCGGCAAGTCCAAGGCCATGGAAATGTGCCTGACCGGCCGCTTCATGGATGCGGACGAAGCCGAACGCTCGGGCCTCGTGTCGCGCGTCGTCCCGGCGGCCGAGCTGATCGACGAAGCCGTGAAAACCGCCCAGGCCATCGCCGAGAAATCCCTCAATGCCAACATGATCATCAAGGAATCGGTCAACCGCGCCTACGAAACCACCCTGTCGGAAGGCGTGCGCTTCGAACGCCGGATGTTCCACGCCAGCTTCGGCACCGATCAGCAGAAAGAAGGCATGGCCGCCTTCGTCGAGAAACGGAAGCCCGACTTCAACAACGGGTGATTCAGCAGGCCGGGTCCGGTGCGGAAACCTGATGCCGACCCGGCCGGCGCGCCGGCCCGTTTTTTCGCCGGCGGATAGAAAGCCCGACACCCAAGAACAGGAATTGAGCCGTGGCCGAATCCTCCTGCCTGTTGGTTTCCTGCCACCCGCTGAAGGACAGCCTGTGCCACCATCTGGTGGAACGGGTGGAAGCGGGGCTGAAAGCGCAGGGGATCGCCTACGAACATCTGGATCTCTATGCCGACGCGTTCTCGGCCAGCCTGACGGTGGCCGAGCGGGAAAGCTATTTCACCGACCGGTTCGACGACGCGGAAATCGCCGACCGGATCGCCCAGCTTAAGCGCACCAAAACCTTGATCCTCATATTCCCGACCTGGTGGTTCAACGTGCCCGCGCGGCTCAAGGGCTGGTTCGACCGGGTGTGGGGTCCGCGCATCGCCTTCACCCATACCCCCGACAAGCGGACCATCATGCCCAGCCTGACGGGGCTGGAGCACTGCCTGGTGATCACCACCCTGGCGTCGCGCTGGTGGATCGACAATCTGATGGTCCGGCACCCGGTAAAGCGGTTCATCAAGGGCGTCATGTTGAGAGGCTGTGCGCCCCAGGCGAGTTACGAGATGCTGAGCCTGTACGACACGATCGGGGCGGACGCGGAGCGCGTCGAGGCGTTCTGCCGGCGCATCGATAAGGCGGTGGGCAGGATCGGGAGCAGGTGAGGTCGCGAGAAACCGCGTTGAGGGCGACCAATCCGAGTAGAACGGCGGATCTCTATCATTCCACAGTGTTATAGATAACTTCGTACCCTCACGGACATGACAAAACGGGGATGCGCCCGATACTTTGCGCCTGCGCCCGCCGCGGTTACCATTTGCGTGTACCAATACAGGAACCGGAAACATGGACGTTACCGCCTACGCCGCCTCCGTCGGCCATTCGGTCTGGTTCTCAGACGATACCGGCGAAACATGGAACCGGGCGCATACGAACACCGGCGGCGTCTACAACGAATCGCGATGCTGGTGCGTGTCCACCCATGCCGACCGGCCGGGCGAGGTGCTCTCGGGGACGGATATCGGCGTCTATCGCTGGGACCTGGCAGCGAGCCGCTGGAATTACATTCCGTCGCCCATGGACGGGATGCATATCCTGCAGATCGAACAGCACCCGGACGACGCCGATTTCATCGTCGCCGGCACGCGCCCGGCGGCGATCTATATCTCCGAAGACGGGGGGATCAGCTGGCGCAAGGCGCCGCTGGGCAACGCATCGGAATGCGAATTCATCAACACGCCGCGCGTGACATCTATCCAGTTCGACCCGGCGGAGCCGGGTACGATCTGGGCCACCATCGAGATCGACGCGATCTGGCGCTCGCACGACCGGGGCCGGAGCTGGCAACGCCTGGGCGACGGGCTGCGCACCGACGACACGCATAATCTGGTCATTATCGACAACATCGGCGCGCGCCGCATTTTGTGTTCAACCGAACTCGGCCTGCACCGGTCCGACGACAACGGCGAGACCTGGAACTTCGTCGACGTGCCGCAGGCGCCCTGGCCCTATTTTCGCTGCATGGCGCGGCGGCCCGACAATTCCGGCACCCTGTTCCTGTCGGTCGGCGACAGGCCGTCGGGCGAAACAGGCCTGCTGCTGCGCAGCCGCGACTGGGGCGAAACCTGGGAGGACGCGGGCCTGCCGACCCCGGTCAACTCCACGATCTGGTGGATCGGCGCCAATCCGGCCGATCCGATGCTGATCTTCTGCTGCACCATCATGGGCCAGATTTTCCGGTCCACCGACGGTGGCGAGAAATGGGAAAAAATGAGGCGCGAGCTCGGCGAGCTGCGGATGATCGCCTGGGCGCCGACGCCATCGCAAGCGGTACAGGCGGCGTAGCCGTCCGTAACGAAAATTTGTCAGCGCCCCGGGGTAAACGGTACCCTGATGGCAATCCAAGGGAGAGAAACATGAGCGATTTCCAAATGCCCCAGCACGTCATCGACCGCGTCATGGAAAAGCGCGGGCGGCTGAACGTGTTCGACTCCTTCGATCCGACGAAAACGGCCTTTCTGGTCATCGACATGCAGAACTTCTTCGTCGACGGCGTGCAGCCCTGCCTCGACATCATGCCCAACATCAACCGGCTGGCCGGCGTCGTACGCGACGGCGGCGGGCTGGTGGTCTGGGTGGTGCTGACGGTTGCCGAATCCGAGGACGGGCCCAGCCTGTGGCCCATCTATCACGACAATTTCTTCACCGAGGAAAAGATGAAGGCCCACAAGAACGGGCTGACCCGCGGCACCGAAGGCCACGCGATCCACAAGGATCTGGACGTGCGCGACGAAGACCTGATATCGGAGAAAACCCGCTTCAGCGCGCTGGTCCAGGGCTCGTCCGATCTGCACGACCAGCTCCAGGCACGCGGCATCGAAAACGTCCTCGTCGGCGGCACGCTGACCAACATGTGCTGCGAATCCACCGCCCGCGACGCGATGATGATCGGCTACCGCGCGATCATGGTCGAAGACTGCAACGCATCACGCAACCGGGAAGATCACATCGTCGGCCTGACGTCCGTGTATCAGAGCTTCGGCGACGTGCGCTCGACCGATGACGTGATCGAGAACGTGCTCGGCGCGAAAAACGTGGCCAGCGCCGCGGAATAAGCCTAGTTCCGGGCGTTAAACGCGTTTTAACGCTGACGGTTCACCATTCTCCGACTGCGCCCTGTGTGCGCCGGTTTAATTCGGAGAAGCGTGACCGCGATGAAGAACCAAGCCCGCATCCTGATCCTGGGCCAGTCCAACGCAGCCAATCACGGCCCCGTTCGCGCCAATGGCGGCCCGCACTGCCGGGTGTTTCACCAGGGATCTTTCCTGCCGGCGGTCGATCCGCTGCCCGGCGCCAGCGGCGGCGGCGGCAGCGTGTGGACGCGTTTCGCGCCGAAACTGATCGCCCGGCAGGGGGTGGACGAAGTCATTCTGGTCAACCTGTCTCATGGCGGCACGGCGATGGTCGACTGGGCGCCCGGCGGCAAACATCATACCCGGGTCCCGGCAGCTCTCGACGCGGCAAAAGCGGCGGAGATCGAATTTACCCATGTCGTCTGGCATCAGGGCGAGCGCGATACGCTGATGATGACCGGCGAAGCGGCTTACCGGCCGGCGCTGGAAGGCCTGATCGGTTTCCTGAGAGACCGGGGTATCGATGCCCCGGTTTTCGTTTGCCGGGCATCCTATCACCTCGGGCGGACAAGTTCCGCCGTGCGGCAGGCCCAGCAGGGCATCGTCGATCAGGACAGGAACATTTTCGCCGGTCCGGACACGGACGCGCTCGGCGCGGAACTGCGCCACGACGACTTTCATCTGGATGCGCGCGGACAGGATCTGTTCGCCGACATGCTGGTCGACAGCTTTGCCGCCGCCTCGCCCGCGATGAAGGCATCCGCGGCCGGCTAGGCCTGTGTAGAAGCGTACCGGCCACTGGGCTATGATCCGCGGACAGGAACAACGACCGCAATATCATGGCCATCCAGACCAAAATCCCCTGCGTGATCCAGCGCGGCGGCACCTCCAAGGGCCCTTACTTTCTGGCCTCGGACCTGCCGTCGGACCCGAATCTTCGCGACCGCGTGCTGCTTGCCATCATGGGATCGCCCGACCCACGCCAGATCGACGGGCTGGGCGGCGCCGATCCGCTGACCAGCAAGGTCGCGATCGTCAGCAAGTCGGCCGACGGCAAGGCCGATCTCGACTACCTGTTCTGCCAGGTGAAAATCGACCAGCCAATGGTCGACGTGACGCCGAATTGCGGCAACATGCTGGCCGGCGTCGCGCCGTTCGCCCTCGAACACGGGCTGATCGACGCCGAAGACGGCCGCACGACGGTGCGCATCCACATGGTCAATTCCGGCAACCTGTGCGACGTGCATATCCAGACGCCGGGCGGCATCGTCACCTATGACGGCGACGCGCGCATCGACGGATCGCCCGGCACCTCCGCCCCGGTGATGATCGATTTTCTCGACACCGCGGGGTCCGCCTGCGGATCGCTGCTGCCGACCGGGAACGTGGTCGACACCGTGGACGGGGTCGACATCACCTGCATCGACAACGGGATGCCGGTCGTGCTGCTGAAAGCGGAAGACGTGGGCGTCACGGGGTACGAGACGCGGGACGAGCTTAACGCGGCGGAAGACGTGAAGAAGCGGCTGGAATCGATCCGCCTGCAGATCGGCGATGCCATGAATCTCGGTGACGTGACCGAGAAAGTCGTGCCCAAGATGTGTCTGGTCTCGCCGTCCGCGAAGGGCGGGACCATCAACACGCGCTGTTTCATCCCCCATGTGTGCCACGCCTCGATCGGCGTGCTGGCGGCGGTAACCGTGGGAACGGCCTGCGTGCTGCCGGGGTCGACCGCCAGCGATATCGCCGAGGTCCCGGACGGCAACCCGAAGCTGATATCGGTGGAGCATCCGTCCGGCGAATTTTCCGTCGAGCTCGAAACCGGCGATCCGGTGAACGGCATCCCGCAGATACAGCGCGCCGCCCTGCTGCGCACCACCCGGCGCCTGATGGAGGGATCCGTACTGATCCCCGCCGATATCTGGGACGGCAGGACCGGCCTGCTGGCCGACGCCGCCGAATAGAAAGCGAACCCGATGACATCCGACGACATCGTCGGCCGCCTGGCCGAACTCGACACCCCCGCCGTTTCCGACGCGCTGGACCGGCTGGATCTGCCCGGCCGGGTCATCCATCTCCGCCGGCTCGCGACCGACAGGCGCATCGCCGGAAAGGTCCTGACCGTCAAACTGGGCACCGGACAGACGCTCGGCGGGCCGACGCGCCATCTGTGTACCGCCGCCGTAGAAGCCGCCGGGCCGGGCGACGTACTGGTGATCGAACAGCGGACCGGTATCGACGCAGCCGGCTGGGGCGGGATCCTGTCGAACGGGGCGAAGACGCGGGGCATCGAAGGCATCATCTGCGACGGGCCGGTCCGGGACATCGACGAAAGCCGCGATCTCGGCTTTCCGGTGTTCGCGGAACGCGCGACGCCCACCACCGCGCGCGGCCGCATCGTGGAAGAAGCCTTCAACGAACCTGTAACGGTGGGCGATCACACGGTCTCGCCCGGCGATTACGTGCTCGCCGACGGATCGGGCATCTGTTTTCTGCAACGGGATAAAGCGGAGGAGATCGTCACGACGGCGGAAACCATCGCGAAACGCGAAGCGCTGATGACCAGAGACGTCCTCGCCGGCAAACCCATCAGCCAGGTGATGGGCGCCGATTACGAAAAGATGCTGGATTAAAAAACCTGTTCAGGGCCGGTGCGATTCCGCGTTGGCGGAAAAACTAGAGTTTCAGTAGCCCCGCGACGCCGCCCCGCACGCCGCACACCAGGAAATCCGTCTTCGACAGCGCCACCCGCTCTGCGATGGGATCGCCCCTCCGTAACAGCACGATCAGCCGGTCAGCGAGGCGCAGGATGACGGTCGCCTCCATACGAAGCCGCCGGTTCCCGAGCAGCGTGGAAAGCCGATGCGCGTTCTTCATCAGTTCCTCGCATTTGTCGAGGCAGAGGTCGATCACCGTCCGCAGGCCCGGCGACGCGGCGTCGGCGTCGAGGTCTTCCACCGTCACGCCCTGTTCCGCCATCCAGTCGCCCGGCAGATACACCCGGTCCAGCGCCCGGTAATCGTCCTTCAGATCCTGCAGATGGTTCAGCACCTGCAGAACGTTGCACAGCGCATCCGACGACGGATATCCGGCCCGGTCCTCGCCGTGCAGATCGAGCAGAAACCGGCCCACCGGCGATGCCGACAGGCTGCAGTAACCCATCAGGTCTTCCCAGTCGTCGTAGCGGAGCTTCACCGCATCCTGCTTGAAGGCATGGATAAGATCGATGCTGTGCCGGACGGGCACGCCGGTTTGCGCGCAGCTGGCGACGACGGCATAGGATTTCCCAAGGGCGGGGTCTTCGGTTATCTCGCGGTTCAGCGCCTTTTCGAACCGGTCGAGGCGGTCGAGCTTCTCCTCCGGCGATAAATCTCCGTTATCGGCGATGTCGTCGGTCGCCCGGGCCAGATCGTAGAACGTCGCCACATGAGGCCGCAGGCGTTTGGGCAGCAGGAACGATCCGACGGGAAAATTCTCGTCCCCCGCGCCCTTGCCCGTGGGCGTTTCAAGCCCGCTGTCGAATTTCCGGTTCATCGTGCGTGCGTCCGGCCCTTCCATTCGCCGCCCCGGCCGGCCCAGTGCCGGCGGGCCGAATCCGCCGTCATCAGCACATAGAGAAAGGCCGATACCGGCAGCAGGAAGCCATACCACGGGCTCAGACCATAGCGGTAGAGCGTCGGGGCATATGCCCAGCTCATCGCGAACCAGGCGGCGAACGACGCGGCGGCGGCGGGCCATTCGCCCTGTAGCGCGGCGACGACCGTCAGAACCGGCGGCGCCAGATACAACACCGCCATGCCCAGCACGGTGCCGGCCAGATACAGCGCGGAATATTTCAGCTGATGAAAGGCCGTACGGGCGATCATCGACCAGATATCCGCCAGCCCGTCATAGGCGCGGAGGCTGCGGGTTTCCGTCCCCAGCGCCAGGCGGATGGCGCCGCCGCCGCGCTTTATTGCAGCCGCCAGCGCGCAATCGTCGATCAGCTCGCCCGCGATCTTCTCGATGCCGCCGATCCGGCGAAGCGCCTCGGCACGCACCAGCATCGATCCGCCCGCCGCCGCGGCGGTCGGGCGTCCCGGATCGTTCACCCACGGAAACGGGTACAGTTTCTGGAAGAAAAACACGAAGGCCGGGATCAGCAGACGATCCCAGAAGCTTTCCATGCGGAGTTTCACCATGACCGAGTTGAGATCGAGATTCCGGCTTTCCGACTGGGCGATCAGGGTGGCCAGCTCCCCCGGATGGTGTTCGATATCAGCATCGGTCAGCCACACATACCGGTCGTCCGGCCAGCTGGTCCGCGCGTGGTCGACCCCCTGGGCAACCGCCCACATCTTGCCCGTCCACCCGTCCGGCCGCTTCCGGCCCGGCACAAGGTCTTCCATGCCGGAACGGCGCACGGCCTCCGCGGTGCCGTCGTCGCTGTCGTCGTCGACGACGCAGATATGCACCTCTCCTTCGTAGTCCTGGGCCCGCAGCGATGCCAGCGCCCTGCCGATGACATCCGCTTCGTTGCGTGCCGGCACGACCACCGAGACCCCGGGCGTCGCCTCCGGTTCGAGACTGCCTTCTTCCAGCCGCTGGTCGGCGCGCCAGAAATCGCCCCGAAACGCCATCAACGCCCCCCAGGCCGCCAGCAACGCGAACGACATCGCAAACAGCACCGGCAGGCCGGCGGCGGCGTTCGACAATTCCCCGATCATGGACGGGCGGCGATCCGGTCGGCCGCGGCTTCGGTCGGGCGCGGCAAGCTCAGACCCGGTAGGCGTATTCTTTGCCGTCCTCGCGCTCGATATCCGGCGGGTAGGAGGCGCGCTTGTCGGCGTAATACTGTTCGCGGTGATCGCCGTATTTTGCCTCGTTATAGGTCACGTACAGGACGCGCCTTGGGTCGGCCGCCATGTTGGGCGCCGATCTGTGCGGCAGGTAGGAATCGAAAAACAGCACGTCGCCCGGTTCGCACGGATACTCCACGAACTCGACGCCGGACAGCTGTTCGTCCGTCAGCGGCTCCCACATGTCGCCGACCAGATCCTTCCTGTGATCCCAGTGGGCGAGTTCCAGACAGCCGTTTTCCGCCGTCGCGGGGTCGACGATGACCGTGGCGGTGATGTAATAGGGCGCATAGGTTTCCCAACCGGCCTGCGCGTCCTGATGCGCCTCGAACCCGCCGCCGCCGGGCAGTTTGAAATTGATCTTTTCCTTGAACAGAACGGCTTCGCTTTCGAACAGCCGCGTACAGGCGTTGCGCAGATCGCTGTCGAACAGGGCCGCCATCTGGTCGTGATACGGCACGAAATTCTCGACCCGGTTCAGCAAACGCTCGCCCGACGACTTGCTTTCCTCGAAATACATCATGTGGCGGCCGGCCGTTTCCGGCCAGTTCTGAATGTCCTTCACCCATTGGGTGATATCCGCCATCTGCCCGGAATCGTATACGCCGCGGACGACCAGGAAGCCCGATCGCTTCCACTGGTCGAGCATGTCGTCGGTAATGAAATCGTTCTGCATGATGATGACCTATGACAAACGGACCGAGTCTTGTCCACAGAATCCGGCAAGAAGGGCCGGTGAACGAATTAGCTCCCTTTTATGTGGGCCGATTCGGGTTGGATTTAAGCGGTAATTTCAGAAAGTAACGAAGGGTAGCTTCATGGGCATTCTCGCATTGATCGTTCTCGGCCTGATCGCCGGTCTCATCGCCAAATTCGTCATGCCGAGCGACGATCCGGGCGGACTGATCGTTACGATTCTGGTCGGCATCGCGGGCGCGTTCATCGGCGGATTTATCTCTTCCGCAATCGGCTTCGGCGACGTCACCGGCATCAACGTCAAGTCGATCGTGATTGCCGCAATCGGCTCGTTTGTGCTTCTTTTCGCGCTGCGGATGCTGAAGCGGAGCTAACCCGCTTTAATCCTTGTCTTTCAGCGCATCGATGATCTTTTGATCCCGCTGCGCCTGGTTGCGACCGTTCACGACGAAAAAGGCGTGTATGACGGCCAGAATCCAGAAAACGAAAGAAACGCCGCTGCCCAGCCCCAATGTTCCGATCAGGATCAGAAGCGCCAGGACAAGCAGGATGAGGTTGAAGATCGCCTGAAACGGCTTTCCGCACAGCAGAATACCCAATGGCGGAACGACGATGGAAACAAGGTAAAGCAAACCGGCCTCGCTGATTGTGGTATGAATTGTGTATACAAGTCGCGACAAGCTGGTATAGACGCGCGATTCCGGTTGTCTGGATAAATTTGCGTTCTCTATCCGCGAGTAACCCTTCCCGTATTCCGCGGGCTGAATTCGAAAGGCACTAAATAGTGGGCGTACCATTTTCGCAGCAGGCACGAGTAGGCGCCTATGTCCTGAAACAGCACCTGAAAGGCAGAAAGCGCTATCCCCTGGTGCTGATGCTGGAACCATTGTTCCGGTGCAATCTGGCCTGCGCGGGCTGCGGCAAGATCGACTATCCCAGCGCCATCCTGAACAAGCGAATTTCCGTCGACGACGCCGTCAGGGCAGCCGAGGAATGCGGCGCGCCGGTGGTGTCCATCGCCGGCGGCGAACCGTTGATCCACAAGGAAATCGACCAGATCGTCGAGCAACTGATCGCGCGCAGGAAATACGTTTATCTGTGCACCAACGCACTGCTGCTGGAAAAGAACCTCGACCGGTTCAAACCGTCCAAATTCCTGACGTTTTCCATCCATCTGGATGGCGAACGCGAGGAACACGACGCCGCCGTCTGCCAGGACGGCGTCTACGACAAGGCCGTCGCCGCGATCAAACTGGCCAAATCGAAGGGTTTCCGGGTGAACGTCAATTCGACCCTGTTCGACAACGCGACGTCGGAGGGCGCGGCCCGGTTCTTCGACACGGCCACGGCGCTGGGCGTGAACGGGATCACGGTGTCACCCGGCTTTTCCTATGAACGCGCCCCCGATCAGGAACACTTCCTCAACCGCAAGCGTACCAAGGAACTGTTCCGGGGCATCTTCGCGCGCGGCAAGGGCAAGAAATGGCCGCTGTCGCATTCGTCGATGTATCTCGACTTCCTCGCCGGCAATCAGGATTACCGCTGCACGCCGTGGGGCAACCCGACCCGCACCGTATTCGGGTGGCAGAAGCCCTGCTACCTGCTGGGCGAAGGCTATGTCGACAGCTTCCGCGAGCTGATGGACGACACCGACTGGGATCTCTACGGCACCGGTAATTACGAAAAATGCGCCGACTGCATGGCGCATTGCGGCTACGAAGCCACCGCCGTCGCCGATATGGTCCGCAAGCCGTGGAAAGGGCTGAAAGCGGCCATCGCCGGCATCAGGACCGAGGGCGACATGGCGCCGGAAATTCCGCTCGAAGGCGCCCGCAAGGCGGATTTCGTGTTCGAAAAGGTCGTCGAGGACCAGCTCCGCCGCGCCGAAATGCACGCCACAGGCACCGAAGGCACCGACGCGGATTCGAAAGCGGCCTGATCCTTCGGGACGCGCCTCTCAGGCGCTCCTCGGGATGAGACTTCGGGATGGCGTGCTCTCAATCGTTTTTCGCCGTCATTCCCGCGTAGGCGGAAACTCCCTCAGTTGGCATATCGTGTCAGTGGGATCCCCGCCTGCGCGGGGATGACGGTTAATAACTAAAGCCTCCCCCTTCGACGGCCCCGAAAGCCGTCTTGAAGGATCACCCCCCCGTCACCAGTCCCCATACCAGCCGCACCTCCATCAGCGCGAGAATGCCGACGATGATCAGGCTGAAGGCGCGGGCGCTGACCCGTTTGGTCAGGCGCATGCCCAGCGGGATGAAAATCATCACCGGGATGATGGCGAGCAGACCTTGCACGATGCGTTCCTGGTCGTACAGCCCGGCGACGCCGACGCCGAAGACATGAGTCACCGAGATGGACATGAACAGCAGCGACGTCGCGAAGACGTAGGTTTCCTTCACGAAGCCCATGGCATGCGCCCAGGTGGCGATGAA
>Ga0181592_10002209_pt1 | contig 15983 bp, 18 predicted proteins | sample 071ome_20_FD_133755 | JGI IMG/M metagenome (GOLD analysis project Ga0181592, IMG submission 133755) | Coastal salt marsh microbial communities from the Groves Creek Marsh, Skidaway Island, Georgia - 071412BT metaG (megahit assembly) | ecosystem: Environmental > Aquatic > Marine > Intertidal...
GTTGATGACATGACCGGGCAGCAGTGCCTCGACAAAGTGATGGGAATAGCAGGATTTTCTGCAACCGTTGACGCCCGGTGTCTGTGTGCCTTCCGTTACACGCCGGGTTCGAGTGTCTGTATGGTATATCAGCTGTAATAAATCAGCAGGAAACCGCCCAGCAGCAGGGCAACCCAGAGCGCCATGGAACCGGTGGGCCAGGTGCGGGCCAGAATCCCTTCCGGGCCGTGATGGCGGAACATATATGCCACCATTCGGTGCACGCCGTTGCGCAGATCCTGCAGGATGCTTTTCCATCCGTCGCGGGTCAGCCCGATTCCCCACCTGTACGCGGCCGGCAGCCATTTGCGGTAGGTGATATCGAAATCCAGATTGATCGTATTCTTCACCCGCGGGAACATCCCGTAGCGGACCAGTATCGCGAATGCCAGCGCCGTAAACAGCAATAGCTGAAGCTGGTTGATCACATGGTCGACGGTATACGGATGGTAGTCGACCTCATACGGAAGCAGGCTGTACAGCCACGGGGAATACACGCCGATGGCGATGCAAAACAACGTGGTCAGCCCCATCCCGAGGAGCATATTCGGCGGTGCTTCGCGATAGCGCTGGCCGGAATCCCGTCCGAAGAACGCGAAATAGACGATCTTGAGCCCGGAAACCAGGAATATTCCCGCAGAGGCGAACATAAGGATGAGCCAAATGGCGTCGTACTCACCTTTTGCGGCCGCCGACAGCGTCAGCGATTTGCCGACGTAACCGGCGAACAACGGTGTCGATATAGACGCTGCGCCGATGATACAGAACGCCGTGGTGAACGGCATCGACTTGTAGAGTCCGCCCAGCTCCGATGCTTTGACGGTGCCGACGCGATACAGCACCGCGCCCATCGCCATGAACAACAGCGTTTTGTACAGGATATGGGCAAACGCATGCGCTGCGGCGCCGTTGATGGCAAGAGCCGATCCAATTCCGACGCCGACGACCATGAAACCGAGCTGATTGTTCAGGGAATACGCAAGCACCCGGCGCAGATCGTTTTCAATCGCGGCGTAGAAAAGCGGAAAAGCCGCCATGACTGCACCGACATAGATTAACAGTTCGGTGCCGGGGAAACCGCGCGCGAGGACATAGACAGCGCATTTAGTGGTGAATGCGGACAGGAAAACGGTGCCTGTCGCGGTCGCTTCCGGATAGGCGTCGGGCAGCCAGTTGTGCAGGAACGGAAAGGCGCATTTGATGCCGAACGCGATCAGGATGAGCCAGGTGGCGAGGTCGCCGAGCGTCATTTTCTCGAACGCGACCGAACCCGTCTGATGCGCCATCAGTATGGCGCCCGACAGAAGCAAAACGCCGGATCCAATTTGGATGATCAGGTAGCGCATGCCGGCGCGATAGGCAGCATCGCTGCGCCGTGCCCAAATCATGAAGACGGACGTGATCGCCATCGCTTCCCAGTAGATGAACAGGGTGATCAGGTCGCCTGCAAACACGGCGCCGATGCCCGACCCCGCGTAGGCCAGCCCGGCCATCTGTTCGACGGTGTCGTCGTTATGCCAGGCGAATACGACGCTCAGGATCGCCGCAATGTGAAAAATGTACCCGAAAACGAGGCTGAGGCCGTCGATCCGGACCGGCACGATTTCATAGGTGAAAAACGTGAAGCTATAGAATACGCCGTTTTCGGCACCGGCTAGAGCCCACAATCCGGCCAGGGGCAGGATCGTCATATATGCCTTACGCCACGCGCCGGGCAGCAGCGGCACCAGAAGGGCACCGAGTATCAACAGCAGCCCGGGCGGAATTCCCCACAGCATCAGCCGTTATCCTCCCCGCGATCGCAGCCCGGCCTGTAATAGTCTTCCCGCCGCCCGAGAATCCTGCCCAAAGCCCGGGCAACCAGCACCAGCCCCGCGCAGGCCAAGAACCCGAACCAGCCATAAAATCCGAAACTCCCGTCGATCCCGAAATACGGATGCTTATGATAAAACGGCTCCACCAGCATCAGAGCCACGCACACGACGATCACGACCCAAAAAATCTTGTCGACGTTTTGCCGGTCATCGAGCCAGTAATTCTTCTCGCCGGGCGGCGATTGTGTGGACGTATGGTCAGGGCCGGTCATCTCGAACTCCTCACTTCACGATCGGTTCAAGCATGGCATAGAGACGGTCTGCGTACAGGAACAGCGCGACGCAGCCGAGTGCGGTGATCCATAGCGGGATAACGCAAAACAGGGGCGCCTCGGCGATCCGGCTTTTCGGCTCCGCATGCCCGGAAGGTTCCGGTTCCTGACCGTGATGATGCGCGTCCGCCATCTGGGCGGCTTCCTCTTCGCGCGGACCGAAAAATCCGCGGGCGAAGACGGGGATCAGATAGGCGACGTTCAGCAGTGACGAAATCATCAGAACCGCGATGAAAACAAGTTGTTCGGCGTCCGCCGCGCCCAGCGCGATGTACCATTTGCTCCAGGACCCGCCGAGGGGCGGCAGGCCGATCACGCTGAGCGCGCCCAGCAGGAAAGCGGCAAACGTAAACGGCATACGCCAGCCGAGACCGCGCATTTGACTGATCTCCGTCTTGTGCGACGCGACCATGATTGCGCCGGCGCAGAAAAACAGAGTGATCTTTCCGAACGCGTGCATGGCGATGTGCATCGCCCCGCCGACAAGGCTGAATGAAGTCGCCAGCGCCCCGGCCAGCACCACGTAGGAAAGCTGGCTGACCGTAGAATAGGCGAGCCGGGCCTTCAGATTGTCCTTCGTCAGGGCGACCAGCGAGGCGAGCAGCACCGTGGCGCCGGCGACGTACATCAGCCAGACGCTGGCACCGGTTTCGGTCAGGAAATCCGCGCCGAAGATGTAGATGATGACCTTAAGCACCGTGAACACGCCGGCTTTCACAACCGCGACCGCGTGGAGCAGGGCGCTGACCGGTGTAGGTGCGACCATCGCTGCCGGTAGCCAGCGATGAATCGGCATCAGGGCCGCCTTGCCGATGCCATACATGTAAAGAAACAGCATCACGATCACGAGCCCGTCGTCGATCTTGCCTTTCAGGATGCCGCCTTTTGTGAAGTCCAGCGTCCCCGCCGCGAACCAGGTCCACAGGATGGCCACCAGGAGCAATCCTATGGAAGTGGTCAGCAGGATCCCGAGATAGGTGCGGCCGGCGCGTTTGGCTTCTTCGTCCTGATTGTGCGTGACCAGCGGATAGGTGGAGAGCGTCAGCACTTCGTAGGCAATGAAAAGCGTGAACATATTGCCGGAGAACGCAACCGCGATGGCGCTGGAAATGGCGATCGCGAAACACATGTAAAAGCGGGTCTGGTTGGGTTCGTTGTGCCCGCGCATGTAGCCGATCGCGTAAAACGAGGTCACGATCCAGAGGAACGAGGCGATCAGGGCGAACATCATTCCCAGCGGTTCGACAACGAAGGCAAGCGGCAGACCGGGCAGTATCTCCGTGATGATCAGCGTCGGATTTTCACCGGCAAGGACCGGGGGAAGGACCTGGAGTACGCAAAGGAAGGTCAGGATCGCGGTGACGACGGTGACGACTTCGCGCTGATTGGGACGTGGACCCGACATCCAGATCATGACGGTGCCGATCAGCGGCAACAGCATTGCCAGGGCGATGTAATCCTGCACGTCCATCAGCCAGCTCCCATCAGCGCCTGTGCGGCGCGTTCGGCAATGCCGACCGACACGGAGGTTTCAACACCGAAGTAGAAGTTCGCGAAGACCAGTATCCAGGCGGGGACGAGGAGGCTGATCGGCGCCTCGGCGACGTCCCTCAAATCTTCCGGGGCGTCGCGGAAATAGGCGGCTTCGATAACCCGAAACACGTAAACAACGGCGATCAGCGAGCTTACGACGATCAGCACGGCAACATACCACCAGCCTTTTTCCAGTGCCGCGAGGATCAGGTACCACTTCGATACGAAACCCGCGGTCGTAGGCACGCCGATGAGGCTTAGACCGCCGCCGACAAAGGCTGCCATCGTCCAGGGCATGCGCTTGGCGAGGCCGGCCATCCGGTCGATGTGGCAGGACCCGATGCGATAGAACACGGCGCCGAGCACGAGGAACAGGGCGCCTTTCATCAGAGCGTGGTTGAATAGGTGGAGAATGCTGGCCGTCAGGCCCGCAACGCTGACGAAGCCAAGCCCCAGGATCATGTAGCCGATCTGGGCGACCGAAGAATACGCGAGGACCCGTTTCACGTTTTTCTGAAAACAGGCGACGATCGACGGCAGGAACATGGCCAGCACCGCAAGCACCAGGAAGGGCAGAGCGGTGGGCAGCGTTTCGAATGAAAACTCGACGCCGAACACGGAAAAGACGAAACGTAAAAGAATGTAGACCGAAACCTTGGTCGCGGTGGCCGCCAAGAATGCCGAAACCACATTAGGCGCGTAAGTGTAGGCGTTTGGCAGCCATTGGTGCAGCGGGAAAATCGCGATCTTCAACCCGGCTCCGATAACCAAGAATGCAAACGCGGCTATGACCGTCCGGTTGGTGTATCCCGCTTCCGGTAGACGGTTGGCAATGTCTGCCATGTTCAGCGAGCCGGTCGCCTGGTACAGCAGCCCGACCGCAATCACGATAAAGGTCGCGCCGATGGTGCCCATCACTAGATACTGATACGACGCCGTCAGCGCTCGGCGGTCCGATCCAAGAGCTATCAGCACGTAGGAAGATAGCGACGATATTTCGAGAAAAACGAACAGGTTGAACGCATCGCCGGTCACCGTCACACCCATCAGCCCGCACAGGCAGAGCAGGTAGGCGGAAAAGAACATGTGAGCGCGTTCTTCGATGTGTTCGAGGAGCAGAGAATTGCGCGCGTAGGGAGCAACCACCGATCCGATACCGGAGACGATCAGCAGGATATAGACGCTCAGCGCGTCGAGTCTGATCTCGATGCCGTAGGGCGGCGCCCAACCGCCCATCGCATAGGAGATCGTCCCGACTTCCATGACCTGAATTGTCAGGAGGATCGAGCAGGCAAACGACGCCCACGTGGCGAGTACGGCGACGACGAACGCCCAGTCCTTGCGGCGCAGCAGAACGCATAGCGGCGCGCAGATCAGCGGGATGACGATTACCAGAGCCGGAAGATGCGCGAACGACATTACATACTCTCGTCCTGGGAATGAATATCGTCTTCCTCGATGGTTCCGTACTCGGCGCGGATACGCACCACCAGCGCGAGGCCCAGCGCCGTCGTCGCGACGCCGACGACAATTGCCGTCAGGATCAGGACGTGGGGCAGGGGGTTGGAGTAGACGTCGATGCCTTTGGCCAGGATGGGGGCCGTGCCGCCTTCCACCTTGGCGAAGGAGATGTAAAGGATGAACACGGAAGACTGGAAAACGTTCAGCCCGACCAGTTTTTTGATCAGGTTGCCGCGTGCGATGACGATATACAGCCCCGCCATCGCCAGGAATATTGCGATCCAGTAGTTGTAATGCCCGACAATGAAATCCCAGTCGCCCACGCGCCGCCCCTCAGTCTTCGCGCCAGGTGGCGAAGGTGAAATAGACGGTCATCATGACCGATGCCACGGTTACGCCGACGCCGAGTTCGACGAGAAAGATGCCGAGATGCTGGCCTTCCTTCATTGTTTCGGCAAGTGGCGTGTATTCCAGGTAGTTCGCGCCGAGCATAAGATTGGCAACCCCGACAATGGCGTATATCAGGACGCCGCCCGCAAGGCCTGCGCGCAGGATACCTACCGGCAGAACTTTGCGTGCCGCCGCAACGCCGAATATCAGCGAATAAAGGACGAACCCGGCGGCGAAGATCACGCCGGCCTGAAAGCCGCCGCCGGGGCCGAAATCGCCGTGGAACTGAACGTAAAGCCCGAATAGCAAGATGAACGGCAGCAGCAGCTTTGTGATCACGCGGAGGACGAGATATTCCTTCATGCCTTGTCGTCCTTGTGCGGCGTCATTGCGCCTAATCCCCTGCGCCAACTCCCCAGCAGCAGAATCACGCCGATGCCGGCTGTGAAAATCACGACCACCTCGCCCAGCGTGTCATAGCCGCGGTAACTGGCCAAAACCGCGGTCACCACGTTGGGAATGCCGGTGTGTTTCTTGGTGTTCTCAAGGTAATAGCGGGCGACGTCCTGCATCGCGGGCGATTGCGGGTCGCCGTATACGGCGGCATCGAGGGTCCCGAAAATAAGCACCGCGCCGGTAATACAGACCACCACCAGCGGCAGGATCGGCGTATGCGCCGGTTTCTTCTCGATCCGGGTGGTCAGGGTGAGGGTGCCGATAAACAGAATAGTCGATATGCCGGCGCCCACGGCGGCTTCGGTGAAGGCGACGTCCACCGCGTCCATGACTACGAAGATCGCGGCGGCGAGCAGACTGTATATGCCGCTAAGCATCACCACCGCGAGCAGGTTGCGCAGCATGACGATGGCGATCGCCGTTATGGCCATTAGACCGAGAATTGAGATGTCGACCCACGCTTCCATCAGTCGATCACCGTCAATCCCTTCCGTCCGTTTCACCGGGCAATGCGACCGGCGGTTCGTCGTCCATCTTCGGTTTCAAGCCGTTGGACCAGGCTGTGTGGTTCAGGGCATGCGAGGCCGCCGGGCTGGTGAAGAGCAGAAAGACCAGGATCATGATCAGCTTGACCGTCACCAGAGTCAGGCCCGCCTGAAACATCAGGCCCACTAGAATAAGCAACGCGCCGAGCGTGTCGGTGATGCCGGCTGCATGGCTGCGTGTGTATACGTCCGGCATCCGCAGGACACCGATACCACCCACGAGTACGAAAAATGACCCGCCGATCAGACATATCCACGAAAGGATGTCGAGCACCTGCTCCATCAGGATTTTTCCCCGCCCGATGTGCCATTGGCGTCGGATTCCTCGCCGGGTCCGATCGAGAGGCTGCCGTATTTGAAATATTTCAGCAGGGCGATGACGCCGATGAAGTTGATCAGCGCGTACACCAGCGCAATATCGAGAAAATCGGGGCGGCCCATCAAGAAGCCCAGAACCGCGATGATCAGAACGGTTTTCGTCCCGAACATATTCACCGCAAGAATTCGATCATAAAGGGTCGGCCCGATAAATGCTCGGATAATGGCAAGTCCCATCGTGACGATGATTGCGACGGCGGCGGCGACAAACATGTCAGGCGTCTTCCAATTCGGTGACGCGGCGGTCCATTTCGCCGTCGGAGAAGCTTTCCGCGCCCTCGCGCGAGATCGCGTGTACCAGAATGGTGCCGTCGGGATCGACGTCGATTGATATCGTCCCGGGTGTCAGCGTGATTGAGTTCGCGAAGGTGACCAGTCCCAGTTCCGTTTTCTGAGTGGCCTGAAGCCGGATCATCGTGGGCGAGATCGGGGCAAGCCCGAGAACGCGTTTGGTGACATCGATATTCGCCTTGACGATCTCCCACAACAGCCAGGGCCAGTAAAGCAGGGCGCTAAACGTAATGTGAAGCGGGACGGCTTCGTGGTCGACCACATCCATCCTCAACGCGATCACGACGACCACGGCGCAGGAAAACACTCCCAGAAGTAAGATGAACGGGATATAGATCCCGGACATAAGCAACCAGGTGGCAAATAGAATTAGTCCCAGTGAAACCGCGTGCACCAACGCGAAGCCTCGACCTTATAGTTTTATCTCAGGATCCGTCTTGCGCGGATCAAATCCCTGTCGACCGATCCGGCGGAACGAACTGCGCAAACCTATAAGGACCGTGTACCCTTTGCAATACATGGCGGTGTCTGACGTGTGAATTCGAGTCGAAAGGTGCATCCCTGTGGAAACGGCTGGATGAAGCCGAGCATCGGCTTGGTACGACATGGATATTCGTTATCGGTGCCTGTCTGGCAGTGTATGTTTCCACATATTGCTGTTTGATAAGATTGGTTCCGGCGGTAAAAAAATATTAAGCATTTGTTAAAGCACGATGCTATAAGCGAATTTCATGGGAGTTTCAGTTGGTGGGGAGTTTAGGTGTTGAGCGAAGCCGCAGCGATTCCGCAGTCCGTCGAATCGAAGCGAATACGAGGCACCGTAAGGTGGTTCAACGTCGTTCGTGGATACGGGTTCGTATCCCCGGAAGACGGTTCGTCGGACGTATTCTTGCACATGACCGTGCTCCGGCAGGCTGGTTACGAACAGCTTCCGCCGGGCTCGACGATCGAGTGCGTCGCCGTCAAAGGCGCGAAGGGCATGCAGTGCCTGACCATCGAATCTGTCGATACGACGACCGCGACGGAAGAAATTCCGGAAGGCGCTTCCGCCGAGTTCGGCGGCATGCCGGCGCCCATGGACGACGATGGCGGCGAATTCGTGCCCGCGACGGTGAAATGGTTCAATCCGCATAAAGGATACGGTTTCGTCTGTCCCGACGGCACCGATGGCGATGTGTTCGTGCACATGGTCATCCTGCGTCAGGCCGGACTGAACGGATTGATTACCGGACAGGCCGTGGAGGTCCGTCTTGCGGACGGACCGAAGGGCCTGCAGGCGACGGCCGTCCGCGCGACCGATCCGATCTAGACTGCGACACGGAATTTTTCCGCTTTACAGTTTCCCTGTTCGCGAACGCTAGAACCGCTACTTCAGTTCGACCGCGAACTCGGAAATGGGCGGTGTCTTTTCTATCAGGCCCTGCTTTTTCAGGAAGGCAGCAAATTTTTCATAGCGTTTGCTATCCAGCGCGCCCGGGCGCAGGGCAAAACGGGGCAGCGTGTCGCGCCAGGCCCGTTTGTTGAGCTCGTCGTTCAGATCCTTGCGTCCCCTGATGAAGAGCTTCCAGCTTTGGTCCGGATGGTTGACCAGGTACTGGACGCCCCGTTCGAGGGCGTCGACGAAATTGCGGATGGACGCTTTGCCCTGGTCCTTGCGGTTGGCGACGACAATGAGTTCGTCATAGGCGGGCACGCCTTCTTCTTCGACGTAAAAGGCGCGACCTGGTTTTTTCAGAATATCAAGCTGGTTGAGCTCGAAATTGCGGTAGGCGCCGATCACGGCATCGACTTTGCCGGAAATCAGGGACGGTGACAGGGAAAAATTGACATTCACCAGTTTGACGTCGTTCAAGGTCAGGCCATTCTTTTCCAGCATTGCGCGGAGGATAGCGTCCTCGAACCCGCCGACCGAAAACCCGACGGTTTTGCCCTTCAGGTCGGCGACGGATCTGATCGGTCCGTCGCGCAGGACGACGAGCGAGCTGAGCGGTGTTGCAACCAGCGTGGCGACGCGCACCAGAGGCAGGCCCCGGTCCGCCTGCATGTGCAGTTGAGGCTGATAGGAAATGGCGAGATCGGCCTTGCCGGCGGCGACCAGCTTGGGCGGATCGTTGGGATCGGCTGGCGCCTTGAATTCCACGTCCAGCCCGGCATCCCGAAAGTATCCCCGTTCCAGCGCGACATAGAGGGGCGCATGGTCTGGATTGATGAACCAGTCCAGCAGGACCGTCATTTTCTCCGCCGCCGCGGATGGCCCGGACACGAGCGTCGCCAGGGCAAGAACGAGTGTTGCTACAAGGTGTTTCATCGGTCTTCCTTTTCGATGGAAATTTCAGTCTGCCATGGCGCCAGGCGTCGGGCGATGGCATCGATGGCGAAATAGAAACCGCAGGCCATGACGGCGAGCGTGAACAGGGCGGCGAACATCAGGTCGATCTGCACGCGGGCATTGGCGTGGAGCATCAGGTATCCGAGCCCTGCGCTGGAGCCCACCCATTCTCCTACAACGGCACCGATGGGGGCGACGGCCGCCGCCACCCGCAGGCCCGATCCCAGCGCAGGCAGAGCTGCGGGCAGCCGGATGCGCAGAAGTTCCGACCGGCGCGTGGCGTTCATGACGCGGGCAAGATCGACCCACCCCGGATCGGTGCGCCGCAGCCCGTCGTGAAATGCAGCTGTGACCGGGAAATAGATGATCAGTACGGCCATTGCGATCTTGGATTCCATGCCGTAGCCCAGCCAGAGCGTCAGGATCGGTGCAAGGGCGAAGACCGGTATTGCCTGGCTTACCACCAGGACCGGCATCAGCCACAGCCGGGCCGGTCGGAAATAGGTCATGATCAGGGCGCTTGCCATCCCGACGGTGGTGCCGATGACAAATCCCGCAAGTATCTCGATCAGCGTGACGCCGGCGTTCGACATCAGGGTGTCGAACCGGCCGCCGAATGCGTCCACGACGCTGGCCGGTCCGGGTAGAATGTACGGTGGCACGGCGGTCACCAGAACCACCAGCTGCCAAACGACGACCAGACCGGCAAAGACGACCAGCGGCCGAATAAGGGAGGCTGCGTTCATGCCGCCGTTTCCCTGGCCGCGTTGGCGAGCTGCGAGAGCAGTTCCGCCTGAAGCTTCACCAGACGCGGATCGGAGACCTGTCGCGGGGTCGGACCGACGGGCACGATTGCGTCGCCGAACCGGGCGGGGCGTCCTGTCATCACGTGGATCCGATGCCCGAGGCGCAGCGCTTCCAGGGGGTCGTGCGTGACCAGCAGCACGGTTCTGCCCCTTAGTAGTTCCGCTGCGACGTCCTGCAGCTGCAACCGGGTAATCGCGTCCAGGGCGGAGAAAGGTTCGTCCATCAGGACGACCGGCCGGTTCTCCATCAGCGTCCGCACAAGGGCGGCGCGCTGACGCATACCCCCCGAGCAGACGGCGGGGAGCAAATCGGCGGCAGCGCTTAACCCGGCCCGGTCAAGCAATGCGTCCGTTTTGGCGGCCACGTCTGCTGAAACCGTCCCCCGCAACCGCGCGCCAAGATTCGCATTTTCCCGCAAGGTAAGCCATGGCAGCAGGAGATCCTGTTGGGCCATATAGGAGAGCCGGCCATCGAGAGGCGCATTATCGTCTGCCTTGACCTGGCCGCTCGCACCGGTTTCAAGGTCTGCGACCAATCTGAGCAGGGTGGTTTTGCCCACGCCGCTTGGGCCTAGCAGGACAGTCCATTCTGCGCTCGGTAAGTTCAACGCAAGTCGGTCGAATAGAACAACGTCGTCGTAAATCAAAGACGCATCCGCCACGCGGATGGATGGCGCCGGCCCGGATTGAGGTAGAGGATTTAAATCGTTCGGCATCGAGAAGCACTGATCCCTTCGCCGGCATTACCCGGATCAGGTTCCAGGGGTCGTCCTCTCTCGAGACCTCTCAGCCGGCCAATCCGGCTCCCCCCAGTGTTATTAAAGAAAGTATGGGAGTTTCCGGGCGGTTTGGCAAGCCTGCCTGCAACCGGTGCGTCTCGCGGCTGGCAAGCTGTGGCTGCAATGGCTATATCCTTTGTATGAACAGGCTATTTGCAGCATTCCTCGCCATTATGGCGCTCGGCGCGATCGTTGGTCCATCGCCTGCGTCATTCGCCCAGTCTTCGAACCGGCTTGCGACTTTCGGCACGGATACGGTGTCGATCGCATCTGGCGAAAAGACCCACAAGTTCCGGGTCGAGCTGGCGCTTTCGCATCGCCAGCAGATGCAGGGGCTTATGTTCCGGCGGAAAATGGCGCCGGATGCCGGTATGCTCTTCGTCTACAAACGCGAAGCGCCGATCGCGATGTGGATGAAGAACACCTACATTCCGCTCGACATGCTGTTTATTGCGCGGGACGGCAGTATTCTGAAAATTGCGGAGCGGACGGTGCCTCTGTCGGAGGCGACGATCTCGTCAGGCGGAGCGGTGATTGCGGTGTTGGAGCTGAATGCAGGGACTGCGTCCCGGTTGGGGATAAAGGCAGGAGACCGGGTATTGGCGGCGGCGTTAGGTACAGACCGCTGAGAGGCCGTCCCGGGCCAAAAAATCCAATCGCGACGGGGGCGAAGCCCGTCACTCGGATATCATCGGCGTTTCAGGCGCCCTGTTTGCCGGCGTTGGCGATATGCGGGATTTTTTCCCAGTTTTCGCCCGCCGCAACCATACAGGTGGGCCCGTTCGGCATCGTGATGATGATCGTCCAGCTAGATCCGGTCTTGCTCGACAGAACCTCGACGACGCCGCCGTTATTGGCGAGCCCAAGCGCGACGGGCGCTTCGGTGTATTTCGCTGAAAGGTGTTTGAGGACATCGCCGCGCTTGGCGCAGGCCGGTTGCTGTTGCTGCGCCGCTGCGGGAAGACTGAAGGCTGTTACCAAGGTGGCTGCCGCCACTACTTTACCCAACATGGTCTTTCTCCGGTTGGTCAGGTACCCAAAAGGAATACCGCGAAGTTGTGATCAACCCAGACGTGTTAACCTTTTCTTACTTTGGCGACGATTATTTTAAAATTTTCGATACATAGTGCTTGTGAATTGTAATAATTGAGACAATTTGTTGGGGCTTCATCGTGATTCCCGCTATGCGGGTAACTGCCTTATTCCGGCCGTTCCCCGGAGGGGCAAATGTGACCGGGGTCACAAAAAGAGGTTAACCATTGCCTCGCCGACGCCACAATTCCGGTCCATATCCCGTGCACGATAAGAAACCGGGAAGAAGCGCAAAATGCCGTTTGATTATATCTTGATTTCCGTTCTTGCGGTTGGTGCCGTGTCCGCAGGTGCATTTCTCGAGGGGGCGCTGTTTAACGGGGCGGAGCGCGCCCGTATTGTCGCAGCGAACCGGGAAGAACCGCGTTTTGGCGCCTAGCCGGGTGTGCTGAGACCCTAATCCGCTTCCGGAGACCACCCTGGTTTACGTTTCTCCAGGAAGCTGGAAATCCCTTCCTGTGCCTCGGGCGATAGGCGGGCTTTTGCGTTGTATATCAACCCTGTAGTGAGCATTTCTTCGCTTGTTGCATAACCAAGTTCTTCTATTAGTCTGGCGGTGCGCTCGATCGCGTCCGGCGATGCTCCTAGAACCAGATCGACGTGATTGGCGATCCGACTTTCGAGGTCCGTCGCGTCGTCAGCGATCTCGTGCACAAGTCCTGCGGTCCGTGCGGTTTCTGCTTCGAAAAGGATCGCGGTTTTCGAAAGGTATCGCATCCAGCCGGGACCGATCCGGGGAAGCATGTAGGCCGCGATGATGCCGGGTGCGAGTCCGATTTTCACTTCCGATACGCAGAATTTGGTCTTCGCCTCGGCGATGACGACGTCCGAGCACGCCACGAGGCCCAATCCGCCGGCAATCACCGCGCCCTCCGGCGCCGCGATGACCAGCTTGGGGCTTTCGTTGATCGACCGGTACATATTCAGCAGGTGGCGGGAATCTTCCTGTACTTCCTGTTCCGTCTGTCCGAGAACGTCTTTCATCCAGTTCAGATCGCCGCCGGCGCAGAATACGCCGCCGTTGCCGCGAAGCACGACCGCCCGGATTTCATCGTTTCGATTTAATTCGGCGAATGCCGAGGTGATTTCGCCGATCATCTCCGGATTCATGGCGTTCCGCACTTCCGGCCGGTCAAGCGTCAGACGCGCAACCGCATCCTTGGTATCGACGGTAATGGTCCGATAGACGGTCATGTCGAGTCTTTCCGGCGGGCTGCCTGAATGGCCGCGTATATGCGGCGCGGCGACATCGGCGTTTCGCCGATCTCGGCGTCGATCCCGCCGGACAGGAGGGCGTCTCGCACTGCGTTGGCGATGGCGGCCGGCGGGGCGATGGCGCCTCCTTCCCCCATGCCCTTCATGCCGTACTCGGTGCCTTCCGCCGGCGTCACCATGTGGGCGATACGAAACGACGGCAGGGAGGTTGGGCCCGGCCAGAGATAATCGGCAAACGTGCTGGCCTGCGGTTGTCCGTAATCATCGTACGGAATTTCCTCGAACAAAGCCGTGCCGATGCCCTGCGCGACGCCGCCACAGATCTGGCCGTCGACAATCATCGGATTGACCACCGTGCCGCAATCCTCCGCGATGGCGTAGTTTTCGATATCGACGTCGCCGGTTTCCGGATCGACCGATACCACGGCCGCGTGGGTGGAATAAGAAAACACCCCGGACGTTATTTCAGGTTCGTACACGGCGGTTTCCTCCAGCGTCGGATCGGCGCCCTCCGGCAGCAGATCCTGGCGGATATGCGCGGTGCGGGCGATCTCCGCCACCGACACGGACGCGTCGCCGCCGAAGACCGCCCTGTCGCGGAGTTCGACATCGTCGGGGCTGCATTGGAGCAGGTGCGCACCGATTTCCCTGATCCTTCTGGCAAGTGTCCGGCACGCATTGGCCGATGCACCGCCCGACATCACCATCGACCGCGACGCAAATGTCCCGTTACCGTACGGTCCGACCGCCGTGTCGCCGTAGCGCACCACGACGTCGTCCAGATCGAGTCCGAGTTCCTGGCAGGCTACCTGCGCCAGGGTGGTTTCCATCCCCTGGCCGTGGCTGTGAATGCCGACAAGCAGTTCAAGCGTGCCATCCGCATGCATGCGCGCGGTGGCGGTTTCGAAGGCGGGGATCACGGGCGTGCCGCGGATTTTCCATTCCTGCGTGCCATGTGCCGTCTGCTCTGAATAACTGGCAAATCCGATTCCGGTCAGGCGACCCTTCGTCGTGCCGTTGGACTGCCGGGCGCGCACGTCTGCCATGCCGGCGGCGTCGGCGGCTTTTTCAACGCTTTGCGGATAGTCGCCGTTGTCGAAACGCATGCCACCCGCGCCGGTAAACGGCATTTCGTGCGCCGCCACCATGTTTTCGCGCCGCACGTCGTAGGGGTCGCGGCCCACGGCGCGGGCAACTTCGTCCAGCGTGCGTTCGATGGCGAAGCACGCGCCGGGCCGTGCGACGCCGCGATAGGGACCGAGTGGCGGCTTGTTGGTGGCGACCGTCCAGGTCTTTACGCTCAGTGCCGGTAAGCGATAGGGACCGGGCAGGTTGCGCGCCGCCATGCCTGTCTCCATGAACGGTCCGGACGGCCAAATGGAATACGATCCGGCATCGACGATCAGTTCTGCCTCGATGCCCAAAATCGTGCCCTTGCTGTCGGCGTGCGCCGTCACCCTGTACCAGTGTTCGCGCGCCTGGTTGTTGGCGGTGATGTTTTCCCGCCGGTCTTCCAGCCAGCGCACCGGACGTCCGGTTTTCAAAGAGGCAGCGCAGACCATGACTTCTTCCGGCATCAGGCGGTTTTTGGATCCGAACCCGCCGCCGACATCAGGTGACACCACGCGGAGCTGGCGTTCCTTCAGACCCAGGCATTCGGCGATCCCCACCCGCATCAGGTGCGGCCCCTGCGTTGACAGGTTCAGGGTCAGTTCATCCCGCCGGCTGTCCCAGACCGCCAGCACGGACCGGTTCTCCAGCGGGATGGCGGCATGGCGGTTGAGGCGAAACTCGTTCGTGACCGTCACCTCTGCAGCCGCTCGGGCGGCCTCGATATCGCCGCCCTCCACGTCGCGTTCGATGAAGACGTTGTCGCCCCAGCTTTCGTGCAGCAGCGGGTCGACGCGCGTCGTGGCTTCGCGCGTGTCGACGATCGCGGGCAGTTCCTCGATATCGACGATTACACGCTGCGCGATATCTTCGGCCTCCGCCGCCGTGGGAGCGATGCAGATGCCGATGGGCTGGCCGACATAGCGGACCTTGTTGGTGGCGAAGATCGGAAAGTCCGATGCCTTGAAGCCGGGCACGCGCGGGACTGCCCGGATGGGTTTGATTTCGGGAAAATCGGATGCAGTGAAGACATGGCATCCCGCCGGAAGATCGCCGGCATCGACCGATTTCAGCAGACCGTGTGCGACCGGACTGCGCAGGATCGCGGCTTCCAGGCCCCGTTCGACCGGGATGTCGGCGACAAACCGTCCCTGTCCGGCGAGGTGCCGTGCGTCTTCCTTGCGAAGGGGGCTGGCGCCGACCCCGTTCGGGTTTGGCGGCGAGGTATCGGTCATGTAACGGCGGCTGCCTTCTCAAGGCTGGTGAACAGGCCGGCATTCAGGCAATAGGCGCGAGATTTCTCGGGGTTTTCCGCCGTCGCGCGCACGTCGTCCAGTTGCTGCTGCCGGACGGCGGGGTCTTTCGCTTCCATCAGTTTCTTGTTGGCGATGGACGTCGCCTGCACGCCATCCA
>Ga0181592_10002218_pt1 | contig 15937 bp, 14 predicted proteins | sample 071ome_20_FD_133755 | JGI IMG/M metagenome (GOLD analysis project Ga0181592, IMG submission 133755) | Coastal salt marsh microbial communities from the Groves Creek Marsh, Skidaway Island, Georgia - 071412BT metaG (megahit assembly) | ecosystem: Environmental > Aquatic > Marine > Intertidal...
CCAATGAGGCTGAGATAGGGGATGACAACACATGACGCATATCGCCATCTATCCCGGCACCTTTGATCCGGTCACCAACGGGCATATTGATATCATTGTTCGCGCTGCACACATGACGGACCGTTTGATTGTTAGTGTAGCAAAAGATGGCGGTAAGACAGCGTTATTTTCGCTTGATGAGCGTGTTGAGATGGTCAAAGAGCAAATTGATGTTATTCGTAGCAAGCATCATGGGATAACCGCAGTGATTGAGGTTATACCATTTTCTGGATTGCTGATGCATTTTGCTGAAGATCAAAAAGCAAAAATGATTTTTCGCGGTTTGCGAGCGGTGACTGATTTTGATTATGAATTTCAGATGACAGGCATGAATCGGCGCTTAAATCCTAACATTGAAACCGTTTTTTTAATGTCCTCTGAAACCAACCAGTTTATCTCGTCTCGCATGGTAAAAGAGATTGTTCAGCTTGGTGGGAATATCAGCAGCTTTGTTCCTCCTCAGGTAAAAGACGCCTTATTAGAAAAAATCAAATAAAATTGCATAAATCTCATGTTTCTGGTTGCACAATGGGCTGAGATTTCATAGGTTGCGTGAACTTAGTGGGGGCGCGTAGCTCAGTTGGTAGAGCAAGTGACTTTTAATCACTGGGTCACAGGTTCGAATCCTGTCGCGCTCACCATTTTTTCTTTTAGAAAAAATGCCCACAAAACTAACCTTATACCAAATTGATCATGTCCCTTTATAATCCCAGTAAGGGGACTATTCTTTGTGTTCAGACTCTGACATTGCTCTGATCTGGCTTAGGCTCATGCTTGGGGTGATGGATTCGGGATCAATAACAAGATGGATCACCGCCAGACGATCAGCAGACAAAGCTGCTTTCATGGCATCAGGAAAATCTGTGTCACGAGTGACCTTAAAGGTCATGGCACCCATGGCCTCACCAATGCCGCAAAAATCAGGATTAACAAGGCTGGTTAATTTGCCGCGCCCAGGGAAATGCCTTTCTTGGTGCATCCGAATAGTGCCGTACATCCCATTATCAATAACCAGAACAATAGGCTTAGCCCCGAATTGCCTAGCAGTAGCCAATTCTTGCATGGTCATCTGAAAACAGCCATCTCCTGCAAAGGCAACGACAGGCCGGTCTGGATAACGCAATGATGCCGCCACAGCAGCTGGAATGCCATATCCCATTGATCCTGATGTTGGCGATAACTGGCTAGAGGGATCACGAAAATGATAGAATCTATGCAACCACACAGCATAATTTCCCGCCCCGTTGGTCATAATAGCATTATCAGGAAGATGTTCACGCAACCATGCTATCACTTTGCTCATGTTCACTTCACCAGGTTGATAGTCCAATGGGGCAGTCCATTTTTCATAAGACGCATGGGCAGCTGTGATCCGAGGTGTTGATGCCACTGGTGATAACCGTGTTAATAATCCGGCTATGGCTTCAGCCTCAGTGCCAACAATGCCAAGGGTAGGTGTATAAACCCGGCCAATTTCCCGTTTATCGCGATGAATATGGACAAACGGCATTTGTGGCTTTGGGATAGCAAACAGCTCATAGCTTTGTGATGGGATTTCCGACATTCTGCCCCCGATAAGAAGCACAAGATCGCTTTGCTTTATGCGTGATAAAAGCGCCGGATTACAGCCAAGCCCTAAATCACCAGCATAAGCCTTACTTAAACTACTCATTAATCGTTGCCGGCGAAAGGAAGCCGCCACAGGCAAGTCCATCATCAAAGCAAGCTTTTCCAAATCTGCAATAGCCTGATCTGACCAGCATGGGCCACCAGCAATCACCACAGGGCTTTCCGCAGAGGCTAGCATCTCTGCCAATTGGTCAAGCTGTTGATCAATGTGGCCTGCCTCAATCGTGGGGGAGGTAAGCGGCAGAACAGACGGCTGATCCACAGGTTCATAAAGCATATCTTCAGGTAAGCTGATCACCACAGGGCCAGGGCGATCAGAAACAGCGGTTTGCCAAGCCTCAGCCATGATGTGCGGTGTTGATGCAGCATCATTAATTTCAAATACCTTTTTTACCATACCGCCAAAAAACTTTTGGTAATCGACCTCTTGAAACGCATCACGGCCTTTCATATCGCGTGCAACCTGACCAATTAGTAAAATCATTGGCGTTGAGTCTTGCTGGGCGATATGAACGCCTGATGAGGCATTAGTAGCACCTGGCCCTCGCGTGACTAGCGCAATTCCGGGGCGATGGGTCATTTTACCATCAGCTTCTGCCATGATGGCTGCGCCGCCTTCATGGCGAGCTAATATGGTTTCAATAGAACTATCCTGAAGCGCATCTAAAACTGGCAAAAAGCTCTCGCCTGGGACACAGAAGATACGATCTACCCCATAAGTTTCTAGCGCATCAACGATAACCTGACCGGCATTTTTAGGCATGATTGACCTGTCTTGATATTGTTTTTCCATTCTATTGATGACTGATCAGGCGCCTAGCTTCAAGGAAAAAACATCGGCGCCTAGCATAGCGGCATCATTAGGGTCATGGGTGACAAGAATAGCGGTTAGGCCATATTGTTTGACCATATGCCGAACAACTTCTAGGCAATTAACTTTGGTTTCTGGATCAAGCGCGCTAAAAGGTTCATCAAACAACAATAAGGGTCTAGCCATTCCAGCCTGATGCTGATTATCAATTCTTGCTCTTACTAATGCCCGTACTAAGGCAACCCGTTGTTGCTGGCCACCCGAAAGCGTTCCAATGGCACGCCTTTCCATCTCACCAATGCCAAGATCCGTCATACATTCCCTTATCAGCAATGCGGTTAGAGCGGAAAGTTTAGCGCCTGCGTCTAGGCCAAGGGCAATATTGGTCCAGACATCCAGATGGGGAAACAAGTTATCGTTTTGAAATAGAATGGAAATGGGTCGATCCGAAGGCGGCAATCCAAGCAGGGATAACCCGCACCAGCGAATATCACCAGAAGTTGGGGTTAAAAACCCTGCAATCAAACCAAGCAAGGTGGATTTACCAGACCCAGATGCACCAGCTACAACCAAAACCGATTGGTTAGGCACCGTTAAATGAAAATGGAACTGATGCTGTTGCTCTGGATAAGAAAACTTAACATCTAACACCTCAAGCATGGGGAAGTCCTGTCTTATAATCTGGTGGATGATTTGGAAACTTAGACGCTTGATAAAGTGATCTCGGCAGGCTTAACCAGCGTCCAAGGCCGTGTCCAAGCCCAAATAGCATCACAACCGTCAGCATGAGGATTAATGCCGTTGCTGCCGCTTCATTGACCCGATAGCGACCAGCTTGTTGAAACAGCAACCAAGGCAAGGTTTCAAAATCCGCACTGGCAAAAAGGGCAATGACCCCCAAATCACCCATAGACATCGCCGCAACCATTCCAAAAATCAGACCGATCTCACGACTCATAACCGGAACAGTCAAATACCGAAACCCATTGATACCCCGAATACCAAAAGCCAGCCTTAGGCGTTCATCTTGCAGTCGCATGGTCATCCATTTCCCGATGAGCAATCGATATGCCACAGGCAACGCCATCAAGACATTCGCCATAAACACCAAAAAGGGGGCAATGACAAACACATTGGAAACACCGCGCAGCAGAATAAACCACGCTGTTCCCATGACAATAGCAGGTAGGATCAAATACACCATGACGCCAGATTCCATAATGATGATCATGACATCATAAACCGTTCTGGTGCGATATGGCATATTTTGACAAAGTTTGGTGGCCTTAAACACTAACAAAACGCGCCATTCCGCTAACAGCATGGCGGCACCTGTCACACATATGGCAGAGGCAAGCGCAATGCTAATGCTATTCACCATTGCTCGCCATAATTTTGCACTAGTGATGACGGCGACCATATCACCGCCAAGACCCTTTAATATCAGGGCCAACAACGGAAATACGAGTAAGATAATAAGCCCTAAGACTAAAAGAACATCTAACATTTTAAGAACAGATGATGATGAGGCCAGCATAAACCCAATGGGTGGCCGCATTGGCATAACAGCCTGCGGCATGGATTGGCGCATCATTGGATGCAACATCAAGATGCCAAGGACGGCAAAGGCAATCATCACCTGTAGTAAAGTCAAACCAACTGCCAAATCCAGATCAAAAGCAATGCGTATAGCGGCATAAATTTCAACCTCAAGGGTTGTGACTCTAGGCCCACCACCAAGCATCAAAACCAAGGCAAAGGAACTGAAACAAAACAGAAAAACCAAACCCATCATTGGTAAGGCCATAGGTTTTAATGCGGGCCATTCAATCCAACGAAATTGTTGCCATGGCGTCATGCCCATCATCCGCGCCAATTTCCAATGGTTATCGGGGACAGACAACAATCGTGGCAAAAATACCCTAATCATCAAGGGTGCGTTGAAAAAGATATGCGCTAAAATTACCGCTTTTAATCCAAAAAAAGATGGCAATTCCGGTATCTGAATAAAGGGCATATAGCCATTCACCGCGTCTATGAATTGATTGAATACGCCTTGCCGGCCCCAAATGGCCAATAATCCGCTTGCCGCGACAGTGGTGGGGATCACAAAGGCTAATCCCGTAAGCATTCGTAATGCCCCCATGCCAAACCAATGATACCGCCGCGCCAATACCACACTGGCTGGGACAGCCACACATAAGGATAGCGCTGATGACCATAACGCCTGGCTTATGGCAGACCACAAAATGGCCCCTATACGGGGGCTTTGCCAAATCTTTGCTGGTACATCAATGATATTCCCTGATGACATGGTAAGAATGGCAAATAATGCCAACACCAATAGCCCCCATAACCCGAACACCATCAGGCCACCAGCAAACCCGACTAGCCGCTGACTGGTTTTGCCTCGTCTGGGCAAAGCCTGATCCCAGCGATTTTTATTGGGATCAGACATAAGTTTAGGGGCAGGGGGCATCATTTAATTCTGGCTTACCGCCATAATCCATTCATCAAGCCATTGTTTCTGTTTATTCGCTACCATGGTATTATCCAGCAAAAGTCCAGCAGGTTTTTCCGTCACCTCAAATCCTTCGGGTAAAGGGATGCCTTTAACCGCTGGATACATCCAATTTGTTGTCGGGATGAGGGATTGCGCCTCTGGTGTGAGCAAAAACGCCAAAAACTGTTGCGATAATTTCGGTTGATCTGTTGAGGCAAGCATTGCCGCTACCTCAATTTGCGTGTAATGCCCCTCAGTGAAGGCAAGATATTCATATTGGGACTGGTCTTCGGCAACACGGTGATAAGAAGGAGAAGTGGTATAAGACAGCACCATATCCACCTCATCATCGAGGAAAAGCCCATAGGCTTCAGACCAGCCTTTGGTAATTGTCGTGATTTTTGGCATGAAATTCTGCCAATTTTCACTAGCTTGATCATCATAAAGAGCCTTCATCCACAGCATCAAGCCAAATCCAGGCGTTGATGAGCGTGGGTCTTGAATAGCAATGCGCCAAGGATGATCGGATTGGATCAACTCCGTCATGGATGAGGGGACCTGATGATGTTTTGAAGCATCATAGACAAAGGCAAAATAACCCCAATCAAAGGGGATAAACACCTCATCTTGCCATGGCCCTATGGATTCAGGCAGGTCAAGCATAGGATCGATTTGCGCTATTCCATGTGGGGCAAGGTTGAGGCTATTCTTAGCAATAGATATTTGCGAGGTGTCAAGGCCAAGGATAATATCTGCTGTTGTATTTTCGCCTTCAAGCCTGATGCGCGTTAATACCGCTAATGAGGTATCAAGCCCAATAAAGGTCAATGTGCATTCGCATTGCGCTTCAAATGCTGATTTGATCTTTGGTCCCGGGCCCCAATCAGCGGCAAAACTGTCATAGGTGTAAACAATTACCTCAGGCTTATCATTGGCTGAGGCTTGTGAAACCGCCAGCACTGGCAAGAAGCCCAATATCATTCCAGTCATGATTATGGTCATCATAACTGCGTGTTGTATGTGTTTAAAAGAAAGCATCAATTTCTCCGTTTTGTCTAAACGATGAAAGGATACTGTCGAAAGTGAAGAGGGTGCCAACGGACATCTAATGATTATTCACATAAAAGATGCCTTGAAATGGCTTACTCATTCCTCCGCCAGCATTACCTGGTTCAGGTTCATGGGACTATCTCAGCCTGAAATGGGAATTAAACCCATCATCAAGCACCCCAAGAGTGTTCATTTATGTTTAACAGAACGCCGTTGAATATCAAGCAGCATTACATTTGCTTTGTTACTTGTGCGTAACAACCCACTTTTTTTTATCTTCTTAGGTAAGGGAGTTTGGGATCAGAGATGATTTTGTTTTCAGTTCTATGGTACAGATTATTTTATATTTGTCGCATAATAGTAATTATGTAAATTTTACAAAATACAGAATAATGCAATAGTAACATTGGCTTAGCATGAAGCCCTAAAGTGAAATGTCTAAAGTGTTATGGATAAACCGTCATAGCCTGGCTCAACCCCATCTGGGCATTTTGCAAGCAAGGTTTGGTAATCACTTTCAAGGCCAAGATGAGTTAAAGCGGCACGTTTGGGCTGGCATCTTTTGATCCAATCCATTGTCAGATCAAAATGCGCGTGCGCTTGATGTGGTTCATCACGGAGCATTTCAACAATCCAAAAATCAAGACCGGTAAGATGAGCAAAGGCTTCATCAGGCATATCCACCACATCAGTAGAATAACCAAAACGTCCATCAAATACAAAACCAAGGCTGGTTACGCGTCCATGAAATTGCAATAAGGTGCGGATATGGATACCGCCAAGGGTAAAGCAGCTATCCGCAGATATCAGATGGCTTTCCAGAACAGGTTGGAAATACGTGGGGGAATCGCTGCTTTTGACAAACAGATAATCAAATCGCTCATGCAAGTTATCCAGATCATGAGCGGTTCCATAAAGTGGAATTTTCTCGCGCTTAGTAAAATAATAAGGGCGCAAATCATCAAGCCCTGCCACATGATCCGAATGGGTATGGGTGATCAATACTGCATCAATTTTCTTAACATTATGGGAAAGCAACTGATGACGGATATCTGGCCCCGCATCAACCAAAAGCACAAAATCATCTTTTTCTACCAAGACAGCACATCGCTGACGGTTATTTTTTGGCTCATCTGGGTTACAAGCCCCCCATCCAGCAGGCCCAACCGTTGGCACCCCAACTGACGTGCCACATCCTAGCATAGTAACTTTCACGCCCCTGCCCCCATGCGATGAAACAACCGCCTTGTGTTAGCACTTGTTAGATCAGCGAGGTCTTGCAGAGGTATCCCTTTTACCTCAGCAAGACAGGAAAGCGTATGCACCACAAAGGACGGCTCATTCCGTTTGATCTTGCGCACAGGCTCTGGGCTAAGATAAGGGGCATCAGTCTCCACCAATAACCGGTCTAGTGGGATCTCCTTAACAATATCTCGCAGCCAATCTGAAGTCTTAAAGGTCAAAATTCCTGATAAAGAAATATAAAATCCAATTTCTAGTGCTTTTTCAGCAAGTTTAGCGCCGCTGCTAAAGCAATGCATAACCCCAGTAATAGGCATTTTGTTAGAGGCATTTTCAAGCATGGCTATCATATCTTCATCTGCATTACGCGAATGAATAACAATTGGTAGACCTAATTCAGATGCAACTTCTAGCTGAACTTCGAAACTTCGGCGTTGGCGCAACGGATCAGCTTTTTTGTGGAAATAATCTAACCCTGCCTCACCAATTGCAACACATTTAGGATGATCCGCGAGTTCACGCATAGCCACAGCATCATCAAAACGCGGTTCTTCATCGGCATGATTGGGATGGACACCAACGGTAAACCAAACATTATCAGCCATTTCCGCCATTTGGCGAGGGCTATCAGCATGGATTAGCGTAGTGCCAATACAGATCACATCGCTAACCCCTGCGGTTTCCATACGTCCCAGAATATCAAGGCGATCATCAGCAAAGCTGGGAAAATCAATATGCGCGTGGCTATCAATGACGCCATTTACCATAGGCAAACTCATGAAGCGTCCTGTTCTTCGGTAACATATCGTGGGAAAATGGGTTCAGGCTTATTGATCCCCTGTCCTCCAGCCATGCTAGCCCCGCCATGAAGCAAGGAAAAGGCTCTTTCCGACGGAGGCACAGCGATCTGATCTAATAATCGCGCCGCTGCTTGTGGCATCACAGGTTGAATGAGGATGGCAACCACCCTGATCACTTCACACAGGACCCATAACACATCAGCCATACGATCTGGGTCAGTTTTGCGAAGTGCCCATGGCGCCATTTCATCAACATAGCGATTAGCATCACCAATCACATCCCAAATTGATTTCAAAGCTTCATGAAATTGTTGGGTATCATATTGTGTGCGGTTTTTTTCAAGCAAAGCATAGGCACTAGCAAGGATTGTGTTGTCTGCAGCTTGCAGTTGTTCTGGTTTTGCTGGAATCGCCTCACCGCAATTTTTGAACACCATAGACAACACACGCTGACAAAGATTTCCCAAATCATTGGCCAGATCCCCATTCATGCGGTGTGTCATCGCGGCATGGGAAAAATCACCATCACTGCCAAACGGAACTTCACGCATCAGAAAATATCGCATCTGATCAAGCCCATAGGTTTCGGCCAAGGAAACAGGATCAATCACATTACCTAAAGATTTTGATATTTTTTGTCCCTCATTTGTCCACCAACCATGGGCAAAAACCCGGCGAGGTAAAGGCGCGTCAACCGCCATCAAAAACGCTGGCCAATACACCGCATGGAACCGCAAAATATCCTTACCCACCATATGCAGGTCGGCAGGCCAGAATTTCGCATACTCGTCATGTTGATCTTCGCCATAGCCGACGGCAGTAATGTAATTTGTTAAGGCATCAAGCCAGACATACATAATATGCTTTTCGTCATCTGGCACAGGAATACCCCAAGAAAAGCTGGTACGGCTGACAGATAAATCCCGCAATCCGCCTTTGACAAAGCTTTTGACCTCATTAAGGCGTGATTTTGGTCCAACAAAATCAGGATTACTTTCATATAAGTCCAGTAACCTGTCCTGAAACGCTGATAACCGAAAGAAATATGACGGCTCCTCCACCCATTCCACAGGCGCACCAGTGGGGGCTTTGCCATCAACGATCTCACTTTCCGCGTAATATGCTTCGTCCCTGACAGCATACCAACCTTTATAGCTATCAAGATAGATATCACCTGCATCAACCATCTGGCGCCAAATCTTTTGGCAGGTGGATTTGTGCCGGCTTTCCGTGGTGCGGATAAAATCATCATTAGTAAAGTTAAGCTGTGCCGTTAAGTCACGGAAATTCTGGCTGACCTCATCAGTGAATAATTGTGGATCCATGCCACGGTCTGCAGCTGATTTTTCAACCTTTTGACCATGCTCATCGGTGCCAGTGAGAAACTTAACCTCAAATCCATCAAGTCTTTTGAAACGCGCCAACACATCACATGACAAAGTCGTATAGGCATGACCAATATGCGGCTTATCATTCACATAATAAATAGGGGTCGTAAGATAATAAGTTGGCATGATCCCGCCTGATAATTTGAAAAACTCAAATGTGTTGTACCTTTTGGCGTGCGGCTTCGCAAGTCCTCACCTCAGGTGACAAACGCTTAACCTTGGGATAATTGCACCAACAAACGCAAAACCAATGGTGCCATTGCTAAGTTCAAGGATTCCGTCCGGCGCCAATCTCTTAAAAAATCCTGATGCCACTGGGCAAGGTGATTGGCACTATGCCGAGCCGCTAAATGATTAATAGCCGATTGTTCTAATGCCAGCGAAGAAGGGGAATGGCTCCCGCTTGCTTGGTTTGCAGCAAGACGTATTATCCTTTCAAACATCAACATTGTCATATGCCGACGATCTCGGTTCCGAATGCCTGCTGCACCCCACTGCCCTGCTAGCCGTTCTGCCAACACTTTATCGCATGAAGGCAACGTCAGAGCGTTCAGGGTTTCGGCGTAAAGCTCAATACTGCCAGTTTCCGCCGCCATGCACGCTCTGCCAGGGGCACCATCGGCAATATGCACCATGATGTCCATCCATTCTGGATCTATATCAGGGTAAAGTTGGCTTATTACCTCTCGGCTATCTTGATCATGAAGAAGATCAAAACGGATTAAGCGAGATCGTGATCGTATGGTTGGTAAAATAGAACCCGGCGCATGGCTAATGATAACAATCATGCTGTTTTTAGGGGGTTCTTCCAACGTTTTTAGCATGGCATTTGCACCATTAACCCCAATATTGTCCAGCGCATCAATAATAACAACTCGCCAATCCCCCATCGATGGGGTCATTGAAAGAAAACTAGTCATCTCACGGATTTGATCGATGCTAATGGTTTTCCGCCCAGCGTCTTCACCATGTCTGATAATCTTTAGATCAGGATGCGAGCCTGCCCGAATTAATCGTCTCACTTGTTCCTTTGATGGGCCTATGGTTGCCCCTGCATCATCATCAAATAACGGATCAGACTGGTGCGAAAGCAAACGTGCTGCTAAATGAAGAGCCGCCATTGCTTTTCCTATACCCTCCGGCCCTGCCAAGATCCAAGAAGGATGAGAACGGTTAGTGGGCAAAAGAATATGATCTATGATGCCTGAATGCCCTTTTAGATCAAAGCGATCAAACGGATAGAGGTCATCATGTTGATCCGTTGCCGATCCTGTCATAATCAGATCAAGGCTCGTAATCGCGGCTCAAGCGCAGAAATAATATCCTGATGCACCCTATTTTCATTTTGATCAGCGTTTATGACGATAAAGCGTTCCGGATTATCTTTGGCCAATTTCAAATAGCCTTCGCGGACCTTTTGATGAAACACATCACCTTTGCTTTCAAAACGGGTTTCATTATTGCTATTGCGGCCAACAACACGTTTCAGTCCAATAACGGGGTCAAGATCAAGCAAAATGGTGACATCAGGCACGACATCATCAAGACAACGTGTGTTCAGCGTGGCAATTAGTTCCGCCTCAACACCACCAACGATACCTTGATAAACCGTGGTGCTATCATAAAACCGGTCAGAGACAATAGCCTCACCCCTCTCCAACGCAGGTTTTATTAAGCGTGTGACATTATCCCGCCTTGAAGCGGTCATGAGCAAGGCCTCTGTCACGGCATCCCAGCGATCACGATCACCTGTAACAAGCAACTGACGGATTTCTTCTGCGCCAATTGTACCGCCAGGTTCACGCGTAGAAATAACAGGCCGAGGCCAAAGCAGATCAAGCCAGTTTCTCAACAATGAAATCTGGCTAGACTTTCCGCACCCCTCACCGCCTTCGAGGGAGATAAAAACCCCATGACTCATTTGCTAACAGCCTTGGTTTCCATCCCAAAGATCAGATAATGGAGATAGGCGCCGGGATAACGATAAAAAGATAAATCTTCAACTGCTTCTGCAGCAACCAAAGGGTAGTGATGCATTTTGCCATCAATGTTAAGGGTTAATTGTCCTAACTCTTGGCCTTTGGCAATCGGGGCAGATACGCTTGAAGGCCAATCTGTCTGGGTTGTTACCGTATCTGCAGAAGCCTTGCTTAGCACCTTATTAATATCATTAGAAACCGTCAAAGGCACAACACCTTTTTCCCCCATCCAGACAGAGGCATAGCCAAGAACATCGCCTTGATTAACCAACTCATAGCGATTGAACATGCGAAAAGCGAGATCCATCAAACGGATGCTCTCATTCTTTCTTTCTTTTGATGAACTAAGACCATTGACCACAATTATCATTCGCTGATCACCGCGAATGGCAGAACCCACTAAACCATAGCCTGATGCTTCGGTATGACCCGTTTTTAGACCATCCGCCCCTTCTGAACTATAAATCAATGGATTACGGTTACTTTGCGTAATGTTGTTATAAGTAAATCCGGTTTCTTTAAAAATTACGTACTGTTCCGGAAACTCCGATATCAACGCCCTTGCTAAAATTGCAAGATCACGCGCCGTAGTTGTCGTCACCGTATCTGGCCAGCCTGTAGAATTACCAAACACCGTGTTACTCATCCCCAGTTCAGCGGCTTTTTCTGTCATGCGTTCGGCAAAGGCTTCTTCTGAGCCTGCTAGACCTTCGGCCACAACAATAGCAGCGTCATTTCCGCTTTGTATGATGATACCGCGCAACAAATCGCTGACCTTAACTTGGCTGCCTGGTTCAAGAAAAGTCCGTGAACCGCCCTTTTTCCATGCTTTTTCCGAAACCAGAAAGGTATCATCCATTGTTAAACCGCCATTTTTGAGGCGATCTAGTAGCAAATAAACAGTCATCATTTTTGCCATTGATGCTGGTTTCATCGCTTCATCAGCATTTTTTTCAAACAAAACGTCACCGTTATCAAAATCCATGATCATGACATATTCAGATGGTGACATGATTTCTGCCCTTGCCGACACAGCCATCATCATAGATAGAGCCAGAACAACAAAGTATTTGGTGAGATAAGAAATTAAAGACATGGGATTTCCTTATTTATTGGTCATTTGCCATGAGTGATGCCTTAAGGCTGAGGCCATCTTGTGGTTAGAATATGGTCATTCAAGGATGATTTTTGATCCTTGATACCCTTTTTTAATCACGGATAACAAAATACGGTCAGCTTCTTCAACTGAGGTCACTGGACCAAGACGCACCCGATGTAAAACATTAATCCCGTTATCAAAGCTAGAAATTTCGCCCTCAGCGATATCAGAAACACGGCTCATCACCGCACGAGCATTATTTTTACTACTAAACGCCCCAACTTGAATCCAAATGCTTGTTGGCAGAGCTTCACCCGTAAGCAAATTCGGTGATGCAGAATTATTAATTAAATCAATGGCAGAGACAGAGGAATTGACACCATTTCCGCCCACAGTCTGGCCGTTATTTAAAACCAATGTGCTGGCAGGCACTTCTGCAGCTTGGGCCGAAGGAAGTTCCGGCTTTGTCAGATCAGCAAGCATAGGAAAATTACCATTTTTGGCTTCACGTTCCAGACGCAGGCTTTCTTCAACAAGAATTTGCACCCTTACCCTTGCCACCCCATTTTTGTGAAATCCAAGAACACGCGCGCCCTCCTCTGACATATCGATAATGCGTCCTGCTACAAAAGGCCCGCGATCATTCACGCGGACAGCAATGGAACGTCCATTTTCGAGATTTGTCACCCTAACCACAGATGGCAAAGGCAGGGTTTTATGAGCGGCAGAAATCAAACTAGGATCAAAAATCTCACCATTCGCGGTGGGTTTACCTGCATCTGCTTCGCCATACCATGAGGCAATACCCGTTTCATCATATTCCAAATCGCGCTCTGGATAATACCAGACATCGAAAATCTCATAGGGATTGCCAACTTTATAATGTGGGGTTGGCTTGTCGCTGCTTTCTTCTTGGGATTTGTTATACTTTTTAATCGCTGTGGCAGCTAGCTCTAGGTTGGTGGTACAACCAGTTATTCCTAATAAGGCCAATGCGCTAAATATCCATACCCAAAACCGCATGATTATTCCTCACGCATACTATCAGCCAATGTGCCAACAGCGATGGCAAAATAATTTGATCTGTTCCATCTTAAAATCGCTTCATAATTTGCATAAACCAAATATGCAGGCCCATCAGCACCATCAGGCAATACCAATCGTGCTTGGAGAGCCCGGGTTGGTAACGAAGACCCATCAGCACTTAACACCCCAAGCTTTGCCCATTCTGGAAGAGATTTTTTTGTTTTGTTATCATGAAGTGCCATAGCTTTATCTGGGCTGGCGATACCTGATGAAGGGAGTTTTACCAAACGTCCCCATGTCATATCATCCTGCCATCCGACACTTTTTAGATAATTTGCCGCCGAAGCAAATACATCAGACTGGGTTGACCAGATATCCTTATGCCCATCTTTATTATAATCTTCCGCATACTGGCGGAACGAAGATGGCATAAACTGGCTTTGACCCATGGCGCCCGCCCAGCTTCCGTTCATATCTTCTGCGGATATGTGCCCTTCTTCAAGGATATGCAGGGCATCCATTAACTCTTTACGGAAAAACTCTGACCGTCTTCCGTCATAGGCTAGCGTAACAAGGGCAGGAATAACCTTAAATCCCCCTTGCACACGGCCAAAATCAGTTTCAATCCCCCAGAGCGCGACAACAAACCGAGGTTGAACACCGTATTTTTGACCAATTTCTGTAAGCAGATCACGATGTTCATTAAATCTTGCCTTGGCTCTTTTCTGGCGTGAAACGGGTACCACACGTTCAAGATATTGCGCAAAGGTCAGGGTGAACTCTGGCTGGCTGCGATCAAGTTCAATAACCCGCTCAATCAGTTTGACATCTTTGAGCGCCGCATCAAGGGTTGTGTCCGATATGCCATCGGCAACAGCGTCTTTGCGTAACTGCGTTAGCCATTCATCAAAAGAAGCATCCGCGAGAGCGAGTGGTGCCCAGAGCATAAAACCAATTGCTAGAATGATGCGCATCACAGATATCTCCGCTGGTTATGTTTATACCATATGTTGTATCTGTTATGGGGACAAATGACAATATCAATGCCGCCTTAGGGATGAAAAAATAACTTTTCCGCAATCAATAGATAAAGAACCATTGGTACAGTTACCGTTGCAATAACAGTGGTGATTAGACACGAGGTCGCGGCGCGTCCAACATAATGTTGATAATGTTGCGCCAGCATAAATACATTCGCAGCTACCGGAAGACATGCGCTAAGAATAGCAACATTCATCCACAGCACATCTTGCCCCGGGAAAAGATAAAATATCCCCAACAGCAATACCGGATGGGCAAAGAGACGAAACGTAGTTATTAAGCTGATCTCACCCACAGAATGACGAAGGGGTTGTCCATATAAGGTCATGCCAAGAGCAAATAAAGCTGTCGGTGCCGCCGCCCCAGATAACATGACCACTAATCCGTTCGCTACTTCTGGCAATTTGAGTTCAAAAAGTGCAAATAAAACGCCGATAACGACTGATACCAATAACGGATTACTGATCATGGTGCGGATGATATTAAAGATGACAATACCAAAATGACCTTGGCGCGGGGCTACAAACACCGCCACTAGTGCCAAAAGAACCACTGTGTCGGCAAGCAGGATAAGCGCCATGGGTAATGCCGCCACTGGCCCAAACGCCATAATTGCCAATGGCACACCCATATAACCATAATTGGGATAAGCTGAGGCAAGGCCAAGCACACCGCCCTCATTGATGTTCAACCGAAAGAAAACAATTCCTAGCCAAGCGCTAGATAGAAAAATGATGATAGTTGCTAATTCATACCGCCACAGAAACCCCAGATTAAAAAACAAACTCACATCGCTATTGGCAACACTGCTGAACATAAAGGCAGGAAGAGCAATAAAAAAAGCAAATCGGGAAAGGATTTTTGCAGCGTTGGCGTCAAAAAAGTTGATCCAACGAGAACCCATACCAAGAAAAATTACCGCAAAAAATGGAATGGAAAGAGTCAGTGCTTGGGTCATTTTTGATATTCTCTCGAATAACTTTACTTCTTCTGACCTATCACCTCACCATGTGTTGAGCAATCCCAGAAAAGACAAGATCATGAGCAAGAGTGAAAAAAACCGCTTGGGGTGACGGATTGCGGCTTTATTTCTTTATCATCCAGTGATAAAAGATTGCCAACGCGGATGGGTGGCAGAGCGGTTGAATGCACCGGTCTTGAAAACCGGCATGGGTGAAAGCCCATCGTGGGTTCGAATCCCACCCCATCCGCCATTTTCTATTATCTTTAAATCTTATTATTACTTGCTGTGATCTATTTTCACCTTGTTTTTATGGGATTATATAGGACTATCACGGCATAAAAGTGATGTTCTGTCCATTGCTATCCA
>Ga0181592_10002238_pt1 | contig 15859 bp, 7 predicted proteins | sample 071ome_20_FD_133755 | JGI IMG/M metagenome (GOLD analysis project Ga0181592, IMG submission 133755) | Coastal salt marsh microbial communities from the Groves Creek Marsh, Skidaway Island, Georgia - 071412BT metaG (megahit assembly) | ecosystem: Environmental > Aquatic > Marine > Intertidal zone...
ACACTCATGCGCAGACCTTCAACATAGGAAGGCTCGTAAACAAATCCGACGACAGTGGTATCCGCTTCTTCAGCTTCCAGATCGGGGTTACCACCACGGAAGAAGGATACGTTGACATTCAGGGTGTCGGTGAACGGGTCATCGACATTGGTACCACCTGTCTGGATACCGAAACGCTCGGAGAAGCTGGCTTCACGAACGTCGCGTGACTTGGTGGCACGGAAACGCAGGTCTTCAAATACCTGCCATTCCAGACCGGCTTTCCAGGAGTCCTGCTTACCGCTGCTGGAGTAATCTGACTGTCTGAATGCCAGGTTACCACCCAGGCTGGAACCACCATCATTGGATTCCCAGATGGGTACGTTCAACTCACCGAACCATTCCCAGACATCGTATTCACCACTCAGGAAAGGAATGGTGGAGAAGTGATGCAGGTTAGGTGTACCACCGCCATAGGCAGAGGCAATACCGCGGATACCCAGGGCCGGATCATTGATCGGTGGTCCAAGTGTATCAACATCGGCTTGAGCGGCTTCGTCGTGAAAGCTCTGTTCACGCCAGGTCAGACCTGCTGCGAAAGCAACGGGGCCATAACCCCAACCTTCATAAGCCTCACCCTGGAGCAGCAACTCGGCAAAGTCCTGTTCAACCCAGGAATCATTGGTTTTCGGAGTATGCATGTAGTCCCAGGCTGCCTGTGACATACCTTCGGTACCCATGGCGTTGTAAGGCACACAGTCACGAATGGTGTTATCCAGACCAATAGGAGAGGCCAATGGCTCACCGGTACGGGAGCTTACCAGCCCCTGTACTGATGGAGAGGCTGCCAGATCGGCTTCGGAAGGGTTAACCAACTGAACGTTACAGACAATGGCACCGGTAGCCGGGTCAATCACGGCATCACGTGACAGGGCTTCACGGTCAACACGCAGGGAGTTGAACTGACCACCTTTCTTGCGAGACTCACCAGTCTGGTAAGAACCGGTCAGGTCCCAACCATTGGCCAATGTGGCATTGAACCCTGCTGTGTAGGATTCAGTAGTAAATACGGAACGGTCGAATTCGCCGGCACCTGGTGCCAGCTGTCCCAGATAACTTCCCACTTTGTTCAGGCTGAAAGATGACAGGCCTTCGGCATCCATAATGGCTGCGACAGACGCGGGAATATAAGGATTTTCCCGGTAAATGGTTTCACTCCAGGGCGGCGACATGGCAAACGTGGAATGCATGGATGTGGCATAGGACTCAGTCCGACCAACCAGACCCTGTACATACACGCTCAGGTTGTCAGTTGCCTGGAACTGGAGGGCTGCAAAGGCATTGCGCGTATCCACGCCATTTCCTTGTAATGGCGATACAGTAGCATCACTGTAACGCTTGGCTTCCGGACCACCGGAAGTGGATGCACCACGACCAGTGCTGGTCACGTCACCCAGGATGAAAGGACGCAGGCCCTGGCCATCTTCAGTGAACTGGAGACCGTTGAGCGAGGAGCCGCGAGCACTGATTACACCGGAGGGAGTCTGGTTGGTTGGTGCAACCCAGGGCACAGTAATACGGGCAGGACCGCTGGGATCCGGGTTGTTGATATGACCCCAACGCTGAAACCAGTCTTGATCAAGCTCATCGGCAGCACGGTAGATTCGGTCAATATGGCGACCCTGCATGGAACCGACGAAGTTCCAGCGTTCACCCATCTCGAAACCACCAGCAACTTCCAGGCTGTAGTTTTTGCCATCCTGGTTGAACTCGTTCATACCGGTACTGGCAGTTACTTCCAGGCCCTGGAATTCACGATTCAGGACAAAGTTGGTGACACCGGCAAGTGCGTCGGCACCATAGGCTGCTGAGGCGCCGCCTGTGATCACGTCAACTGACCTGATCAGTGCAGTAGGAATATTGTCCACGTTGACCGTACCACGCTTGTCAGCAGGAACAACACGAGAACCATCAAGCAGTACCAGGGTACGGTTACGGCCAAGACCGCGCATGTCCAGGTAGCTGCCGCCACCATCACCAAACAGTGTGGCGCCGCCACGCTGTGCAGTACCGGTGGCAAAGAACTGAGGCAGGGCATCAAGCTGTTCAGCAACGGTGCCGCCCGGCTCGAAGTCCATCAGTTCCAGAGGTGTCATTGAAGTGACAGGTGTAGGTTCGGCCATGCCGTCTGTAACACGCAGACGGGTACCAGTTACGGTGATTTCTTCAAGGTCTTGTGCCAGGAGTACAGGACTGGCGCCTACGGCAGATGCAACTGCCAGGGCCAAAGCACTCCTCTTGATAAGACGATTTCTTATCATCGGATTTCTCCCCATTTTTGATTTTCTAGTTAAGTACACTCCACCAAAAAACCTGAAATTTCCGGGAAATTCCAGTGTAGTGTTCGAAAGCATATTGATTGTCAGTTGCCTTATAGAGGCTCAAGACCAAAGTCAGTTGAATTGCAAATTGGACTGGAAAAACCAGACAAATTGCTCACTCGACTAGTAGCTAAACTACAAGCTATCCTCATTTACTTTAGTCTCTTTTATGAACTAACAGCGCTATTTCAACATGATTTGCAACTACCTGTCGAGCTTTTTATTTACCAGTAATAATAAGAACTTATCGCGACAACATGCGCCTGTATACCAGCATTTCAGCTTTGCAGGACAACCCAATAAAAAACGGGGCCGAAGCGCCGTTTTCCGCAGCAGTAAACACTGGAAGGTCATATCCAGTATCAACTGCCACCTGGGCGTGGCATTAATTTCACTGATCACAGAAACTGGCTATAGTGCACGTGGTCAGTCGTCTGGCATTTCATGTGGCAAGTTTTTCAAGGACAAAAAAGCCCCTGGCCAGGTCACCAACAACCAACAAAGAGAACAATCATGCAGCAACCCGCTTTAACAGCCGGCCTTTACCGGCAGGAATCTGCCGATGGCGGCGCCTACACTCACCTGCTACAGAAGCTCTGGCAGGAAAACCTGGCCCATGGCTACAATTTCACCGTCATCACCGTATCCAAAGACCTGCCAGCGCCGCAGGCCAGCCTGCTTGATCTTCCTGCCTACCAGGCCTTGCCCCAGCCCGCCTTTACCCGCAAATCCCACAGCGAGTTACCAAACAAGGAATGGCTCTCATTTGGTGGCAGGGTGGCCAATGTGCCTGCTGCCGGCCTGGAAGACGACGTCGTCACCCTGATTCTCACAGAGGCAACCCAGTGGGCCAAATACCTGGGTATGCACAGTATTTCACTGGACCTGGGCAGGTTGCTGGACGCTGGGCACAGCCAGGGACAATCCCTGCATTTTTATGCAGAGCTGATCGCATGCCTGATGCATAAAACCGTGTACGAGGGATTTCAATTCTGGATCAAGGTGCCCTGGCATAATGCCGGATGGGAGTTATGGAACGAGTTGCGTAGAAGTATCGGAGAAAATGCCAAGAACCGCTTGCATGTCATGGTTGACCTGAAAGGCTGCAAGGAATCGGCAAGCGGCTGGAATGCCGAAATGGCACGCTGGTTCGGAGAAAGTGTCCAGGCTGTGAGCCTGCCCACCAGTGAGTACGACTCGGGCCCTGAAGGCCTGGCCCTGTCACCCCCACTGCAGGAAATCTGCAGTCATTTTTTCCATTACCTGGACATCAAGTGGCTGCTTGAAGGCCCCTGCTTTGATGGGCAAAGCTACTCGGCCTACCGGACCATCCTGGAAAACATCAGGCAATCCAGTCCCTTGTCCGAACTCGACCTGTTCCTGCGCGGCAGCACGGACTGCCTGCAACGGCCCATGCAGCCCCTGCAGGACCAACTGCATTCCGCCAACTATGCACTGTTCGAGAAAGACCCGGTCAAGTATGTCCAGTATGAGAAAGCCATCAGGAAGGCCCTGGTAGAACGACACCCGGGTGAGTCAACAGTCACCCTGATGGTACTTGGTGCAGGAAGAGGCCCGTTGGTGGATGCCGCCCTGCGCGCTGCCAATGGCCTGCCCTGCAAACTGAAAATTTTTGTTATTGAAAAAAACCCGACCGCAGTTGTCACACTTAAACATCGGGCAGCGGATGACTGGACCGACCAGGATGTCACCATCGTGGAAACCAACATGCGGGATTGGGCAGGCGACGACAAGGCAGATATTATTGTCTCGGAACTGCTGGGCTCGTGGGGAGATAACGAGCTGTCACCGGAGTGCCTCGATGGTGCACAGCATTTGCTGAAGGAGGACGGCATCAGTATTCCGTCCAGCTACACGTCCTATATCTCTCCGATAACCACCGCCAGGCTTCATGCCTATACCGGTGGACAAGCGCCATTCCTGTTTCCCGACATTGGCAACCGGAAATTTTATGAAACCACCTACGTGGTATTGATGGGCTCGGTATTCAGGCTGGCCGATGAACAAGCCTGCTTCACCTTTGACCATCCCAATCCGGGCATGTCATCCAATGAACGCCAGGCCACCTGTTCGTTTACCATGCCGAAGGAGTTATCCCAATGCGAACTTCACGGTTTCCGCGGCACCTTTGACTGCACGCTTTATGATGACATTCATATCAGCATCGCCGATCAGAATTATTCTGAGGGCATGTTCACCTGGTTTCCGCTTTATATCCCGCTGCAGCATCCGGTGACCCTGGCAGGGGGGGAACAGATTGAGGTGATGGTCTGGCGCAGGCTGTCCTCCACCCGGGTCTGGTACGAGTGGTCGGTCAGGGGCAAAACCCATATCCATAACTACGGCGGGCGCTCTTCCGATATCGGCCTGTATTGATGGCCAACGCCGCCACACAGGCTGAAACAAAAAGGCCGTAGTGATCACTCACTACGGCCTTAGAGCTTGCTAGTTTTAAATCTTAAGCTTACTGATAGGCGCGGGTCGCTGCCTGCTCCAGGGCATCTGTGCGCCCCAGGGCCGGGTACATCTCCAGCATTTTTTCCTGCAGCTGCTGAGGATTATCGGACAGCATGCGCGCCATCCTGAACGCCCCGATGTACTCGCGGACAAAATCCAGCACTGCCGCTTCGCTTGTTGTGCCCTTGGCCTGGTGACCTGCCACCACGTAATCCGGGTTCAGGGCAGCGATACGATCCAGGGTTTCATACAGGGGACCGGTATCGGCGGGCGGACGCAGGTGAGAATTGAAAATGATGTCTCCGGTCACCACGGTCTTGATCGCCGGTATATGCACGAAGGAATTTCCCGGGCCATCGAGGCCGACCTGGTCACGGGTAATGGGCATGTTGTAGCCCTCCAGGTGAAGCATCGGCGGATTGGGCAATGGTTCCGGCAACACGGGCTCTGGTCCCGGCAACACGTCTTCACCATAGGTCTGTACCCAGAAATTGCGACGGTTAGGCCAGCCGGTAATCATGCGTTCGCGAACTTCAGGCAAGGCCACATAATGGGCATCGGGGAAAGCTTCCAGGATAGCCGGCACACCCAGGAAATGATCCGGATGGGCATGTGTCGTATAGATAGTGGTCAGCGTTCTGCCGGTGGCCTTGATCAACGCCACCACTTCCTCGGCCTGCGGCAACAGGAACTGCGGATCGATCAGGATCAGGTCACTGTTGCCATAGATCAGCGTCGAGGTCACCGAGTAGCCCGGCACGTCCGACGTAAATACCTGCACGTGCAGCGGACCATTTTCTATCGACTCCACGCTATTGGCATCAGCGGCCACACCGGTTACTGACCAGGCCAGCGCCATTACAAACATTATGGTTTTTCTCATGAGTTTTCCCCGTGATGAATAATTTCAATTACTGTGTTTTCGCCCTGAGTCGGGCAGACTGGATAAGACTGGCAGAGCCCACATGGTCATCCTGCCTGATGTATAATTCATGATTGTCCTGTTTTATGCATTTATGCAGCAAAACTCCCTGACATACCATGTTAAAACGGATATCTGTCAGATATATGGCAAAGAATAGCTGTTAATCAAGCAGCAGTCTTTTTAAGAGACTAACCTTTTTAATCATTTCCACCAAGAAGTTTCATTCTGCAAATATGCAATGATTATGGATTCTGGCCAGGCACTTTCATGGTGATTCGCAAAGGCTCGCGAAATGCAGGAAAAGGCCTTAAAAGTGAAAAGAAAAGGTAAGTGTTGCGGCCTTTGTTGACTTAGCAAATAGCCAGCGTTATAAGTCTTTTTTGAAGACTAATCATAGCTTTACCTTACTTTTACAAGACTCAGGACAGGACGCCCTGTAACGGGCTTTTAAAGAGGGTCTTGCGCAGGATTTGGGGGAACAAATCTTTTTAAAATGAAATCTGCAATTCAACAGATTATTGCAACTGCTCTCGTCGGTGCGACATTCTCGCTTGCTACTGTCCAGGTGCAGGCTGATCTGGCTGATGCCGCCATGAACCGCGATGTCATCGCCATCAAATCCCTGATTGAACAAGGTGCCGATCCAGATAAACGCGGACTTTATGATACGCCCGCCCTGCACTGGCTGGTCAGGTACAACGAACTCGAGGCTGCCGACCTGCTGTTGCAGGAAGGTGCCGACCCCAATATTTCCAGTCGTTACGGCGTCACCCCCCTGAGCCTGGCCATCGCCAATGGCAATGCGGACATGGTAGAGCTGTTACTGGAAGCCGGTGCTGATACCGATATCCTGGAAAACAATGGCCACACCCTGTTGATGACTGCTTCTGAAGTTGGCGTTCTCGACTCCGTGAAGCTGCTGGTCGACCATGGTGCCAACGTCAATGCCCTGGATGCCACCTTTGGCCAGTCAGCGCTGATGTTTGCCACACGTGCAGGTCACCCCGATATTGCCCGCTACCTGCTGGAACAGGGTGCAAACCCCAACGCCCGGACCAAGGTCGGCGACACACCACGCTGGATCCTGCCCAACTCGCAACGCGGTTTCGGTTTTGGTCTCGGCATTATCCGCGGCGGCACACCCGCAGATCGTGGCCGGCGTGAGCCCATTCCGGGCGGCATGACACCCTTGCTCTACGCCGCCAGGCACAACCAGACTGAAATTGCAGCCATGTTACTGGAAGCCGGTGCAGATCTTCACCAGACCGAAGCCAACAATATCTCACCACTGCTGATGGCCATTGAAACCAACAGCATGGCCACGGCCAATTTCCTGATCGACCAGGGTTCCCGTATAGACGAGCAGGACTGGTATGGTCGCTCGCCACTGTGGGAAGCGGTCAACCTGCGCAACCTGTACCTGCACAACAACAATTTCGACAATTACATTACCAACCGTGATGAAATTTTTGCCCTGATCGAAAAGCTGGTTGCCGAAGGCGCCAACCTGGATGTCAGGACCAAGGAGTCACCCCCGATTCGCCATGACCTGCTGTCCATCACCGGGACACTGGAATGGGTTGACCTCACCGGCCAGACCCCTTTCCTGCGCGCTGCCCGCGCTGGCGACCTGGCAGTCATGAACCTGCTGCTTGAGCATGGCGCCGATCCGACTATCGAAACCTTTGAAGGCACCAATGCACTGATGGTGGCTGCCGGCATCAACTGGGTTGTCTCGCAAACCTGGACCGAAGATCCTGAACAGGTCCTTGCCGCAGTGCAGTTGTGTATTGACCTGGGCATGGACGTCAATCACACCAATTCCATGGGACTGGCAGCCGTTCACGGTGCAGCCAACCGCGGTTCCAACGATATTATCGAACTGCTGGTAGAAAACGGGGCACGCCTGGATATCCAGGATAACGAGGGACGAACACCGCTGGACTGGGCCAAGGGTGTTTTTCTGGCCACGCATCCGGCGGAAGAAAAACCCGAATCCATGGCTCTTATTACCAGGCTGCTTGAAGAAAAAAACATGCCTGTGCGGTAATACCCGTACTTATCAGTATATATTTAGAGAATGATTTTTTTACCAGGTAAACATCGAAGCAAACAAACCATGAAAACAGTCAGTAAAAAACTTGCCTCCGCCATAGTCCTGGCAGCTGCCACAGCACCTGCTGTCTTCCCTGCCATAGCCCGGGCACAGGAAGTTCCGGAACTGATGGAACAGTACTGTATCAAGTGCCACAACTTCGAAGACTGGGCCGGTAGCCTGGATATGGAAGGCCTGGATTTCTCGCATGTGGATGCTGCACCGGAAACCTGGGAGCTGATGATCAGGAAGATTCGCATCGGCATGATGCCCCCGGTAGGCGAGGAACGTCCTGACAATGACACCATGGAGCATTTTGCCGAAAGCATTGCCCACCAGTTGGATGAAACCATCGAGGTAGTGCCCGCTTCTTCGTCCCTGCACCGGCTGAACCGGAATGAATACGCCAACGTGATTCGCGACCTGCTGTCACTGGATGTGGATGTCTCCACACTTCTGCCACGGGATAACTCCAGCGAGGGTTTTGACAATATCGCTGCCTCCCTGGGATTTTCACCGGCCCTGGTGCAGGCCTATACCTCCGCGGCCATGAAAATCAGCCGCCGGGCAGTTGGCGACATGACGACACAGGAGTCTTCCACTATCTACCTGCCGCCCCCCAGCCTGGCCCAGGATGAACATATAGATGGCCTGCCCCTGGGCACACGCGGCGGCATGAAAATCACGCACAACTTTCCGCTGGATGCCGAGTACGACATCAATATCGGCGGCCGCCTGTTCAGCTTCAGGCGCGGCTTTGGTGCCGAACTGGATTCCGAACTGGATGTCACCATTGACGGCAACCCGGTCAAAGTTGATCGCAACTCGATCAGCAAGATTCCCCTGACTGCCGGTCCGCACACCATTACTGCGGCCATTATCGACAAGAAACAGCCTGCCGGCGTCAATGACATTTACGACAACTATGAAAAGGAAGGCAGCGTCGGTCGTATCGAGATTGTCGGTCCTTTCAATGCGACCGGCCCGGGTGATACGCCAAGCCGCCAGAAAGTATTCAGCTGTTACCCCGCTACCAATGACGAGGAAACCGCCTGTGCTGAAACCATCGTCCAGGAAATTGCCACCAGGGCATTTCGTGGACCGGTATCCAGCGAGGAAGTGGATGGCATCATGGACTTCTATCACCAGGGTTACAGTGAAGGCAGTTTCGAAGACGGTATCCAGCAAGCGCTGTCCCGTATCCTGATTGACCCCCGTTTCCTGATTCGCTTCGAGGAAGAACCCGAAGCCGCCGAGCCGGGTGAGGTCTACCGTATCAGCGACCTGGAACTGGCCTCCCGCCTGTCGTTCTTCCTGTGGAGCAGCATTCCGGATGAGGAACTGCTGGAACTGGCCATGAGCAACCAGTTGAGTGACCCGCAAGTGCTTGATGCGCAGATCACACGCATGCTGACTGATGACAAGTCGCGTGCCCTGGTGGAGAACTTCGCCGGGCAATGGCTGTTCCTGCGCGATGTTGAAACTATCACGCCGGAAGAAGGTAATTTTGACGACAACCTGCGTGAAGCCTTTATTACCGAAACCCAGCTTGCCGTCGCCAACATGATTTCCGAAAACCTGCCGGTGACCGAACTGCTGGATTCCAGCTATACCTATCTCAACGAGCGTCTGGCCCGGCATTACGGTATCAATGATGTCCGTGGATCCTATTTCCGCAAAGTCCAGCTGCCTGAAGACAGCCCGCGCAGGGGCCTGCTGGGGCATGGCAGTATCCTTTCCGTGACTTCCACGGCAAGCCGTACCTCACCCGTGGTAAGGGGCGCGTGGATTCTTGAAAACCTGCTCAGTGCTCCGGTACCTGCACCACCTCCCGGCGTGGAGACAAACCTGGACGGAGACGGCAGCACTGTGCTGACCTCTTCCATCAGGGAACGTCTTGAAGCGCACCGCCAGGACCCTGTCTGTGCTTCCTGCCATGCGGTCATCGACCCGGTTGGCTTTGCCCTGGAAAACTTTGACCTGGTGGGTGAATGGCGCGAATACGATGGCGATTCCAAAGTGGATCCAAGTGGTGTATTGCTCGATGGTTCAATGCTTGACGGCCCTTCAGACCTGCGTGAGGCACTGGTGCGGTATTCCGACCTGTTCGTGGAAACTGTTACCGAAAAGCTCATGACCTACGCCCTGGGCCGCGAACTGGAATACTTTGACATGCCGACTGTCCGCGGCATCATGAGAAATGCAGAATCCAATGACTATCGCTTTTCAGCCCTTGTCCGGGGCATAATCAACAGTGAACAATTCACCATGCGCGTCAAAAGCGGTGACGAGATGGAAGAAGTAGCCTCCCACGGGGATGCTGCACTGACAACACCGGAGGCCTGATATGGCAACCTACCTGACCAAAAAACATCTGAATCGCAGGACCTTCCTGCGAGGTACCGGTACCACACTGGCACTGCCGCTCCTGGAGTCCATGGTGCCGGCGAATACTGCCCTGGCGCAGGCCAATATGCCGAAAACGCGTTTTGGTGCGATGTACCTGCCTCATGGTGCCACCATGTCTCGCTGGACGCCTGCTACTGAAGGCAAGAATTTTGAGTTCACTGAAATCCTGCAGCCGCTGGAAAAGTTCCGTGAATACGTCAATGTCGTGAGCGGAACGGGACTGCCCCTGGCTTATGGTCCCGGTGGTGCAACGGCCAACCATAACCGTTCTGCCGCCAGCTACCTCAGCGGTGCCAAGCCGCAGACCGGTGCCATGCCCTTTCTTGGTGTCACCATCGACCAGGTCATTGCCCAGAACCTGCACCAGGATACACCGCTGCCCTCTCTGGAACTCACGATTGAAGAGTCCACGCTGAGCTGTGGTGAAGGCCTGAGCTGCGCCTATCGCAACACCATTTCCTGGCAGTCCGAGGTATCTCCCCTGCCCATGCAGAACAACCCGCAGGTGGTGTTTGAACACCTCTTTGGTGATGGCGCCACGCCGGAACAACGTGATGCCCGCCGCAAGCAGTCCCTGAGCCTGCTGGATGCCGTATCAGACCAGTTATCTTCACTGGACCGCAAGTTGCCGGCTGGTGACAAACTCAGGCTCGAGCAGTTCCTGACCGACATCCGCGAAATTGAACGCCGCATCGTCCAGGCCGGTGCCAAGATCGGCGATGATATCGAAGTCCCGGATAGGCCCAACGGTATTCCGGCTGATGTCGAGGAACACATCAAGCTGATGTTTGACCTGCAAATCCTGGCATGGCAAACCGAAATTTCCAGGGTCTCCACCTTCCTGATGGCCAAGGAACTCAGTGGCGCAGTTTACCCGGCCAGTGGCGTCAGGGATGGTTTCCATACCCTGTCCCATCATTCCAACAACGAGGAGCAGAAGGCCCGTTTCGCGATACTCAATCGTTATCACACTGGTCTGCTGGCCTACTTCATGGAAAAACTGCAGGCAACACCGGATGGTGACGGCACGCTCCTGGATAACTCCATGCTCCTGTATGGCAGTGGCATGAGCGATGGCAATTCCCATAACCATGATCCGCTTCCTATTATTCTTGCCGGTGGTGCATCCGGTCGCCTGGAAGGCAATCGCCACATCGTCACACCCAACAAGACACCACTGTCCAACCTGTTGCTGTCTATGATCAACCTGGTCGGCATCGAACAGGAAAGTTTTGGCGACAGCACCGGTTTCATTAACATCTGATTGAACCGGGCTGAAAATCAGCCCGGTTAATTACCCTGTTTAACTAAAAAACCACGACAAAGTGAGTCATGGGCCAATATTGGAAAATTTTCATTCCTGGCCCCCTCGTCGACATCACACAAGATCGCAATCGCACCATTCTTATCTAAGACTTGAATATATTTGCGCAACATTTCATGAAATTGATCTAAAGCAAAATAGTCCCCACAGTCCAGGTTTAAGCTGACTCTAACAACTAGATAAGGAGTCGGAATATGCTTTACCACAAGTTCGCTGTAGCAATTATTTTCTCACTTTTACCGTTCACTGCTTTTCCACAAAGCGACCTGATCGGTGGCATGGTTGGTACGGTAACCGGCTTGGTTGAGAATGAAAGTGGAGATTTTGTCGAACCCCAGACTGCACTTGATGCTGTGGTAGATATCAACTCCGCAGGTGGCGGTGACCTTACCGCCGTTGTAGACGGCGTAGCGTCCTGTACAGGGGGACTGGGTATGCAGTTCACATTCCATGTGACTTTCGGGTATTCCGATATGACACTCTCCGGCTTTTATACGGATATCCCCAATGGCAAGACCCTGGACAAGCCCATACTTTTTGAACATACCGGTGGCCTGAACTGGACAGCCAACATCACAGGTTCCGCTCCTTCGGCAACGGGGAAAAGAGCATACGATTTGAATATCAACATCACACTGCCAAAAGAAGCAATTTTTCCGGGTGAACAGTACCCGGATACTCGCAGTTACAGTGGTGATCTCAGCCAGGTGGTGACTGTCGATGTCCCAATTGAAATACCCGTTCTCAGTGTCAATGAGGTGGTTTCAGTTGATGTTGCCCTGAACGGGCGCTGGTCTGCCAAGACAGTCCCCACTTCTTCTTCAACGCCTGATATCAATGGCACTTTCAATGGGTCTATAGAGGGCGTGGAGCCCTTATCGCTGACTTTGAATGTCCCTGTCATTGGCGAAGAAACCTTGAGCCTGAATATAGCGGGCACCTTCGGGGGGTCCCTGTTTGTCACTAGCCCGACAGAGTTGACCTTTTCCGGGTCATGGGCGGCTTCTGCAGGTGAAGACGGATTTGGTGGTGATATGAATATCACAGTGCCGCTGGAAAAGCTGAGTGAACTAACCTCCATGCCCTTTGAATTAAATGGCAACTTTTCGGTCGATCCAGACATTCCTGGTGTCAGCCCTATTCCGGTTGCCTTTGGTGTGACCGGTAATTTCCCTTTCAATATTGACCTGAATTGAATAGGCAACCTGGCCGGATCATGTGATTCCCGGTTGCACCTTACATACCTATATCAGGTATCATGCGCCCCCAGTAAACATTAGTTTCCAAGGGGTCAGTTGTGAATATTCGTCAATTATTAGTTTTATCCATCATCCTGTTTTCCGGGTCCGCCTCGGCGACGGACTCCATTGCCGGCAAGGACTTCTTTGCCCAGCAATGCGCCCTGTGCCACAGTGCCGCACCCGGTGACAACGGCGGTGCCCAGGGACCTCTGCTCCATGGCGTTTTTGGCCGTGAAGCGGCACAAAGCAACTTTTCCTATACCGACGCCATGGCCGCTTCAGGCCTGACCTGGGATGCAGAAACCCTGGATCGGTTCCTGGCTTCACCCACCACCGTGGTTCCCGGATCTTCCATGGTCATCCCCGTTACCGATGCCGAAACCCGTGCCAACGTCATTGCCTATTTCGAGGAACTGGCCAACGGTACCTTTGTTGACAACCGGGAGCCTCCTGCCGGATTCGGTGGCTTTTCAAGTGACACACCTGAACCGGAAGGTGACCCTGACTGGATCAATGATCGTCCCGGCCGTGTCCATCGTGTCGACCTGGACAACCTGCCCGAGCCTTATGAAACCTCATCTGCTGTCAATTTCCCGACGGTGGTATCACGCCCGCAGGAATCCAATTTGATGCTGCCTGACGGCTTCAAGGTGGATGTTTTCCTGGACGAAGGTCTCTCCGGTCCCCGCGCCATGGTGCTGGCCCCCAACGGTGATATTTTCCTGTCAGAAACACAAAGCGGCCGGGTTCGCGTGATTCGCCCCAACGCGGTCAGAAGCATGCCGCAGGACGTCGAAATCTTCGCCCAGGGCATGTTGCAACCCCTGGGCCTGGCCTTCTACCCGGCCGGTGACAATCCACAATGGCTCTATGTTGCCGAAACCAATCGAGTTGTGCGCTACCCCTACCAGTCAGGTGACATGGTGGCGCGCGGCGTCCCGGAAGTAATCGTGTCACAGCTGAGTCCTGTGGGCGGCGGGCACTATACCCGTGACCTGGCTTTCTCACCTGATGGCTCACTGATGTACGTCTCTGTAGGCTCACAGTCCAACGTGGCTGAAAACAACATGGAAGAAAAAAGCGCCGCCGAGATAGCTGCCTGGGAAGCTGAAAAAGGCCTGGGGGCTGCCTGGGGCACTGAAGAGAATCGGGCTTCGGTCATGGTCTTTGAGGTCGGTAACGAGGAAGCCACCGGCCGCCTGTTTGCCAACGGCATTCGCAATTGTGTTGGCCTGACCGTACAACCGGAAACGGGCGATGTCTGGTGTACCGTGAATGAACGTGACCAGTTGGGCGATGACCTGGTTCCGGATTATTCCACGCGCGTCACCGATGGCAGCTTCTTTGGCTGGCCCTGGTACTACATGGGCAACAATGAAGATCCACGCCATGCCGGTGCCCGTCCCGACCTGGTCGGCAAGATTACCCATCCGGATGTGCCTATACCGCTCACTCCGCATCTGTTGACCTGGAGTTCTATCCTCAAAATGCTCAAGGCAATTCTGCCTTCCCGGCAGAATATGCCGGCGATGGCTTTGCTGTCCTGCACGGTTCCTGGAACCGTGCCCACCGCACCGGTCACAAGATCGTGCGCCTGCCCATCGAAGATGGTGAGCCCACTGGTGAGTACATCGACTTCCTGGTCGGCTTCATTGACGATGAGGGCAATCCCTGGGCGCGTCCGGTAGCCACAGCCTTTATGGACGACGGCTCCATGCTCCTGAGTGACGATGGTGGCAATGTCATCTACCGTATTTCCTACGGTGACTAGACCCTGGACAACGGCCAGGTGAACCAGCCAGCATCAGGTGTAACAGGTTATTCATGAAGAAACCGAAACTGCCACCTGTTGTCCTGGATCACCTGGAAGACCTCATCCAGACTTTTGAGTACTCGCTGGATATCAATGAAACCATTGCGCTGACCCTGCGCAAGCTCATGGAACACATGCATTGCGAAGCCGCATCGGTGTTTCTCAATAACGAAACCGGCGGCCTGACCTGCATGGCCAGTGCGGGCCCGGTCGATCTCCAGGGGGTGACCGTCGAACCCGGTGCCGGAATCGTCGGCAAGGCTGTCTCCGATTCCGAAGTGCTGATGATTCGCGATGCCCGTGACTCTGACCTGTTCTTTGACGGCATCGACAAGCAAACCGGCTTTATTACCCGCTCCCTGTTGTGTGCCCCACTTGTCGTCCACAAGAACACTATCGGGGCCATTGAACTGATCAACAAATATCCTTCAAAGAAAGAACCCGAGGGCCTGTTCAACGAAGTGGACAGGCACTTGTTGAGCATCCTGGCATCGGCTGCCGCGCTGGCCATCAACAATTCCCGCATGGCCTCGGAACTGGTGCAGTCGGAAATGATGCAGCAGGAACTGCAGATTGCCCGTACGATGCAGGAAAGTTTTCTACCCAGTTATGAAGAAGCGCACCCGATCGTTGGTATCAACCAGGCGGCAAAGAATGTCTCGGGCGATTTTTATGATTATTTCCAGCAGGAAGATGGCATCTTTGTCTTCAATATCGGTGATGTCAGCGGCAAGGGGATGGATGCTGCACTGCTGATGGCCAAGGCCAGCAGCCTCTATCACTGCCTTGGCAAAACTATAGGTTCACCGGCACAGATCATGGAAATCATCAATGAGGAACTGGTCGAACATACAACACGGGGCATGTTCATCACGATGATCGGCGGCATCTACAACCCGCACAACGGCATGGTCACGCTGGCCAACGCCGGGCACCTGCCAGCCCTTCAACGCCTTGCCGATGGCACCTACCAGGAGTATGAATCAAGGACCCTGCCCCTGGGCATCATGCCTGACCAGGTCTTTGAGGAGATCAGTTTCCCGCTAGCGGGATCAAGCCTGTATTTGTATACTGACGGCTTGTCTGAGGGGCTGGCGCGATCACTCAGTAAACCTGACGAATTGCAGAACCTGCAAACCCTCATAGAGAAGTTTCACGATGTACCGCGCCAGGAACGATTGCGTTGTTTTGCTGAAGAAGCTTCACGGTTTGAT
>Ga0181592_10002245_pt1 | contig 15836 bp, 6 predicted proteins | sample 071ome_20_FD_133755 | JGI IMG/M metagenome (GOLD analysis project Ga0181592, IMG submission 133755) | Coastal salt marsh microbial communities from the Groves Creek Marsh, Skidaway Island, Georgia - 071412BT metaG (megahit assembly) | ecosystem: Environmental > Aquatic > Marine > Intertidal zone...
AATGGATATGGTGATTATGTGTTCAGAGATGTGCCAGTGATCATAACCAATTTTACACTGGACTTCAGACAAGACGTTGACTATGTGGCAATCAATGTGCCAACTCAAACTGCTGATGAAGTTTTAGAGTCTGAAACATTCCGTGGCGGACCTCCCAGTGTGAACTATCGACAGAGTCCTGCTGTTCAAAGACAAGTGGAAAAAACTGGAGCAATAAACTATGTGCCAACAGATTCTATGGTTACCATTAATGCTATCCCAATTTACTCAAGAAACAAAGCCTCCAAATTTGATCTCAAATCATTTGCCAACGGCGATTTAGCCAAAAAAGGATTTATTTAATGGCACAATATAACCAAACTTCACCATATTATACAACAGCACAAGGCACAGAATCTCTGGGATATTTGGCCAAGAGACTGTTTGCTTTTGAGCCAGATGATATCTTGTATGAGATTGATTCCTTTTATGAACACAGGCCAGACCTTCTTGCACATGATTTGTACGGTTCTGCCAAACTGTGGTGGGTGTTCATGCACAGAAACATGGATGTGATCACTGATCCTATATGGGGGTTCACAGCCGGCACACAGATAAGGATTCCGAAAAAACCTACACTAGAAAAATTTTTAGGAATATAGCATGAGCAGTCAAGGCAAACGAAACATTCTATCAAAATTTGCCAACATCAGTATGCCTTCCACAGATATTGGCATCGATATTGATGCTTACAAAAACAAAGCTCTCAACAAATTGGCCGGATCTGATTTTGGTAATCTACTCAAAGGTGATTTATCTCTGTCAGGCAAGGTCAGTGCTGAAGATTCTTTCAACATATTTGCCAATAAAATTGTAGGCAGTGAAGGCATTGATTATGTGGGCATGGGTGTGAATGCTCTGCCGGCAGATTCAAGCCTAGATGCTAAATTTTTTCAAGCATCTGTTGACAAATCTAAACCAGTTTCTATCAAAGAAGGAATGATACTAGACGATCTTGATGCTGTACAAAAGTTCAATGAATTTCAAACTTCTCCTCAAGGAGCAGAATTCAATCAGATTGTGAACAATCTAGAAGGAACCAGTGGTGTTGATTATCTCAGCCCCATGGGAGAACAGTTGAGAATGTTGGCCCCAGAATCAAGCAATTCAGATAATGTTCAAACAGGCAAAGATCTATTTCCAAGATCAAATGTGTTGCATGATTATAGTCCTTACAACTACATTGTGAGTTTGTCATGTATCAGCAAAGATCAATTCAACTCAGGTGACAAGAACGGTGTATTGATTTTAAAAAGTGGAGGTGCTGGCGGCGAAACCTATGACGGATTGGACTACTACATTGACAATTTGGTCATCAGAAACACAGTTGCTCCAACTGAAAGCTCTGGAAGTGCATCAGTTTACCAAATTCTTTTTAATGTCATTGAGCCTTATGGAGTACAATTTTTAGACACATTGATCAAAGTTGCTCAGGAACAAGGATACAACAATCATCTGAATGCTGTTTATATGTTAAAAATTGAGTTCAAAGGCTACGATGATGATCAAAAACCAACTTCAACAATTCCTCGATCCACAAGATTTATACCAATACACATTTACTCAGCAGAAATGAATGTAGAAGCTGGAGTAACCACATACCAATTACAAGCAGCTCCGGCTCACTACACTCCATTGATGGACATTCATGCCTATACCGCAGAAAATGTTAGAATACAAGGAACCACTGTGGGCACACTTATTAATAACTTTTTTGAACAGTACACAAGAGTTCTTGCTAGACTTCAAAAAGACAAGCAAGTCACTGTGCCTGATGAGTTTGAATTGTTGTCTCCTGAGAGCGACGACATCTTGACAGCAGTGCTGGGATCAAGTCCTTATTCAGATCCAAAAAATCAAAGCAACACAACGAATCTTGGTCAACCGCCATCACTGTCTGCCACTGTGTTGGTGAAAAAAGGACAAAACATAGTTGACTGGATCAACAAAGTGATCATAGAAAGTGAATATTACAGGAATAAGTTTGATGATGACAACAATCTGGTTGATGTGGATGGAGATGGATTCACCACTGCTGTGAGAATTTTCACCAAAGTTGAAATACTGGCCAACGACAATGGTTCTGGGCGGTCAGCGTTCAAGATAAAATATATTTTAAGAACACAGCGAGTCAGCAAACAGCATTTTAATTATAAAACAAACGATGACCTAGTGTCAAACGTCAAACCTTCGCGGACATATGATTATTTGTACACAGGTCAAAACAAAGATGTATTGAATTTTGATATCACTTATAAATTTGCTTTTTATCAGCCAGTGCCTTATTTTACTCCTCTGGGCAACACTACTGCTAACAATTCATTAACTGGTGAAACTCAAAAAGAATCCAACACCAGATCAGCCAACCAATCCAATGCTGACGGCAGTTTTTCTGCTACGCCAGTCAATGTTCAAAACGCTGAGTATGATACTCTGATCCCAGGCAATAATACCAAAGGCCTAGCAATGGCCAATCTATTTGATCGAATAATCAAGGATCCTACTGCTGACCTATTGGTGGCCAACATGGAAATTCTTGGAGATCCTTATTGGATTGAACAAAAATCAGTACTGTCCAACACAATGATTGGAAGGTCTGAAGGTGGTTCTAATACTGATATCAATGATGCTGTGTTGCCGGATGACACAGAAATATTCATAAGATTGAATTTTAAAACACCCACAGATGTCAATGACGAAAAGGGATTGTTCAACATACAAGATGCTGCATTTTTTAAAGGAATTTATAAGGTGTTTTTGTGTGAGTCTCGATTTGAAGGAGGCATGTTTACTCAAAATTTACAAATGGTTAGGATGAGGCATCAGTGGTCTGATGTGCCAAAGAGGGGAACAGGTCAATTTGGTCCAGCAAATAGATATCAAAACATCAAAGAAGAGTTACATGATTTACCATCGCCTAACATTATTATTGAAACTGGTAATGAAGACACATCCAACGTGGATAAAAAAGAAAAAAAATCAATCCATCAAAACAAACATCCTCTGTTCAAAAAACAAAATCCATCTAGAGAAGATACTACAGAGTATGAACCAAGTGATGTTACAAAAAATCTCACAAGAACACAAAACTTTAAGAGTAGGCTTTATGAAGACATGAGCAATGGAACCCTACAAGTGAAACCAGGCGGATTTGGATTATAATGTCAGTAATACGTAGATCAAAACAATCGCCAAATGATTTAAACATCATTGAAAAAATCAAACAGTCTCCCGGACCATATGTGGGTTTTGTAAAAAATTCTGCTGATGTGTTGAGAATGGGCAGACTGGATGTGTGGATTCCTGATCTCCATGGTCCTTTTGATACATCAGCACTTTCTTTGAGTGCTCAAACAGTGAATGTAAGATACTGTTCGCCTTTTGCTGGCATTACTCCGCTCAGTGAAACCACTGCTGACAACAAATTTTCTAACTCTCAAAAATCATACGGATTTTGGATGACACCACCTGACATAGACACTCAGGTTTTGGTGATATTTGCCAACGGCAATCTCAACGAAGGTTTTTACATAGGTTGTATATCAGAACCCTACATGAATTACATGATTCCAGGCAAAGCATCTTCTGAAAATTTTCAAACCGAAGACAGCAAATACAAAAGTTTAGAATCTGCTTCAGTCACAGAAGCCAACAGAAGAGCCAACACAAAAACATTAATCAACAACACAACATACACTCAAGACAACACATTCAAAGATAGACCACTACACACTCCGGAAACTGACACTCTGATCAAACAGGGACTACAAAGCGATTCAGTGAGAGGAACCACAACATCATCTGCTCGAAGAGAAACTCCTTCACAGGTGTTTGGTATATCCACACCCGGACCAATTGATTTTGATGGTCAGCAGACCAATCCTCGTGAATCAATCAATCGACACGGAATAATATATGACCCTAGTGGAAAATCTCCATCTAAGGTTGCTCATTCAAGACTGGGTGGTCACACATTTGTGATGGATGATGGCACACCAGCAAAAAGACACGGCTCCAAAGAAGTTGAACCAATCACAAACGAACTCATAAGATTACGAACCAGAAGCGGTGCTCAATTGCTACTTCACAACACAGAAGGACTGGTGTACATCACAAACACAGATGGCACTGCTTGGATTGAATTCACTAAAGACGGCAAGATTGATATCTATGCCAAAGACAGTGTGTCTGTGAGAACAGAAGCAGATTTTAATTTTGTTGCAGATAGAGATGTAAACATCGAAGCAGGAAGAAACATTAACCTCACTGCTCTAGGTACAAACAACGATGAAGCAGGATTAGTGAACAGTTTTCCAAATGCTGACACAGGTAGGATATCTGTGCAAGGCAAGAACATTGATATTTTTGCCCTGGTAAACCTTGATCAAAAAGCAAACAGTGATTTTAGATTGTATGCAAATAATGGATTGATAGAGGTTGGCACAGATATTAAAACTTATGCTGGCAATGACTTTTTGGTCAACACCGGCAATGAGATACATTTGAACACTTCTGGCAAAGTAAGTTCGGGTCATGTTGGATCTAACATTATTGAAGAAAAAACCTATTTCACAAACAAAGGTGCACACAGAGATCTTTCAACAACCAAAAGAGTGCCAACATCTGAACCATATGCTGAGCACGAAAACAAAAGACGCGACAGGACCACAGCACAAAAAACTGATGTCGAGACTTATTTAGATGAAAGAGAGATCACATAATGCCCAAAGTTGCAAGAGTAGACGATTCAGTAACTGTGCATCCTTGTGGTGGATCAAATGCAGTAGCCACAGGATCTCCTTCAGTGTATGCAGAAGGCAAAAAGATCACAAGAAATGATGGTGAAGATTCAAACACAGCACATTTGTTTGATGCTCCACCGAGTTGTGTGCCACACACTACAACTTTAAGTGAAGGATCGCCTAATGTATTTGTAAATGGTAAAAAAATGGGCAGACACGGCGATGCTTACAGTTGTGGAGTAACAATAAGTTCAGGAGCAGACACTGTGTTTGCTAATGGATACAACGATTAAATATAAAAAATGGCAGTAGTTACATATAAATCATCCACAGGAACCAAAACAGTCACAGAGTCCAATGCTCAGGTGTTCAAAGGATTTTCTACACAGCAAGGTGAATTCAAATCAGCAAAACTGTATGACATTGAATTGGTCAAACAAGATCTTTTCAACCATTTCAACATTCGAAAGGGTGAAAAACTTGAAAATCCAGATTTTGGCACCAACATTTGGCAGTATATTTTTGATCCGTTGGACATCGACACAAAAAATGCAATCATCAGAGACATAGAATCTGTGGTAAACTATGATCCAAGAGTGGCTTTGGATCAAATCGAAGTCAACGAATACGAGCATGGCGTACAGGTTGATGTGTTGTTGATCTACATTGGATACGGCATCAAAGAACGTTTAAACCTACTGTTTGATCAAAACCAAGGACTTATGGTTGGAGGTTCTACAGTTTCTGCCACAACCTAGCACAATAATTAAGTACATACTTTTTGTGCGCAATAAATATTCATAATGGCTGTAGACAATCGACAAAACACTTTGCTGGCATCCACTGTATGGCAAAAATTATATAGAACATTTAGTCAAACCGACTTCAAATCATACGACTTTGATACCATCAGAAGAACACTGATTGATTATCTTCAATTGAATTATCCTGAATCATTCAATGATTACATTGATTCTTCAGAATTTGTGGCATTGATTGATCTCATTGCTTATGTTGGTCAGTCAATATCATACAGAGTTGACCTAAATGCCAGAGAAAATTTCATTGATCTAGCTGAAAGAAAAGAGTCTGTGTTGAGATTGGCAAGACTGATTTCTTATCAACCCAAAAGAAACATAGCATCATCAGGGTTTTTAAAAATAGAATCAATATCAACCACAGAAGAAGTTTTTGATGCCAACGGTCAAAATCTTTCAAACACACCAGTGCTTTGGAACGATCTTGCTAACAACAACTGGCAAGAACAATTTGCGACAATTCTTAATGCCGCCATGCCCAAAGAACAGTTTGTTGGCAAACCTCAAGCCAGTGACACCATTGGTGGTATTCCAACTCAATTGTACAGATTCAATTCAACCAATCTAGACACACCAGTGTATCAATTTTCGAGAAATGTCAACGGTGTAAACATGCCTTTTGAAATTGTACCTTGTAGTTTTTTAAATGAAAAGTTTCTGTACGAAGAAGCACCTGTGCCTGGCAATGCTTTTTCGTTTATATTCAAAAATGATTCACAGGGATTTGGATCTAAAAACACCGGTTACTTTGTTCATTTTAGACAAGGCGCAATAGGCACTCAAGATTTTACTGTTACAAATACATCACCCAACACCACAGTTACCATCAATCAAAACAACATCAACAACGATGATGTATGGTTGTTCAAATTGGATCAAAATGGAGTTATTGAACAGCGATGGACCAAAGTGCCTGCGATCACAGGCAACAATGTGATTTACAATTCGCTGGAAAATTCTATCAACAATCAATTTGCTGTGGTCACAAAAACCAATGATCAAGTCAATCTTGTGTTTTCAGATGGTGTGTATGGCACTCTGCCACAAGGAAACTTTAGATGTGTTTTCAGACAAAGCAATAATTTAACTTATCAAATTCAACCCAGTGATTTGACTAATGTCACAGTTGAAATAGAATATGTGTCACGATCAGGACAAATCAACACACTGACACTGAGTGCATCACTTCAGAATGTTGTGACCAATGCATCATCGTCTCAGTCTGTGAGAGAAATCAAAACTCTAGCACCACAGTCTTATTACACCAACAACAGAATGATCACTCCGGAAGATTATCAAATCACTCCGTTGGTAGAAAACCCGTCTATTGCTAAAATCAAATCACAGATGAGAACATCTTCAGGGATTTCGAGATTTTTAGACATTGTTGATCCTACAGGTGTATATTCCCAAACTGATATTTTTTCAGATGAAGGAATTCTTTACAGAGACCAAACATCTCAAACATTTGATTTCCAATTTACCAATCGTGACGATGTGCTTCAAGTGATAAACACCACACTTGGTGATGTTTTTACAGCAGACAGTTTTAGACAGTTTTATTATAGAAATTATCCAAGACAATCTGGTGGTACAGATAGAACATGGAACAACAGCACTCAAACCACAAATCAATGTACAGGATATTTTCAGAGCACTACACCACTGAGTGTTGGCACTCAAACTACCAGTAATTTGAGATATGTTACACCAAACTCATTGATCAAATTCACAGCACCAGCTGGATATCATTTCATGGACAACGGCACATTGATGTTAGGTGATGCCAATCATCCTGGATCCAGAGACACCATATGGTGTAAGGTTGTATCTGTTGAAGGCGATGGATCAAATGGTGGCTTAGGCAATTTAGGAGATGGCACAGGACCAGTTATCCTCAATGACCTAGTGCCTAGCACATCTATTTTGAGTGAAATTATACCAGAATTTGTGGACGATATTTCATCAACTCTTTCAACTGCTATCATTGATAATGTGGTAGCATACAAAAATTTTGGATTATCATACAACACCAATACTAGATCATGGTTTGTCATTGATGAAGACAATCTCAACACAGGATCTTTCAGTTTGTCTAATCAAGGCAACACGTCAAACAGTCAATTGGACAGTTCATGGATGGTGAGATTTGAAACCAATGGAGTCAGTTATACAGTCACATACAGATCAACAAAATTTGTGTTTCATTCTTACAATAGAAATAAATTTTACTTTGACGAGTCAGTTAAAATATTCGATCCTGAAACAGGAAACACAATCAAAGACAAAATTAGAATCCTCAAAACCAACACAGGCACTGATCTTGTAAACAGTCTACAATTTGATTATGATTGGCAAATATACAAAAACATTGTAGGCACAGATGGATACAGCGACACAAGAAAAGTTCAAGTGGGATTTTTTGATTCTGATGACGACGGTGTAGTTGATAATCCAGATCTTTTTGAATTGATTGTAGGCACTTCCGAAAAGCCGGGATACAAGTATGTGTTCTTTCAATCAGTAGAACGTAACGGCCAAACAGAACAAGATCCAGTGTTGAACAGCCAATTTGTTGTGGTTCCGACACAGTCATCTATCTCTGATTATTCAATATATCCAAACAATCAAAAATTTTATTTTTATTCAAACAACGAATTCAAACAGTACAGCACTACCACAGGATTGCTGTCCGACCTCACAGGATACACAGCATACAGAGGCAGAGACAATCTACTGTATCAATACAAACACGGAGCACCAAGAACCAGAAGAATTGATCCAGCAGTTACTAACATAGTTGATGTTTATGTGATCACAAAAGCATATGACACTGCTATTAGAACTTGGTTGAGAAAAAATCAATCTTACACAAGACCAAGTGCTCCAACAATCAATGATCTAGAAAACGATTACAGCAATTCGTTGGAAAAATTAAAAAGTGTGTCTGATCAAATAATTTTTAATCCCGGCAAATACAAATTGTTATTTGGACCAGGTGCTGATGCCAGCCTCCAAGCAACCTTTAAAGTAGTCAAAAACCCAAACACCAATGTCAGCGATAATCAATTGAAATCGCAATTAATTCAATCAGTGAATGATTATTTTTCATTAGGATTATGGGATTTTGCTGACACATTTTATTTTACAGAATTAGCGGCATACTTACACAACCAACTTGCTCCAGATGTATTGAGTGTGGTGATTGTACCTGCGGTTTCAGCCAGCGGTTTTGGATCTCTGTTTCAAATCAGATCTCAAGACAACGAAATATTAATTTCTTCTGCCACAGTTGATAACGTGGAAGTGATTTCTTCTATCACAGCAGAAAAACTTAAATCCACAGGCAATGTAGTAACATCCACACAAACAACAGATGTTACTGCTACATCATCAAGCACAGTGAATTCAACCACTTCAACTACATCAAACAGCAGTGTTGGGGGTTATTATTAATGTCCACTGCCAAAAGATCATCAGTTAGTCTTTTACCTCAAGTTTTCCAAACAGAAACCAACAAAAAGTTTCTTGGATCTACCTTAGATCAATTAATTGAGCCTTCTGCTCTTGAAAAACTTTCAGCATTTGTAGGTCGTAGGTATCAACCCACATATCGATCAAACAGTGTGTATTTGGAAGAAATCAGCGATGAAAGACAGAACTATCAGTTAGAACCCACAGTGACCTATTCATCGGACAGTCAAAAAGTAGATTTTGTTGCTCCATACATTGATGTGGTCAATGAAATTCATGCTCAAGGCGGATACAAAAATGATCACAACAGATTATGGCAGTCTGAAACTTATGCTTATTCGCCACCCATTGATCCAGACAAATTTGTAAACTACAGACAGTACTACTGGTTAAAAAATGGACCAACACCTATAACTTCTATTCTTGGTACACCTGGCAGTGAAATCACAATCAAAGTTGAAAACAAAAATATTTCTGCATGGAGATTCAACAACAAAGGCACAAATAACCCAGACATTGTGCTGTACAAGGGCAACACCTATAAGTTTGTCATTGATGCTCCTGGTTTTAACTTTTGGATCAAAACACAGTATGGTACAGGCACTGATGATCAATTTTCCCAAGACTATGTCACCAACAACGGAACTGACAATGGCACAGTGATATTAAAAGTTCCATCTTCTGATTCATCTACCACAAATCCAACCGTGTTGTTTTATCAATGCGAACACCATCAAGAAATGCAAGGTAGATTTATCATCAAAGATCTTGCTAATGAAAAGTTTGATATTAACGAAAATCTCAACGGAGTCAACCAATTCAAAGACAGCACAGGACTTGAATATACATCTGGCATGAAACTACAGTTGTTGAGCGATGTCACTAGTGACTATGCCAACAAAAAAGTTTACATCGAAAATGTAGGCAAAGAAATTAAAATCATTGACGAAAATGAACTGCTAATCTATGAAGATTTTGGAGTCAGCACCGGAGAAGTTTGGGACGAAGATGGCACAGTTGGATTTGACACTGTGGGATGGGATAATTCAGAAGGTGTATCAGTCAATCAAGATTATTGGACTATTAACAGATCATCATCAGATAGAAATAGTTGGTCAAGATCAAACAGATGGTTTCACATTGATGTCATCAACAAGACTAATGAAAGAAATCCTCTGTCTCAGGTGACAATCTCAGAAAATCTTAGAGCTAAAAGACCGATCATTGAGTTTAAACCAAATTTAAAATTATTCAATCATGGTTCAAATTTTGTCAAAGTTGATTTGATTGACACAATCACCACAGACGCTCTCAGTCAAGTACAAGGAACCATTGGTTACAGAGTAGATCAAACCAGTTTAAAAGTTGGAGATAGAGTTGTTTTTATCAATGATCCTGATGTAAAAAATAAAATTTTCACAGTACATTTTGACGACCTACCAGATGGTTCTGAAGTAATTCATCTTGTTGACGATTCATCAATCATACAAGAAGACACTAATTTGGTTGCCATAAACGGAGAAACTCAAAAAGGAGTTGTGTATTTGTACAAAGATGCTCAGTGGATTACAGCACAGCAAAAGTCATCAGTTCAACAGAAGCCGGTTTTTGATATCATTGATCAAAACGGTGTGTCACTCAGTGACACATCCGTGTACAACAGCAGTAACTTTCAAGGCAGTGTGCTGTTTGAAATAGCAACAAATGCCAGTCAAGGCACTCCTGATACTGTGTATGGCACAAATGTAATCTACAAGAGATTCGGATTGCTCACTGACCTACAAGTCAATGACAAATTTAATTCTGAAACCTTTAGTTACATTGATGCCGAAGGCAACCTACAAACTGATAGCATAAGAAAATACTATATCAGAGAAAAAATTGGTGACGATTTCTTTTTACTAAACAACTGGATCAAGACAGAAAATAAAACGTATCAATACAAAATTGAAAATTTAACATCTGCTGAATCACAGCAGACATTTGAAATACAAGCCTGGCAAAATCCGCAAACCCTAAATGATCTTGATGTACAAGTCTATATTAATGGAGTACAGACCAAAGATTATTCTTTGATCGACACCGATTTTGGAAAATTTGTAAAATTGGACACTGCTCAAAGCCAAGACAGTCTTGTTTCAATCAAAAGTTACTCACCAACCGGTCAATCCACATCAAAAGGTTTTTGGGAAGTGCCAACTTCGTCAGTAAGCAATCCATACAATAAAAATTTTACAGAATTTACTTTTGGCGATGTGATTAGGCACTACAACACAGGAGTAGAAAATCATCCAGACGCACAAGGACCCAACCAAGGTGATAATAATTCTAGAAATATTTCTGATGTGTTTGCTTATGCCACTCAGATAAATCAGCACAGTTCTTCATTGCCATTGGCATCAGTGATAACTCGTGACGAAGTAGTAAACTTGACCAAATCACTGAGATTTTCCAGCAGGGAGTACGAAAAGTTTAAAAATTCAATTATCACAGTCAGCAATAGACTCAGTCTAGACGGAACTGTTAGTGAGAATCTTGATGCTGTGCTCATTGAGATTAACAAAAATAAAAATTCAGATTTTCCCTTTCATGCCACAGACATGTTGGCGTATGGCTCTAACAAAAAAACTTTGACATACACAGTGAATGACTCCAACATCACAAATTATCCCATCACACAACTTCATTCTTTGGACACACTGTCTAACAAAGCAGTGTATGTGTATGTGAATGATGTTCAGTTGACTCATTCTGTTGACTATGTATTCACAAACCTAACAGACAGTTCAGCAATAATTGGCATCCAAATCACAGCCACTTTGAACAACAATGATGTGATTACAATTCATGAATATGAAAACACAAACAATACATTTGTGCCTGCTACACCAGCCAAGTTGGGATTGGCACCTAAGTATCAACCCAAAAAGTTTCTAGACACCACATATCAATCAGGTGGCTATGATGTGATTCAAGGTCATGATGGGTCTATAATGATAGCCTTTGGTGATTTTAGAGATGATCTATTGCTTGAATTTGAACAAAGAATATACAACAATATCAAGTCTTATTACAATCCTGATTACTGTGATATCACTGAAAAATATTCAACTGATGAGATCAATTCAATGATCACCAGAGATTTTTACACATGGTCTGGATCAAATGCTGTGGATTATTCCGGCAATGACACTTATGATAGTGCCAATGAATTTACCTACAATTATTCACAGGATGTTTCATCTGTTGATGGTCAAAAACTACCTGGCTTTTGGAGAGGTATCTACATCAAGTTGTTTGGCACTGATCGACCTCACACTCATCCGTGGGAAATGTTCGGGTTTACTGAAATGCCAACATGGTGGGAAGATCGTTATGGGCCTGCTCCGTATACCAGCGGCAATCTCATCCTTTGGAACGATGTTGAGCAAGGGTTTATATCTGACGGTCAAAGAAAAGGCTACCATCCTAAATATGTGAGAAGTTACATCAAATCAGTGATTCCAGTCAGCACAGCAGGAGAACTGTTATCACCTATAGCTTGTGGAATAGCAACTGGACAATCTTCACCATCGGATTATGCTGGCAGATGGGAATTTGGTGATCATGGTCCTGCAGAAACTGCTTGGAGACGATCATCGTCATATTGTTTTGCTGAACAGATAGCAAAATTTTTGGCATATCCTGGAAAATATGCCGGACTTTATTTTGACACTTCAAAAATCAGCAAAGCTGCCAATGAACAGTTTGTGTACAATCAATTGTATCGACAACCAATCACAGAATACACAGTGCCCAGCACAGCATCATTCACCAGCGGATACATCAATTTCATATATGACTATGTGATCAGTCTTGGTCTAAGCATTGATTACATCAGCAATAGATTGGATAACATGGAGTCCAAACTGGCCTACAAGTTGGGTGGATTCAGCAACAAAAACAATCTTCGAGCAATCATCAGCAGTTATAATCCAGAATCCACAAATAGATCAGTATATCTACCAGATGAGAATCTTGACTTTCTGTTGTACAAGAGTGCTCCTGTAGATTTTGTAAACTATTCAGGTGTGATAGTTGAAAAAACAACCACAGGATACAAAATAAGTGGCTACAACAATTTTGATCGATCATTCAAGTATTATAAACCAAGAAAGAATCACAATTCATCAGACATTGTGATAGGCGGCGTCACTGATTCATATCAAGACTGGAAGTCTGGTTCTTTTTATGTAAGAGAGTCGATTGTAAAATACGAAAATGTTTATTATAAAGCAAATAGTGATATCGCCAGTGGCACCAATTTTGATGAAGAAAGCTGGTCGACCATAGGAAGAGTACTGCCTCTCAAAGGTGGTATAAGAATTAAAAAATACAAAGATTATCTTTCTACACCATCCACACTGGCCTATGGCGAAACATTATCTAATATTCAAGAAGTGTCTGAATTTTTATATGGCTACGATCAATGGTTACATAGCAAAGGATTTGTGTTTGACACATTTTCAGAAGAATTAAATCTTCCGGTAGATTGGGATCTTTCTGTGAAAGAGTTCTTGTTTTGGACAGGTCAAAATTGGGAAGATTCTGCTGTGATTACATTGAGTCCTGCATCAGCTCAGTTGAAATATGTCAAAGCAAACACAGTTGGTGATGACATCATTTCTGGTTCTCAATTTTACACACTGCTACAACAAGATGGATTTCCAATCCAAAAAACAAACTTATCAACATCAAGATTAAATGGCGAATTTGTCATTCAAACAGATCCTGCACAAAATGGCATATACAATGCTGATATCAGAGCAGTTCAAAAAGAGCATGTGATTGTGTTTGATAACATCACTTCTTTCAAAGATGTCATATATGATGATGTGCTTGGAGTAAGACAAGACAGAATCAAACTGGTTGGTTGGAGAACAGCACAGTGGAATGGTGACATTTATGCTCCAGGATACATTGTAGACAAAGCAGACATTTTGGATTGGGTGCCTAACACAGATTACAAAAAAGGTGATGTGGTTCAACATCAAAACAGAACTTATGTGAGTCTGACAAGTCATAATTCAGGTGAACTGTTTGACGCCAGTCGTTATCAGATCAAAGACCAACAGCCAGTCAAGGACCTTGTGCCTAACTTTGACACCAAAGCAGAAAACTTCAGAGACTTTTATTCGCTGGACACAGACAACTTTGATACAGAACAGCAGAAGTATGCTCAGCATTTGATTGGATTTGAAACCAGACAATACTTTGAAAATTTAGGTCTTGACGAACTGAGCCAATACAAGTTCTATCAAGGAATGATCAGAGACAAAGGCACCAAAAAACCTGTAACTAATTTCAAAAGCCCCACTCAATCCCTAGGCACAGTGAACTATGATTTTTTCGAAGAACATGCTTTTAGAATAGGCGAATATGGAGGTTACAGAACCTTACAATCTTATGAATGGCAACTGGATGATCTCAAACACCGACAAGAAAAACAGGTGTACAATCTCACTCAGGCATCTGTGCCGGACACACAAAATATCATCAATGTGTCTTACAGTGATTTTGTTGAACGTCCACTAGAAACACAGTATCCAATCTTTTCAAATTACAATTATGATACACGATACACTCCTGGATACATTTTTCAGTATCCAATGGCTGGATATGTCCAAAGCAGAAATGTTGACGTCACAGTGTGGGACAAACAAGCACTATTAGAACTAGACATCACTAACTTGATTGAAGGCAGCACAATATGGCTGGCAAACACAGAAACTAGGGACTGGAATGTGTACAGAGTGTCATCTATCAACAACAGCATTGAATTCTATCAATCCAGAGACGGCATAATGAAATTCACCTGTGACTCACCACATAGACTGTCTGCCAATGACCTCATACTGGTTAAAGGGTTTGACAATGAAATTGACAACATATATGAAGTTGCTGAATCTCCAGACAGCACGGATGATCAATACACATTTAGTGTGGCATTTGACAAATCTTTTGACAGCACTGTACAAACTGGATCCATATACAAATTACAATCTGTTAGAATCAACAGCATTGATGACATTGACTCCATTAGACCAGATCGAGGATTTACAAATGGTGACAAAATTTATGTAGACAATGGCTATCTACAAAACAACGGATTATGGAAAATTTATGAATTAAATGACAATTCATTTTTTGAAACCAAACAAAATTTTTACAACACAGAAACACCATCAAACAATTTGAATTATGGACAAAGCATTGCTATCAATGATGGATCTGGTAAAACAATGATTGTTGGATCACCTGGTGATAATTTTGCTTACATCTACACAAGAAACACCACATCAGATTTTTTTGCTATCAGAAGAGCACTGCTACAGGATTACAGAAATTCAGATGATTCAGATCAATTTGGACACTGTGTAAAATCCAACAGTGATGGATCAAAAATATTTGTTTCTTCTCCTTATTCAAACAACATTTTAAAATTTACTCTCAGCACCACCAGTTTATCTTATACCAGAGGCAAATTGGTTACTGGATCAGATACTGGAGCCACAGCAAGAGTCATGCTCAATGATCCCGAAAACGATGTCATGTGGGTAAAAGTGATCAGCGGTACATTTACCACAGAAGCATTAGATATTGGTGATTCATCATCCTTGGTAACAATTACTAACATCGAAGGCACTGACATGTCAAACCAAGGACTTGTTCACTATGTGATACAAGATCAATTTGGCAGTTATGTGATTGATCAGTCTTTTGG
>Ga0181592_10002248_pt1 | contig 15830 bp, 15 predicted proteins | sample 071ome_20_FD_133755 | JGI IMG/M metagenome (GOLD analysis project Ga0181592, IMG submission 133755) | Coastal salt marsh microbial communities from the Groves Creek Marsh, Skidaway Island, Georgia - 071412BT metaG (megahit assembly) | ecosystem: Environmental > Aquatic > Marine > Intertidal...
AACGCACCCTCCTGGCAGCTGTTCCAGCGGTACTCTTGGTTACGGTGGCGGCTCTGGGGACAAACCTTCTGGCCCACGGTACCACGTGGCCCCCCTATGCTTTCCGCAGTTCTGCACCGGTGGCAACGCAGGTGGCAGAGACTGACCCCCAGCTTGCAACTGAAGACCAATGGAATCCCAACAACTGGTACGACTACCGGTACACGCTGCCCAACGGACGGGTGCTGGAAAGTTACTGGCGGCGGCCTCAGGGCATTGATCGCGGAGAGCAGTCTCTAGCCGTTTATGCCCTGCATGTGCTGATCGGGCATCACGGTATTTTCTCACTCACCCCGGCCTGGCTGTTGATTCTGCCGGGCCTGATTCTGCTGGCACGGCGACCCGGGCCGGGCTGGCAGATGCTGACAATGGTGATCGCCGTTGTCTCCTTGACGGTGATCGTTTTTTACCTGACCCGTCACCCCCTCGACCGCAATTACGGCGGTATGACGAGCGGCTTTCGCTGGGTCTTTTGGCTCACCCCACTTTGGGCCGCCGCGATCACCCCAGCCGCTGACTCGTGTTCCACCAGTCGTCGCGGCGGCATCCTCTTGCTGGCGGTCCTGGGGCTGTCAGCAATTTCGGTTGCTGCACCGACGTGGAACCCCTGGACAATGCCCTGGCTCCAGCGGTGGCTGGTGCATTGCGGCTGGCTCCCTCCCATCTAACTGCCTGTCCGTGCTATCCGTGGAAAAAGCCGTTCTTCGCCCTTGCCCGCGAAAGCGGGAGAACGGCAGTCCACTTTGATCGCATCCGAATAGCCCGAGGGTTTTCAGGGATGCCGATTGCCGCCCCCTGCGGCGGCAGGCTTTTTCTGAAGCCTGCTCCCTGCCTCCTCACCCTCCGTCTCCTCACCCTCTTTCTCTTAACCTGGACCCTTTTTCGGCCAGATATGTTCCTCTTGGGGGTTACCGACTAAACTATGAGACAAATGGGGGGGGCACACACCTGCAGGCATGCCCTCCTTGCTGCAAAGCACCCCTGAATTCCGAACACCATTTTGAACCCGTCTTGAACCCCACCAGATACGGCCGGCTACCAGAAGGACTGACACAATGCCCAGCCATGACACGATCTCACTCGTCGTAATCGATGACCACGAGGTTGTGCGGCAAGGCCTTCTTGCCTTGTTCGAAACGAGTCGCATCAGTGTTCTCGGTACCGCATCCAGTGGAGAGGAAGCACTGGAGATCTGCCAACGGCAGCAGCCTGCCGTTGCCCTTCTTGACATCCGATTACAGGACGGTGAAGACGGTCTTGCCAGCATCAAGCCCCTTCGTGAAGCCTGCCCGCAGATGCAGGTGGTTGTCCTCACCAGTTATGACAACCCCACCTATGTCGCGCGGGCGGCCTCAGCCGGAGCGGCTGACTTTCTTCTCAAGAGTGTTCACCGCGACACGCTTATCGATGCGGTTGAAGCTGCTGTTGAGGGCACAGGGCCACACCGAAAAGGGGAACTGGGCCGAGTCACCAAGCGTTTGGCTGATCGCACGCTTCCAGAGGGCATTGACATTCCACTGACTCCCCGCGAGACGCAGGTGCTGAGACTCATCTCAACTGGGCTGTCAAATCAGGAAATTGCCGACTCACTCACGATCAGTGTTGAGACCGTAAAAGAGCATGTGCAAAACCTGCTCCGAAAGCTACAGGTCACTGATCGGACGCAGGCTGCCGTCTGGGCGGTTCGGCAGGGCTTCAGTTAAGTTCTCACCGGCCAAGCTGAGCTGGGCCCAGTGAAGCTCACAACAATTCGCTCGCAAGATCGGCCAGCGGCGACCGCTCCCCCTTCTCAAGCGTGATATGGGCAAAAATTGACTGACCAACCATGCGGTTAATGAGGTAACTCAGCCCATTGGAGAGCGCATCAAGATAGGGCTGGTCGATCTGGCGAATATCACCGGTAAAGACAATCTTCGTTCCTTCGCCAGCACGGGTGATGATTGTCTTTACCTCATGCGGCGTCAGGTTCTGGGCTTCATCAACGATGAAGTAGATCTTTTGCAGGCTCCGCCCCCGAATGTAGGCCAAGGGCGTCACCAGCAATTTTTCGGAGTCACGCATCTCCTGAATTCGCTGAGCAGCCGGTGAGTTTTCATGAAACTGATGCCGAATGACGGCAAGGTTGTCATAGAGTGGCTGCATGTATGGATCGAGTTTGTCGCTGATATCGCCCGGCAGGAAGCCGATATCACGATTGGAAAGTGGCACCACCGGCCGTGCCAGCAGAATCTGCCGATAGTGCTGCCGGCGTTCAAGGGCGGCAGCCAGTGCCAAGAGCGTCTTCCCGGTGCCGGCCGTTCCGGCAAGCGTGACCAGCTTAATGTCGTCATCGAGCAGGGCACTCAACGCAAACGACTGCTCAGCGTTCCGGGGAGTAATGCCGTAACAGGTGGTCTTCTCGACCCGCACGAAACAATTGTCACGAGGACGGTAGGCCGCCAGCACCGACTTACTTCCATTGCGTAACACGACGTTCTCATTTGCGACTGGTGCATCAACCATCGGAACGTCGGCCGCAGGCACCTCTGGCCCGTCGTGATAGAACCGATCGATCACCTCCGTCGGCACACCATCGACGACCCGCTTGCCCATATAAAGCTTGTCGAAACTCTCGATCTTGTCGCTGGTGTAATCCTGGGCGGGGAGGCCGAACGCCTTGGCCTTCATCCGCAGATTCGTATCTTTCGAAACCAGGATCACCGGCCGAGGCTGCTGCTGCCCCTGTAGCCAGACTGCCGTACTCAGAATCCGATGGTCTGGGGTGTTCTCGAGAAATGCCCCAGTAACCCGACAGTCTTGGTCGGTGTGAATAATTACCCGAACCGCTCCCCGACCATCCCCAAGACCAGCTCCCTCGGGGGAGAGCAAGTCGCCGGTCAGTTCATCAAGCCGCCGCAAAAACTGCCGGGCCTGAAAGTGAATGTCTTCATGACCACGTTTGAACTTGTCGAGTTCTTCGAGAACCGTGATCGGAATGGCAACATCGTGCTCTTCGAAGTTCCGGATACAGTTGGAGTCGTGCAGGATGACATTGGTATCCAGCACGAAAAGCTTACGCAGGTCATTGGCCATGGGCATCTCTTCCTCCGGGGCCATCACTGAGCAGTCCGTCCAAAACGGTGCGAAGCGCGGAAAGGGTACCACTCCTGCCCGGGCGGCGGGAACACCAATCTTCCGGCGCTCACAAACATCTCACACGCTGTTAACCACCCCCCAGTCAAACAACCAGCCACCAGCCATTAGCCAGCAGTTACCAAGGGGGCTGCGGACATCTCGGCAGTACCGTTAGACCAAACGCTTGCAGGCGGCCATGTCTTGGCGAGGAAACACAAAAAAACCGTGGTGAAGCGTTGGCTTCACCACGGTCGATTTAACTCAGCGAGGCGGGACGCACCCAGACTCAGCCTTCGAACCGCTTCAGCGCTTCGAGAACCTTGATGGCGTTGTCAGCTGATCCAAACTTCTCAGCCACCTTTTTGGCAGCGAGCAGGTCATCGACTGAAATCTTGACTGGCGTCTTGACTCGGGCAATCTTCTTGGCGGCAGCCCGAGGTGCTGCAGCCTTACCACCCTTCCGCCGACGCTGCGGCCGGAAACCCATTCGCTTCAGTACCATCGAAACCTGTGGTGAGGAAACTTCGATCCCCTGCTTCTTCAGCGTCGCGATAATCGTGACCGGACGGGGCTTTTCCCCTTTCGCCTTCATGCTCGAGGCAACCTTCCGGATTTCTGCTGACTTGTTCACTTCTTTTGCTTTGGCTTTTGAATCTGCCATGGGTCGTATCACTCACTTCTAGGCCGTTGGCCTGTTACAAGAAGATGGTCTGCCTCGGGCCGCCCGGGGCTTTTCCAGGTACACACGAAAGGCACTTTGCGGGCCTCACGCTCTCATCGATCGTCGCGAACCGCGTCGTCTGCGACCCACTCATGATCAGGTTGTGAAGTCAGCCGGTGATGTAACCGGTTGGCTTCACCCCAAAGATAACATCACAAAATGGGCATGCAACTGACAAAAGTAAAAGAGAACATTAACGACATCAATTTGCTCCCCCAGACGAACCAGACAACTGAGTGAACGAGCAGACTGAGCGAACCGGCCAACTGGCGAACCAGACAACCAGATCAGCCATTCGGCAGTCTGCCGTGGCCCGGCGAACTCATCTGGTGGTTCGGCTCAAAAGCTCCGGCTTGAAGCCTTGCCTCAGAAAAAAACAGGCGGCTGCTCGTACCAGGTGGTCGGGCAGCCGCCTCACGCGTCAGTGCCCCGTCTAGGACTCGAACCTAGAACCCTCTGATTAAGAGTCAGATGCTCTAACCAATTGAGCTAACGGGGCGACACAGCCCGAAACATACTCGGCCTCAGGGGGCAAAACAAGGGGCCAGACCGCATGGCCGCGAGGCACGGCTGCAGTGGGCCCAGGAAGCACTCACGTTGAGCGATTCGGGCAGAGTGGTTACATTCCCGTCTCAGTTCACACGACACCGAATGGAGGCTTGCATGGGCCGGTATGACGGAATGAAGGGACTCGTCCTGGGCGTGGCCAACGACCACTCAATCGCCTGGTCGATTGCCAAGGAGTTGCTTGCCGAGGGGGCCGAGATTGGATTTAGCCACCTGCCTGACCGGCCTGACGACCAGCGTCAGCGGAATCGGCGGCGAGTCGCCCTGCTGACTGATGATGAGCCAAATGCGAAGTTCCTCGTTCCGATGGATGTTTCCAGTGACGAGCAGATCGCTGCAGTCATGGAGACGGCCAAGGCTGAGTTTGGCACCCTCGATTTCCTGGTGCATTCAATCGCCTATGCCCCAATGGAAGACCTCAAGGGCGAGACGACCAACTGCAGCCGTGAGGGCTTTCGGGTCGCGATGGAAACCAGTGCCTACAGCCTGCTGGCGGTCGGCCGGCTGTCGAGAGAGATCCTGGCAAAGGATGCCTCGATCCTCACGTTGACCTACTTCGGTGGCGAAAAAGTAGTGCCCGGCTACAACATCATGGGCGTCTGCAAAGCCACACTTGATGCCTGCGTGAAGTACATGGCCTATGACCTGGGGCCTCAGGGCGTACGCGTCAACGCCATTAGCGCCGGCCCCCTGCGGACGCTTGCCGGCCGGGGCGCGGGAGTGGAAGACATGCTCGGCCTTTACCAACACATGTCGCCGATGGGCCGAAACATCACCCATGAAGAGGTCGGCAAGGCTGGGGCCTGGCTGGTCTCCCGTGACTCTCTCGGCATTACCGGTGAACTCCTCCATGTTGATGCTGGTTACAACATTATGGGGTCACCAGGGCGGCTGCTCGATTTGGTGCCAAAGCCAGAGTGAGCCAGCCCACCATTGCCGTGGCGGTCGTAATTGACCGCGGCCGAGTCTTGGTCGGCCAGCGTTCCCTTACGGCTGCCTCGGCTGCCGGGCTCCATGAATTTCCTGGTGGAAAGGTGGAGGCTGGCGAGGAACCCGCGGCTGCCGCAAAGCGAGAGTGCCAAGAGGAAACAGGCCTTGCTGTCACCATCGGCCCCTTGCTGACAAAGGCGACGGTGGCTGACACCGGCGCGACCATCCTTTTTTTCCACGGATCGATCACCGGCACGCCACCGAAAAGCCCTCGCGTTCCCTTTTCGTGGCTCACGGCAGACGATCTGCCAGCCTGTCGCTTCCCCCCGGCAAACGAGGCTATTCTCTGCTGGCTCAGTGAGCGGCTTCGCTGAGATCAGGGTGGGTCGTAGCCACCGGGGTGCCAGGGGTGACAGCGGCAGATCCTGCCCAGCCCGCGGAGAGTGCCACGCAGGGCACCATATTTCAAAACGGACTCCCGAAAATAACAGCTACAGGTCGGCTCAAATCGACAGTGCCTGCCAAGCAGCGGGCTGATGAGCAGCCGATAGCCTGCCACCATGCCGAGCAACACTCGCACGGCAAGCCAGTTACACCAGACAGAGAATTGTCGCATGTAGGTTCTGAGGACACGCCATATGGAGTTTAGTCCTGACATTTCAAAGCCCTCAGGCGAAATCGCCGGAATGAAATCCCGTCTGTTCAATCCCTGTCAAAAGCGGCAGTGACTAATCCGACCGGAGGCCTGTCTGCCCAGCAGCCCGCTTCATCTTATTGACCAGCCGTGCCACGCCGTCACGCATGAGCTGTTCAATCCGCCTGGCAGCCGGGGCACCTGCCTCTGGTGGCCCCGATGCCCGAACAATTACCACCAGATCAACTCCCGCTGGCAAGTCCTGACGAACCAGCCGGAATACCTCGCGGAGACGTCGCTTCCAGCGGTTCCTGACAACCGCGTTACCAACTCGACGCGAGACGGACAGGCCCAGCCGCGTCGGCGCACCAACGTCGGTTCGCTGCCTTCCGTAGAAGACTAGTGGTCCGCTTGCCACCGACTGTCGAGCAGCATAGACCGCCCTGAAGTCTATCGGCCGCTTCAGCCGGGCTGCCCCGGGCAGCCCCCTCGGCTGAGGCTGGTCGATCACCATGTCAGTGCCGCTCGGGGTGGCTCAGTCACAGAGGCCTCAGCCGCTCGGGCTGCCTCCAGCAAGGCCTCAGTCGCAGCTGGATCGGTGCCTGCCGGCAGCACAATCTGCACATCGGCAATCAGATCACCTTTGGCCCCATTGGCATGTCGCACTCCCATCCCGGTGGCCCGCAAACGTTTTCCAGATGATGTCCCCGGCGGGATTCTCAGACTGATTGTTCCCCAAGGAGTTGGCAGATCGACCTTCGCCCCACTGATCGCTTCGGACAGCGTGACCGGTAGATTGACCAAGAGCGTATCCCCTTCGCGACGATACACCGGGTGAGCATCGACACGTACCTCAAGAAGCAAATCGCCCGCTGGCCCACCGCCGCTGCCGGGCCGCCCCTGCCCTCGCAGCCGCATGCGTGCCCCATCGGGAAGCCCTTGGGGAATCGTCACACTGATTGTTTCGGCCCGGCCGTCCCGTTCCACCCGCACATCCGTTTTGCCGCCGTCAATCGCCAGCCGAAACGGAACCCGAATGCTCGCGGTGAGATCCTCACCTGCTGTCCTCGTGGGCTGCCGCCGGCGACCGCCACGACGGCTGCGTCCACCGCCAAAGAGATCTCCAAAACCACTGCCAAAGATGCTCTCCAGATCGACCTCTCCCCCCCCCTGAAATCCCCCCGGGAACGGCCCCGCCTGTCCCTGCGGAGACCAGCCGCCCGCAGCCCCGCCACCGGCAACACCCTCAAAGGAACTGCCGTACCGGTCGTACATTTCCCGCTTGCTGGGGTCATTGAGCACGTCAAAGGCAACTTGGACCTTTTTGAACTGCTCTTTTGCGGCGTCATCATCCGGATGGAGATCTGGGTGATACTTCCGCGCCATCTCTCGATAGGCCTTGCGGATATCCTCAGCAGTCGCTGTCCGCGAGACCCCGAGCACCTGGTAATAGTCGTCTGCCATCTCTGTTCGATCGAACCCGTTTTGGTCGCCACGCCGCCGCTGTGACCACGAAGCCACTCAACTCGGCAAACCGGACAGTCTACGAACGACCCTTCTGGCCCTTCAACCCACGCTTCCGTGGCCGCGAGCCACCCGACTTTCTGGCCCGTCCTTTACCTGTACCTGATGGCTTGGCAACGTCATTATTCGCCTCGGGCAGTCGTGTTGTCTCGGCACGGGCGTTCGCCATCTCTTCCATGAATCGAACCTGGGCCCGCACCGGCTCTGCGCCACGGCGGGGACGGAGCAACTGAAACGACCCATCGGCGTGAAGTTCTCGGGCTCGGGTGTTGTCCGCAAGATACATCGGCACAATCGCCTCAAGAATGCGTTGCTTGAGGGCGGGGGCGAGCACCGGAAACATTACCTCGACCCGACGAAAGAAATTCCGTGGCATCCAATCGGAACTGGCCAGATAGACCTCGGTGTTTTTTCCTTCGCCGAAGGCGTAGATACGACTGTGCTCCAGGTAACGATCGACAATACTGCGAACACGGATATTCTCACTGAGGCCGGGCACACCCGGACGCAGGCAACAGATTCCACGGGCGACAATATCGATTGAAACCCCCGCCTGGCTGGCCCGATAGAGAGCTTCAATCACGCGATGATCAGCTAGCGAATTGACCTTTGCAAAAACCCGGGCTGACTTCCCGGCCTGGGCCCGCTCGGCTTGGGTGGCAATGAGTTCCAGCGTGCGGCGGTGAAGGTCGTTGGGAGCCACTACCAGTTTCCGCCAGGCGTGCCCCTGCGAGTACCCGGTCAAGAGATTGAAAAGTGCCGTGGCATCCTCTGCGATGTCACCATCGGCGGTGAACAGTCCGAGATCGGTATAGAGCGTGGCAGTGGCTGGGTTGTAGTTCCCCGTCCCGAGGTGCACATACCGCTTTAGTCCATCCCGCTCATTCCGCACGACCAGCGAAACCTTGCAGTGGGTCTTGAGGTCGAGAAACCCAAAGACAACATGCACCCCGGCCCGCTCCAGCCGACGGGCCCAGCTGACATTATTGGCCTCATCAAATCGCGCCTTGAGTTCAACGAGGGCCGTGACGTGCTTCCCAGCTTCCGCCGCTTCCATCAGGGCACGGGTAATCGGTGAATCACCACTGGTGCGGTAGAGCGTCTGCTTGATGGCCAACACTTGAGGGTCCCGCGCGGCAGAGCGGACGAACTTCACCACCGGATCGAACGACTCAAACGGATGGTGGACCAGGATGTCCTCGCGGGCGATGGCAGAGAAGATGTCACGACGCTCGCGCAGAGCGGCCGGCACCTGCGGCGTAAACGGGGCGTCATGAAATTTCTCAAACCCGGGAAGTTTGTAGAGTTCCCAGAGCCCGGTCAGATCAAGCGGCCCATTGATTCGGTAGACCTCGTCATACCCGTTGTCTCTTGCATCGGCGTTCCCACTGCAGAGGTCTTAGTCATCAATGATCCACTGCGCAATTGCCTCGTCTGCTTGCTTGGCAATTTCAATCCGCACCGCCTGCCCACGCTGTCGGGTCTTCAGTCGATCTTCAATCAACCGCAGCATGTCGTCTGACTCTTGCTCGAGCAATTCCAGATCGCTGTCGCGGGTGATGCGAAACGTGGTCCATGACTTGACCGAAAAGCCTCCAAAGAGTTCCGGCAGGCGTGCTGCCACCAGTTCCTCGAGGAGCACAAATGAGACATTTCCGGGGCTGCTGTCGGGCAGCGTGACGATTCGGGGGAGTACCTGCGGAAGCTGAACAACGGCAAAGAGTTGCTTTGGCCCCAACCCATGCTCGTGCTCCAGCATCGTGCCAAGGTAGAGCCCGCGATTGTGATATCGCGGCGATGGATGCGATGGGTCGCAGGCCATCGGCGTCAGGATCGGCAAAGCTCGCTCATGGAAGAAGCGATCGACATATTCACGCTGCTCGGTGGTGAGTTCCGCGTCTTGCAGGAGCGCGAAACCCGACTCCCGCATTGCTGGCCCAATGCTGTCACGAAGGCACACGTACTGCCGGGCGACTAACTCTTGCGTCCGGGTCGCAATGGCTCGCAACTGCTCGATGGCGGTCATGCCGTCGGCTGCAAAATCTTGCGGGGCGCCGTCACCGAAGGCCTGCTCACGGATGCCGGCCACCCGCACCATGAAAAACTCATCCAGATTTGAACTGAAGATTGCAAGGAACTTCATCCGCTCCAGCAGCGGGTTTTCCTCGTTCTCAGCCTCTTCGAGCACCCGCAGGTTAAACTCCAACCAGCTCAGTTCACGATTAATAAAGGCGTCCGGACCAATCTCATCATCGAGTGGCTTTGACATTGATTGATCCTCCTTTCTAAGCGTGGCTGGTTCGGCGGGACGGGCTCTGGCACAACACGAACGGTGGGCAAAACCAGACGCCGCTGGGCTCTCTCCTCTTCCATTCTTTCACACAACAGCCGCCCAGGTGTTCCAAAACGCAAAAAACGGCAATTTTCCCCAGCCGGAAATGTCCCTGGTCACCGCCGCCGCCCAGATAGCAGCAGGCCGGCTCTCCAGCACCACTCCCCCTACACCGGGATGGTGTGCCGCCGCAGCAAGCCTGCTGGAAGCAACCGCCCGCAAGCCAGGGAACGTACACCCAGAGGCAGCGTTCCCCGACCTCAGCCATGACGATCTCTGTGCCGCGGCTGTTGCCATCGCCCCGGTACTGGACACGGCAGGACAGCGGCCACTGGGCACGGTCATTGAAGAGGCGGTCCGCCAGTCACGGGCTGTCAGCCGGTCAAATGCCAACCTTGGCATCATCCTGGCTGTGGCTCCCATAGCGGCCAGTAGCGATTCGACTCACCGTTCCCTTTCTGCCCCCCTCGTTGATGCTGGCATCACGGCCTGCGATGCCTCCGATGCTGAAGCGATCTACGCTGCCATCCGAGCATCTGACGCAGGCGGCCTTGGCAACCGCCCGCAGCATGATCTGGCCGGCCACCCCCCCGCGTCGATCCTCACTGCCATGCGACTTGCGGCACGGGCCACACCTGCCGACAGCATTGCGGCACTCTGGGCAGATGGCTACGACTCGCTCTGGCGTGGCCCGGTAGCTGATCTGGCTCACTTTGAGGCCACCGGCTGCGGCTGGGAAGAGGCCATCATCCGCACGGCGCTGGCCCAACTTGCCCGCATGCCAGACTCACTCATTGCCCGTCGGCATGGCACCACCACTGCCCGCGAGGTTTCCGCGCATGCTGCCAGCATCCTGCCACTCTCAGGGGCCGAGTGGGCAACCGAACTGGCCCAATTCGATCGTTCTCTTCGCCAGCCAAAGCGGCTCAACCCGGGCACCACAGCCGATTTGATTGCTGCTGCCCTTTATATTCATCTCTGGAACAGCACGCCCTCATGCACAGGAGTCACTTGACCAATGCCCGAACGCTATCAGGTAACGATGCGAAAGGCAGTCCATGTCTTTTCAGCCGGCCACTTCATCACCCTTACCGACGAAATCTGTGAGCCTGTCCATGGGCATAACTGGACCGTTGCCTGTGAAGTCGGGGGCAGTCCCGATCAGCATGGGATGGTGGTCGACTTCATTTGGCTGCGTGACACCCTCGCCACCATCGTCGCGCAGCTCGACCATGCCATGCTGCTGCCCACAGACAACCGACTGCTCACCGTGACCGAACAAACGGTGGACGGTCAGGATGAAGTGCAAATCCACTTTGGAAGTCGCCGCTGGGTCTTTCCTGCCGATGAGTGCCGGCTGCTGCCACTTGCCAACACCACGGCGGAATGGCTGGCCCGCTGGATCGGTCACGAGCTCTTAGCTGCCTGCACCGCAGCTGGCCGTCCGCTGCCAGCCCCGCTGCGGGTCGAGGTTGATGAATGCCTCGGCCAGGCTGCCGTCTGGGAACACCTCCCGATTGAGGTCACCCCTCAGTCGTAACAATCAGACTGGCTGCTGCATCAGCAGGCAGCGTCACGGCCCCTTTCCCCAGTCGCACCTGCACCAAGCCACTATCGTCAGCTGCCCGCTCAACGTGACCGATGGCCTCCAGCACCAGACCAGTCTCAGCGAGATACCGCAGAAACGGCGGGGACTGATCAAGCACCCGGACAATTCGAAACCGTTCGCCAACCGCCACGGCTGACAGGGGCCGGCCGGCTTCAACCGCCTCGGCCAAGGCAGTCATGTCACCACGGGGGATTGGATCACCATGCGGATCAACTTCAGGCCGCCCCAGATAGGCATCGATACGGTCAACGAGGAGGTCGCTGACAGCATGTTCCATGTGTTCCGCTTCCTCATGGACCTCGTCCCAGGTCATGGCCAGCGTTTCCACTAAAAACTGCTCGATTAACCGGTGCCTACGGATGACCCTTAGGGCCAGCACCCGGCCGGTCTTTGAAAGCGAGACGCCTTCGTAGGGGGTATGCGTGGCCAACTCGGCCGCATCGAGCGTCTTGAGCATGCTGGTCACCGTTCCCGGCGAAACGCCGAGCGTCGCCGCCAGCTGGCCAGTGCTGACCGGCTGGTCATCCTGGGTTGCCGAGATCTGATAGATCGCCTTGACGTAGTTTTCAACGGTCAGACTTGGCACGCACAGTTTTCCTGCGGGAGATTCAGAATGGGCAGCAGAGCCGAAATGGCACCTTGATTGATCACTGGCATGGGAACGGTAAGTTGCCAAACCGCCGGCCAGCCCCCAAGATAGCGGTTTCATCTGGTGGCTGCCCGGAAAGGTTTGTGGCGAATGAACCCGGGCAGTCCGTTTCCGTTTTCCCGCAGGCCTAGAGATTCCGTGATCCATCCCCCTGCTCCTGCTGCCCCACCGCGGTTGTCACTCAATGCAGCCGCAATTGCGGCCCTGAGTTCGCTGCGAAGCAATCCAGCAGCCTACGCGGCTGCCCTCCACAACCGGGGCGGGGTGACAGTTGTCGACTGTGGCGTCGCCACTGCAGGTTCCACCGAACTTGGTCTCCTGATGGCTCGCGCCGCACTTGGTGATCGTGGGAAGCCGACGCTCTTTGCTGCTGAGGAAGACAACTGCTTGCGGAGAGACTGGCCTGACTGTCCATGGCCGATCATCGGCGTGACCTCAGACGATCCTGTGGCGGCCTGTCTGGCGGCACAGTACGCCGGCTGGAAGATTGCTGACAACGATTACTTTGCCATGGCAAGCGGCCCCATCCGAGCTGCCATCGGTCGCGAAGAACTCTACGAGACTATCGGCCGACGTGAGCGGCCCGAAGCCGTCGTCGGGTTGCTGGAGGCGTCCTCCCTGCCCCCGGAGACAATCTGCACTGACCTCGCCAGACTGGCCCACGTACCACCTGAGTCGGTGCTGCTTTTGGTGGCGGCCACGGCCAGTCCTGCTGGAACCGTACAGGTGGTCGCCCGCAGCCTCGAGACAGCATTGCACCAGTTGCTCGAACATCAGTTTGACCTCGAACGCATCGTCCGCGGAACAGCAGCCGCCCCGCTGCCGCCGGTTGCCGATAATGACCTGGCTGCCATTGGCCGGACCAACGACGCCATTCTCTACGGCGGGGTGGTTCAACTCGAGGTCACTGGTGACGACGATTCCCTCAAGAAGATCGGCCCCTGTGCTGTCAGCCGTTCTTCCGCTGCCCACGGCCGTCTCTTCTGCGAACTGTTCCAGGAAGCCGGGGGCGACTTCTACGCCCTCGACCCCGGCCTGTTCGCCCCCGCAGTGCTCGAGTTCACCAATCTCGACACCGGCTGCCGGCATCGCTTCGGTGGGCTTGAGCCGACGCTGGTTGCCACCTCCTTCGGCGGCAGGTAGCGGCCATGCCGATCAGCCCGGCAATCACCATTCTGGGAAGTCGTGGTGGCTGGCATACGGACACTTTGTTGCACCGTTGTCAGCAACGCGGCCTCAGCAGCAGCGTCGTCGGCTGGCCTGAGTTGGGCAGTGAGATCCTGACTGCGGGCACGCAGTTTCATCCTCGTCCGCTTGAGCAAACAACGGCTGTGCTGGTACGGGGCATGCCCAGCGGCACACTCGAACAGGTCATTACCCGGATGAATATCCTTGGCCAGCTCAATGCAGCCGGCCGCCGGGTGCTCAACCAGCCAACGGCCCTTGAGACTGCCATCGACAAGTATCTGACCATTGCCCGACTGGCTTCGGCTGGCCTCCCCGTGCCTCGGACGGCAGTTGTCCAGTCAGCGGGTGACCTCAGGCGATTTGCTGAAGCCTGTGGGGGCACCGCCGTCGTCAAGCCCCTCTTCGGCTCAAACGGCCATGGGCTTTCACTGTTTTCCGCCACGGCTACTGAACTGCCTGAACCACTGCTGACCACGGGAGTGGCATTGGCTCAGGAGCCAATCAGCCACGATGGCTGGGATGTCCGCATCCTCTTGGTTGGCAATGAGCCATTTGCGATGAAGCGAGTCGCTTGCCCTGGGGAATGGCGGACCAACATCGCCCGCGGCGGACAGCCGTACCCTTTTGTCGCTCCAGCCGACTGGATCGACCTGGCTCGCCAGGCTGCAACAACGGTCGGGGCCGAACTGGCCGGCGTCGACCTGCTGCCAAGTCGTGACGGAGCCGTCTGGCTCTTGGAGGTGAACGCCGTGCCGGGCTGGCAAGCCCTGCAATCGGTGACCTCAACCGACATCGCCTCCGCTGTGCTCGACCTCTTGGTCGCCGGCAGCGTTTGAGCCGGGCTGCGGCCAGTGCATGCTGCTGGCTTTCACCGAATATATCAGTCAAACAGCAACGGCTGATCCGATGCTGCCGCACGCGAGCGGCGTGCCCGAGCCGGTGGCTGACCACCACCGGTCTCATAGACCAGCAGCAGATCACGGGCCCGATCAATCACGGCGGTTGGCACACCTGCCAGTCGGGCAACATGCACGCCCCAGCTCTTGTCGGCCGCTCCAGAGGCAACCTGATGGAGAAAAATCAGCTGCCCCTCGTGCTGCTCAACCAACACCTGCACATTGGCAACCCCCGGCAACCGCTCAAGCGCCGCAAGTTGCAGGTAATGGGTCGCAAACAGCGTGCGACAGCCGACCTCACCGTAGAGATGCTCAACCACGGCCTGAGCAAGCGCGAGGCCGTCATAGGTACTGGTTCCACGCCCGACCTCATCGAGGATGACCAGACTGTTCGCGGTGGCACGGTTGAGAATCCGGGCAGCCTGAGCCATCTCCACCAGAAACGTACTCGCCCCGCTGGCAAGATCATCACCGGCACCGATGCGGGCAAAGAGCCGATCAACCACGCCGATCCGGGCTGACCGCGCAGGCACAAAGGCTCCGGCCTGAGCCAACACCGTAAGGAGTGCCGCCTGGCGGATGAAGGTGCTCTTGCCACCCATGTTCGGTCCCGTCACCAACAGCAAGGACGGCACGCTCCCCTGCCGGCTGCTCTCACCGACAAGTGCCAGATCATTGGGAACCAGCGTGCCCGCTGGCAGCAGCTGTTCAAGCACCGGATGACGCCCCTGCTCGATCGCCAAGACTGGCTCAGTGGTTATCTCGGGCCTTACCCAGCGTCGCGAGCGGGCCACTTCGGCAAACACCAGCAGCACATCGAGGGACGCCAGTTGTTCGGCGATGCGGTCGAGCCGGTCACGATGCCCTGCAACGGAAGCCCGCAGGTCATCGAGCAGTTCAATCTCGCGACGGACAGCTTCTTCTTCGGCGCCCAGCACCTGTCGCTGCCGCTCGTCGAGTTCCGGCGTTGTGTAGCGTTCGGCGTTTTTGACCGTCTGCTTCCGGACGTACTCAGGTGGCACCTTGTCAGCATGCCCCCGCCCCACCTCCAGGAAGAAGCCAAAGACCCGATTGAACCCGACCTTCAACGAGGCGATGCCGGTGCGTTCACTCTCACGCGACTGGTACTCGGCAATCCAGGCCTTGCCACCGGTGGCCAGCTCGGTCAACTCGTCATAGCGGGCGTCAAAGCCGGGCCGAATGAAGCCTCCTTCGCGGGCAAACGTAGGACAGCCGTCGCGTAAGGTGGCCCCAATACATGCCGCCAGATCTTCACAGGGGTCGAGTTCCTCATGCAGGGTTGCCAGCAATGCCGAACCACCTGCGGCCTCTGCTGACGTGAGACCAGCAGCCTCCTCGAGAACAGCCCGAACTGCAGGGATGATCGCGGTCGCCTGCCCAATGCGTTCCAGATCGCGTGGCCCCGCCCTGCCGGAAATCACCCGGCCGGTCAGACGTTCGATGTCTCCAATGCCCTGCAGCAAGGCAGCCAGCCGGTCAGCCACAGCTGGATGAGCCACCAGAATAGCCACCGCGTCGAGCCGCCCGTCGATTGCTGCCTTGTCGATCAGCGGCGCGGTGAGCCAGTCAACCAGCAGCCTCTTCCCCATGGCTGACCGTGTCTTGT
>Ga0181592_10002253_pt1 | contig 15819 bp, 25 predicted proteins | sample 071ome_20_FD_133755 | JGI IMG/M metagenome (GOLD analysis project Ga0181592, IMG submission 133755) | Coastal salt marsh microbial communities from the Groves Creek Marsh, Skidaway Island, Georgia - 071412BT metaG (megahit assembly) | ecosystem: Environmental > Aquatic > Marine > Intertidal...
GTGAATGGTACAATTCATGTTGTTGGTAATACTGTGTTGGATAATTTAGTTCATATTACGCCCGAAAGAACCAACACAATCGTACTAACAATGCACAGAAGGGAAAACCATGATCTTATCCCTGAATGGTTCACTATTTTTGATAAGCTTGCCGAGGAAAACCCAGAGTTTAATTTTGTTATCCCACTCCATCCAAACCCAAATGTACAAAAACATAAGGGTATATTAAAACATGTAAATGTCACGGATCCAATAGAATATGAACAGTTTATCAATATTTTATCTCAGTCGTATATGATTATTACCGATAGTGGTGGTTTACAAGAAGAATCTTCATTTTTTAGAAAAAAGTGTATTGTTTGTCGTACAACCACTGAAAGACCCGAGGGTATTGGTACATTTTCATTCATGACAGGAATAGACGAGTTAGAAAGTTTGTTTTATGAAGTAAAAAAGAATCCAATCCCTGTTGGAAAATGTCCCTATGGAGATGGAAAGTCTGCTGATAGAATTGTTAATATTTTAAAACAGGAGTTACAACTGTGAAGAATTTTAAAAAAGCATTTGACACACTAATGCTAAAAATTTCTAATAAAGAAAACTTTGCTTTTACCAGATTTTCTGATGGTGAGCTTTTTATATTGCAAAATAAGACAGTAATATTGGCAGAAGATCATTATGTAACAGGTGATATAAAAGGTGCAAACATTTATACCAAAGAAGAGCAAAAAGAATTTTTACCAAATAGAGACTCTTTTTATCGAGAGAAACTTTTAGAATGTTACCTTCATAATCAACACAATTATTTTAAAGGGATTTGCACCGGAACCGATCCTCATGTGGGTACTGAAAATTTTAATTATATGATTCAACTACACGGTGGTGATCATTCAAACTTAACTTTTTCTAATCTTTTAATAAATGCAAACTATAAAAGATTTGTTGAAGAAATGGTGCCCGTTTTCAAAGATAGAGAGATAATTTATGTTGTTAATGAAAACGCTGATGTATCGCGCTTGCCATTTGATGTTAAAAAGATTTTTAATATTGGATCCAACTGTATGATCAACAATTATGAAACAGCGAAAGACGTAAAAGAATACATCGAAAAAAATGACATTAAAGACCATATTGTGTTATGTTCAGCAGCATCATTAAGCAACTATGTCATTTATGAATGCTTTAAAGATAACCAAAATAACACTTTCTTAGACATTGGAAGTTGTTTAAACCCTCTCATGGATTTAGAGGGTTGGAAATATACTAGAGGTTATCTGACACACTATTGGCTTAATTCCAATAGCCCTTTTGGTACACAGGTTGATGTATGGCAAAATATAGATTAGTAAAAAATGAGAAAAAATATTGGGAATTTATTAGAAACCTAAGAACCATGAAGGGGGTTGCCGAGGGCTTTATTGCACAGCGAGATATTACCCCTAAACAACAAGAAAAATATATGCTAAAATATAATGACTGTTTTTACATTTGTTTGAATGAGCATGAGCCAGTTGGGTATGTTGGTATTATTGACGATGATATTAGAGTTGCAACTCACCCTTCATATCAAGGGAAAGGAGTCGGCACCTATATGATTAATGAAATTATGAATTTGAACCCGACAGCAATTGCAAAAGTAAAGGTAGACAATGAAGCAAGCTTAAAGCTTTTTGAGACTTGTGGTTTTAAAAAGAAATATTATATTTTGGAGAAAGAATGAGACATAATCCGTTTAAAATTGTTGAGATGTTTGAAGAAACTGTTGCTGATTATACAGGGGCACCGTATGCTATATCTGTAGACAGTTGCACAAACGCTCTGTTTCTATGTTGTAAATACCTCAATGTTGAAGATGTAATTATACCCGCTAGAACGTATTTGTCTGTGCCTCAATCTATTATGCATGCAGGAGGGGAGGTTATTTTTTCCGAAAGAGCGTGGAAGGGAATATACCGACTACAGCCGTATCCAATATATGATGCAGCAAAAAGATTTACATCAGATATGTACATTCCAGGTAGCTACATGACGCTTTCATTTCACATTAAGAAACATCTTAAGATAGGTAAAGGGGGTATGATTTTAACAGATAACAAAGAAGCTGCTGAATGGTTTATGCGGGCACGATATGAAGGAAGAGGGAAAGTGAAATATCATGAAGATAACATCAGCATTAATGGTTGGAATATGTATATGACACCACAAGAGGCAGCCCATGGTTTAGCATTAATGCAGAACTTTCCCGAGCACAATGAAGATTTACCAGAAAACCCTCCCTATCGCGATTTAAGAGAATTTGAACTGTTTAAAAACAACAAGAGTGTTGAATGATAACTTTTTCGCAATTAGGAAGCTTAGGGAGACTCGGTAACCAGTTGTTTCAATATGCTGCTTTAAGATCTTTAAGTCTGGAAAAAGATTATGAGGTTGCTATCCCTAATCCTAAAACAAGGCATTGGCATGGGCAAAACTGTTTACTGAATGAATTCAATATTGAAGCAAGATTTTTATCTCCAAATGATAGTGTGAAATATCGATATATGGAGCCAAGTCCATTTAGTATTGATTCTAATTTCTTTAATCTACAAGATGGTGCGGACATCTACGGTTTTTTTCAATCAATTTATTATTTTGAGAAACATGAAGAGCAAATCAAAAAAGAATTAACACCAAAGCAAAAACATGTTGATAGTGCAAGGGAACATATAGAGTCATTACGGAGAAAATATAACTGCGATATAGTATCGATTCATGTTAGGAGAGGAGACAATACTGATAATACCGATCCCAATCAGGTTGAACTAAATAACTTTTACTGTACTCAGGGCGATTCACAAATGAGTAAAGACAGTCAATATTATCAATACATCACCAATGCGATGTCTAATTTTGAAAATGTAAAATTTTTAGTTTTTTCTGGTGGAAACCGGCATGGCAACAACAACATATCCGATATGCAATGGTGTAAAAATAGTTTTAAGGGAGAGCAATTTTTATTCTCTGAAGGTAGAACTGTTTTAGAGGATTTTTGCATGATCATGAATTGTGATCATAACATACTATCTCATGTTAGTTCTTATGGATGGTGGGCTGCGTATTTGAATCAAAATTCAAAATCTACTATTGCGCCAACAAATTATCACCCTGACATGCCTGACTTCTCGCATCGTTATAAATTTTATCCACCACACTGGCATTTAATTTAGGAAATAAGTAAAATGAGTTTAATTTTTGATATAGGTTTTAATAAGGGAGAATTTACAACTGCGTGCAACAATAAGTTTCCAAACCATAATGTTGTGGGAGTGGAAGCAAATACCGGCTTGTATTACAACACCAACACTGATAAATTTAAAAACCTGACATTAATCAATTATCTAGTATCAGACATGGATAAGTCTATGGGTGAGCTATATATTGATCCAAATCAAAGTGGAATATCTTCGGCATCAAAGGAATTTATAAACAATTCAAGATTTGCTAAAGGTAGCAAATATTTAAGTCCTAATAATTCAAACTGGTCCACAGTTATTAAAGTACCTACAATAACGTTAGATACAATGATAGAAAGTTTTGGACAACCCGAAATTATTAAAGTAGATGTCGAGGGTTATGAATATGAAGTTTTCTCTGGCTTAACGGTAAAATCTGGCAAAATTTGTTTTGAATGCCATGAAGAAGAAATACAAAAACTTCACAATATAATTGAACATCTTCTTGGTTTAGGTTATAATCAATTTGGGTTAATTGGCTATTTTGATGAAGGGGACATATATGAAAATTTAACCTACTCTTCTGATGGCGATCCATATCTGGTAGAGCCGAATAAATATATGTCTTGGGAATTATTATCAGTAGAATTACAAAAGTGTTTTCAAGATAATAGAAGAGTTAATTATGGTATGATTTGGTGTAAATGATGGAAGTCGTGCTCAAGAAAGGAGGAGAATATCAAGATTGCATTGTGAGTTATTTTGGCTTTGACAAATATTCACAACCATCCGAGGAGAAGGTATTTTTTTGGGGATATCGCTGTCTTGAAGATGATTACATTAAAAAACAATATTCTCATATTAAGAATAGGATTTTTTTAGATACTGCTTCACCTTGTGCATTTTTATCATCCCGTAACTTTTTGCAAAATTGCAAATACTTTACAAAGATTTATACAATATGCCCTTGGACTGCTGACTTTTTAAATGCCAATGGAGTTTCATCGGAAGCAGTGTGCTTCCCTTATCCAGCAGAGCACTTTGAGAAGTTCAATAATATTAGTAGTGAAGATAAACAATATGATTGCATTTATTATGGACAAATACATGATGACTACTACTTTCCAATGTTAAGAAGTATATCAAATTTTAACTACAAATACACTACTATCTCCAACCATGGTATGAATGCTGAAATGTCAAATCTAGTAACTGATAAAAATTTATCGACTATTGCTAAATGGGAATCTATTGCATTAAGTAAATCATGTGTGGGTATTAATTTACTATTTCCAAAAAATCATAGCTTGAATTGTCAATATTATATTGACAATTATAATATGTCTGATGATTTGAGGCATATACTTACACAGCCAATTATGCCACAGATGAAAACAAGAATGGTAGAGGCAGCGGCATGTAAGACATTGATGTTGATTCATAAAGATGAGTATAACGTTATTGAAAATTGGTTTAAGCCAGATAAGCATTTTTTATATTGGAATGATCAGACAGAGTTAACCCAAATCCTGAATGATGTAAGGGACAATTATCATCAGTATTGGGATATTGTTGAGAATGCACATCAACACGTAAAACAATATAGTATTTTTAATTTTTGGAGTAAAATAAATGAACAGTAAATTTTGGAAAGGAAAGAAGGTTTTTGTAACGGGCGCTCATGGCTTCGTTGGAAAAAACGTAATGGAAATATTAACACAAATGCAAGAAGAGGTAGGTTTTGATATTTTGTGTCCAACAAGTAAAGAACTTGATTTGACTGATGAAAAACAAGTATGCAACTTTTTTAAGAAAAACAAGCCAAACATTGTCTTGCATTTGGCAGGGAAAGTAGGCGGCATTGCTGCCAATAAAGCAAGTCCAGGTGAGTTTTTTTATAAAAACATTATGATGGGTACTTTAGTGATGCACTATTCACATCTTTATAACGCTGAAAAAGTTGTTGCTCTTGCTGCTGGATGTGGGTATCCTAAACATTTGGAAGTACCATATACAGAAGAAGATTTCTGGAAGGATCTACCAGATGAGAACTCTATCGGATATTCAATGGCTAAGAAAAATCTTATCATTCAATCTTGGACATATCGTGAACAATATGATCTTAATTCGGTGATCCTATTGCCTGCTAATCTATACGGTCCACATGATAACTTTGACTTAGAAACTTCACATGTTGTACCAGCCTTGATAAGAAAGTTTTTAGAGGCAAAAGAGAGAGGGGACAAACAAGTAACAGTTTGGGGAACTGGTGTTGCATCGAGAGAATTTTTATATTCAGTAGATACAGCGCGTGCCATTATCGATATGGCTGAGACAGTGAATGAATCCGGTCCATTTAATCTTGGCACCGGAGTTGAAACAACCATTAAAGATTTAGTTAAAACTATTGCAAAACTTACTAACTTTGAGGGAGACATTGTGTGGGATACTAGTAAGCCAGATGGGCAACCAAGAAGGTTTTATGATATGAGTCGATTTGAGGACGCTCTTGGTTATGTCCCTAGCACAAATATTGAAGAGGGGCTTAAAAAAACAATTGAGTGGTTTCAAAAAGAGTATACATGAATGATTAGTTTTGAGAAAAGGTTAATTTATATTCATATTCCCAAAACAGGAGGATATACTTTAAAAAAGATATTGAACCCCTATAGTCCCGATCAATTGAATCAGGTAACCAATAGATATAATGAAAGTGGCTTATCCATGACTGATGACAGGACAAAAGAAGATATATTTCACCCTTCTGTGAAGTTTTATAAGCAACATTATTCTGATGTTTATGAACATTTTACTAAATTTGCAATAGTTAGGAACCCTTGGGATAGAATGATATCATATATGATGTGGTTAAACAAAGGAAAGTTTGACAATGAACTTTTTATGACGTGGTTAGATTTAAACACCACCGGCATTTTTAACAGCACAGAGGATGTAAATCAGGTTTCTATGCTAACTGATAACACTGGAAAGTGCGACATTGATGTTATGATAAAATATTCAGAATTTAACAAAATTATGTACTTTTTTGAAGCCCGTGGAATTGACAGTTCTTTAATAACAACAAAAACAAACTCAGTTCACAAGAAGCATTATACAGAATATTGTCAATACGGTTTAAAAGAGAAAATTGAAAAGGTTTGCAAGCCTGATATAGACTTCTTTGGCTTTACATATGACGGAGACTGCAAGGAAACAGCACTATGGTTTTGAAACAAGAAAAAATAAACTTTAACATAGCGGAAAACATAAAAAGTATAAGATTTGATATCGGCTTATCATACTGTGCTCCTAACTCTGCTGTGTGGCTTACACAGGAACCAGAAAAACTCCATGTTATTGGCGTGGAACCTAACCCAGAATGCATTAACAATATTAAACAAAATGGATTATACTGTGTTCAAAAGGGTATCAAACCTTTTCATAGTAAAAACTTTCAACTTATTGAATATGCATTAGACAATGTAGAAGAACCACAAGTACAACAATTTTACTGTACTGCTAGGGATCCTGGCACTTCTAGCTTATTAAAGCCAACTCTTCATTTGGGTAATCCGGTTAAATCAATCACCGAGGTTACTACCACTTCATTTTATAATTTACTACAGTCAATTGACTATAATAGATTCGAGTATGTTGAGCTTGTAAAAATAGATACACAAGGTAAAGACTTAGATATTATCAAAAGCGCAGGAGAATATTTGGATAAAATTGTATTTTTAAATTGTGAAGTCAATACATTTAACCACTATGAGGGTAACTTCAAGCCAGATGAAATTAATCAATTTTTGCAGTCAAAAAACTTTATCAAACTTCATGATAATTCTTATGTCGCAAATCAAGTAGTTGATTCCACTTATATAAATAAAAAGTTCCTTGATTTAAAAGACAAAATAGATTATACTGTATTATAGGCAAAGAGATATGGATCAATTTTGGAAAAATAAAAAAATATTAATTACTGGTGGTGCAGGTTTTATTGGCTCACATCTTGCGGACAATTTAGTATCTCTTGGATCTGATGTTACTATTGTCGATAATTTAGAACGTGGTAGCTGGAAGGCAATTGAAAAACTTGCAAGTAAAATTAGATTTTTAAAAAACGACTTGTCGAAAAAGGAACATTGTAAAAAAGTGTTTTCACACGAATATGATGTTGTAATACATATGGCTTCAAAAGTTGGCGGTATTGGGTATTATACTTCTAAGCCATTTGAAGTGATTCAAAAAATGCTACAAGTTGATTCAAATGTACTGGAATCTGTGATAGAAAAAAAGATACCAAGATATTTTTACGCAAGCAGTGCTCACGTTTACCCAATTGAGCTTCAAGGTAGCCCTGAATCATTGGCAATAAAAGAAACACAGGCATATCCTGCAAATCCTGAACTATCTTATGGATGGGCAAAACTAATTGCAGAAAAACAGATACAATACGTTACACAACAATATCCCAATCTAAGGGTTGCAATTGCACGCTATATTGGCATTTATGGACCAGGACAGGATTATGAATTAGAAACAGGTTCAGTCATTCCAGTTTTTACTCACAGAGCAATAAAACACCCAGAAATTCCATTTTCTGTGTGGGGCACCGGAAAAGAAACAAGATCTTATTGTTTTATCGACGATGCAGTTGATTGCACTAAACTTATGATAGAAAAAATGGAAGAAAAAAAAGTAGTTGGACCTTTTAATGTTGGTAAACAAGAGAGGGTATCAATCGCAGATATTGCAGAAAAAATTATCAACATATCAAAAAAAGACATCAAAATTGAATATGATGTCACAAAAGAAACCAAAATCTGGGGTCAGTTGTGCGATTGTAGCCTTGCTAAATTAGAATTAGATGGATGGGTTGCTACTACCTCATTTGAGGATGGCTTAAAAAAAGTTTATTTAGATATTATGGAGAGAATACAATGAGTAAAAGAAGATACTTACCCACCCTTTCAGAACTGGTTGATAGATTATCAATCGCACAATTGAAAGAGGTTTTTATCACTGAGCACAAGGACGAGTATGCAAAAGAGATCGCAGATATCTGTCATGATATTCAGATGATCTTAGACGACAGCCAAGAAATAACTGCTGATACGATTAGAGCTATTGTTGTATTGTCGCAGATGAATTTACATATCTGGCATAATGAATCCAACTATCGTAAGGGCATTAAAGACGGGAACAATCTCGAACTCACCCATGGTCTTAATGGAATTCGCAACACAGCTAAAAACAAAATTCAAGAAGTTGTCGGCGGCAGGAAAGACTATAAAATTGATTGTCTTGCCGCAGAATTTAAAGACTGGGAAATTAGTTGGGATGAGTAATATTCTCGTTATTGGAGACTCTTGTAAAGATATACACATCTATGGTAAGTGTGAACGTCTCTGTCCTGAAGCTCCTGTTCCTGTTTTTAGCCCATCTTATGAGACACAAAATCTAGGAATGGCAGGAAATGTATATCAAAACATTATATCACTTGGTTTGCCTGCAACTTTAAAAACTAATTCAGTTTTTATTGAAAAAAAGAGATTTGTAGAAGAGCAAACAAATCATATGTTTTTGCGTGTTGATTCTGGCGAACAAAGTGTAGATAGAATTACGGGATTGACAAGTGATCTTTTGAATTCTTTTAAGATGGTTATAATTTCTGATTATAATAAAGGCTTCTTATTAGAAGAGGATATTAAATTTATTTGTGAAAATCATAATTGCGTTTTTATTGATACTAAAAAATTTCTTGGAGATTATTGTAAAGAGAGTACGTATATCAAAATTAACAAATATGAATATAACAATTCACTGAGGTACATTGAAGAGAATAATTGGACACATTCTAAAATAATTCAAACCCTTGGCGAGAAAGGATGTAAACTTGGGGACACTTTATATCCTGTTGAAAAAGTAGAGATAAAAGACTTGTGTGGGGCGGGTGATACATTTATGGCTTCACTATGCGTACATTATCTTCGAACTAAAGATATTGATCAATCCATTAAATATGCCAATCTTTGTGCCACAAAAGTTGTACAAAAAAAGGGAGTTAATACAATAAATGAATTTTAGCGAATATTATCAATATTATTTAACATTACATAAAAACAAGTGGTGCAGGAGAATGCATGTTTTAGGACAACTTGTTACAGTTCTTTATGCATATTTGTGTTTGACAAGTTTACCAGTATATGCTATATTATTATTACCATTCGTAGTATATCCATTTGCTTGGACAGGGCATTATATTTTTGAAAAAAATGAGCCTGCTGCATTTACTAATCCTGTTTATGCAAAAGCAGCGGATTGGGTAATGTTAAAAGATTGGATTTTAGGCAGAGTAGAAAGATGAAAATATTAATAACTGGTGGTGCAGGATACATAGGCAGTGAATTAGTCGATGTACTGTTAAGAGATGGACATACCATATCTGTTCTTGATAGTTTAGATTATGGTGCCGATTCTCTTTTAAGATATGTTGGGCACGAAAACTTTTATTTTGAAAAAATGGACATTCGAAGGGTTGAGTTACTCAAACCTTACTTAAAGGAAGCAGATGTAATTATTCCACTTGCGTGCTTAGTGGGATTTCCATTATGTGACAGAAAGCCGATGGAAGCAACACAGATTAACTATGAAGTTAATAAGTGGATTGCGAAGCATAAATCTTCAGAGCAAATGTTGATTTATCCTTGTACAAACTCTGGATATGGCGTAAGTGATGCAAGTGGTGTATGCACAGAAGAATCACCACTTAATCCTATTTCACTCTATGGAAAAACCAAAGTAGATGCAGAAAAAGTATATCAAGAAACTGAAGGATGCACAACGCTGCGATTAGCAACGGTATTTGGACCATCGAGCCGAGCGCGAACTGATTTGTTAGTAAACAATTTTGTTCTCAAAGCCTTGAGAGAAAGAGTATTGGTATTATATGAATGTGAGTTTATGAGAAACTATGTTCATATCTGGGATATTTGTAGAGTTTATCAATTCGTTATTAACAACTGGCACAAGTGTAAAGACGAGACATATAATGTTGGCAACGATTCGATTAACATGAATAAACTTCAATTGGCACAGAAAATTTCCCAACATACACCAACAGAGATTATTAAAGCAGAGTTTACCAGCGATCCAGATAAACGAGATTATATTGTTAGTAGCCAAAAGATATATGATGCAGGCTTTACGTGCCAATATGATTTAGATGATGGTATCAAGCAATTGATCAAAATGTATAAACTTATTGATAGCCCTTGGTATGCAAACTACTAAAATTATATGGACAAATGGTTGTTTTGATGTTCTTCACCGTGGGCACATAGAGCTACTTAAATACGCTAAGTCCCTCGGTGATTGGTTGGTAGTCGGTATCGATACGGACGAAAGAGTCAAGAATTCGAAGGGAGAATCCAGACCTTTTAATAATATAGAGGATAGGGTGGCTATGCTTGAGTCAATTAAATACGTTGATGAAGTAGTGGTATTTGACACTGACTGTGAACTTGAAGATAAAGTTTTGCTAAGTAATGCTGATGTGATGGTAGTGGGTTCTGATTATAAAGATAAAGAAGTTATAGGCTCCCGCCACGTTCAACAGGTAAAGTTTTTTGATAGAATAGATGGATATTCAACAACAAAAATTTTAGTGGGGCTACAATGACTTATGTTTTTGATATAGATGGTACAATATGTTTTAAAAAAACAGATTTGGATTATCAAGACTCCGTACCAAATTATGAAAGAATAAAAAAAATAAATAAGCTATATGACGAGGGTAACACGATTATAATGTTAACCGCAAGAGGTATGGGCAGAAACAACAATAATGCTCAAAAAGCCATTGAACAATTTTATGCTATGACTGCTGAGCAACTAAAAAATTGGGGCGTTAAATATCATTCTCTATTTTTGGGTAAACCAGCAGGTGATATATATGTCGATGACAAGGGGATAAAAGATGAGCACTTCTTTAGAAATGAAACATGTAAATAAAGGTTGGGGTTGGGAGCGCTGGATCGTAAACAAAGAAGAGTATTGCGGAAAACTTTTGTTTTTTGAAGCCGGGAAGAAATGCTCCTGGCATTACCACGTATTAAAGGACGAAGTATTTTATTTGCAGTCTGGCAAGATGTTAATCAAGTATTCTGAAGAAGACGACATCACCACTGCGAAGGAGTTGATTCTCAATCCAGGTGAGAACTTTCATGTTTATCGCGGACTACGACACCGCATGATTGCGCTTAAGGATTCTGAATTGTTTGAGTTCTCTACCCAGCATTTTGATTCTGATTCCTACAGAGTGGAAAAGGGGGATTAATTTTGAAACTTGTTGTAATTACAGGCTGTTTAGGATTAATTGGTTCACATGTTACTAGAGCATGTTTAAATCGCGGCTGGAAAGTTTATGGTGTTGATAAGTGTACCTATGCCGCAAATCTGAGATTTATTGAAGAATTTAACAAAAGTAAAAACTTCACTTTTGTTAAAAAAGATATTGCAGAGCTTGACTATCTGCCCGATTGTGATTATATTATTAATGTTGCTGCTGAATCGCACGTTGGTAATAGTATCGTTCGAAGTTCTGAATTTATCCACTCAAATGTTGTTGGTGTGCAAAACCTCTTAGATTTGATTAGGTTTAAGCAAGACAATGTTTGCAAAAAACCAGTGTTTTTTCATTTTAGTACAGATGAAGTTTATGGTGATATTGTTAAAGGCGAACATCATGAAACTGACTTTTTAAAACCAAGTAATCCATATTCTTCTTCAAAAGCAGCAGCAGATATGTTGATTTATGGATGGGCGAGAACATATGGGCTCGAATATAATATTATTAGACCGACAAATAATTATGGAATTGGTCAATATCCTGAAAAACTAATTCCACTATCGGTAAAAATGCTATTAAGAAAACAAAAGATCAGACTGCATGATAATGGAACTCCAATGAGAAATTGGTTACATGCATCAGATACTGCTGAAGCAGTTATTAAAATTATCGAACAAGGGCAAGTAAACGAAATTTATAATGTAGCAGGTGGTTTTGAACAAAAAAACATCCACACTGTTGAGAAGATTATTAAGTCTTATTTCAATGTTTCACTCGAAGAGTCTATGGATATTTCTAATTATATTGATTTATCCTTCATTCGCCAAGGTCAAGACGTTCGTTATGCATTAAATGATAATAAGCTGCGTTCTCTCGGTTGGGAGCCCAAAAAAATCTTTGACAATGAGATACAATCAATTGTTTCTTATTATAAAGACAATTTTTCTTGGTAAAATGGAAAACACTAAACAAAAAATAATTGAACGCATAGTTGGTATAATTGAAGAAGATAGAATTTCAAAAATGATGGTTTTAAAAACAAAGTATCTCAGATTACAGGATATTTGCAAAGAAAAATTATCATTTATAGAAGATCAAGGTACAAATCACTATTTCAGTTCAAATGCTGAAGTTACAAGACTTGTCCGAGATATTGAAGGTTTAGAATTTCAGTTGTGTTACTTGAAGGAAAAAGCGGTTGAACTATCTTTTGATCGCGATAAAAAGTATAAAAAACGAAATTATTTTGAATCAGAGGAAGAAGGATAATATAAATTTATACAAATTTATGTTATTATGTTATTAACAAAGGAGATAAACATGCAACTTTCAGATCAGGCACTTGGAGCACTTATGCTCGCACTGCAAAACTCACTCTTAAACCAAACAGATATTGTTCCTGTTTTAAAAGAGTTTAACTTTACTGCAACTGACGATGGGCTCGTTGTTGAGAACCCGCCCGTTGTAGATTTGACCGCACCAGAGGCTGAAGCAGAAGGCAGCGCCATTTTTGACGCCTATGTTGATGCTGTAAATCCAACCAGTTAAAATGCCGAAATACGTCTACAAGTGCTTAAAATGCGAGAACACTTTTGATGTTACGCACTCTTTTAGTGAACAAAAAGAAGACTGTTCACAAATAACAGAGTGTAAGGAAAACTCAAAAATAGAGCGAGTTCCACAACACATCAATTATGTTAAGAAGCAAGAAGAGAAAAAAGCACAAGTAGGACAGATCGTCGATGACTTTATTAAAGACGCAAAAAAAGAAGTCAAAGAATATAAAGACGAGATGATCAACTGGAAACCTGAATAATGTTCATTTATATTATATTACTGCTCTCGATAGCACTTAACGTGTTGCTGGCGTGGTTCGCTCGTAAGGTACAAACAGAATATATTTTGTTTATCAGAGATAACCTCGAAGCACTCTCACAGATGCACAATGAATTTAACGAGCATCTCGAGGTAGTAAATAATATGGAGATGTATTTCGGTGACCAGACTCTTGTAGGACTATTAGAACACTCCAAGTTTGTTAAAGAACAGACAGCGGAGTTTCTTTTAGTCTTGCAGGGATTAGACGAAGAAGCAGAAGAAGAATAAATTATGCCGAGAAAGCGCAAAGCAGGTAAGCACTATTTTACAAAGGATCACGAGAATGCTATTATCCAATATGTTGCTACCGATGACCAGAAGATAAGAACACAACTATATGTCGAGTGGATAGGTCCAGCATTTGATGAGATGGTAGATAAGATTGTATACACTTATAAATTTACTACCCTCCCAAATATTGACGCTCTTAAAGACGAGTGCAAAGTTTGGCTAACGACAATCCTCGACAAATATGATCCAAACAAGGGATCAAAAGCATTTTCGTATTTCTCAGTTATCACGAAGAACTGGTTTATCCACAAGGTAAAGAAAAACGCCAAGCGGGCAAAGACCGAAGTTCTTTATGACGAGATGCCCAAAGAAGTTGATAACGAACTTATCACCACTCACAACAAGTATCACGAGGAACGTGAAGAGTTGGAGTTTTGGAATTCTTTATGGGGCGAGATTGAGTCTTGGGACACCGGAAACCTAAAAGAAAACGAAAAGAAGGTTTTGGAAGCAATCAAGATTCTCTTAAACTCAATTGACGAAGATCAGATGATTTACAACAAGAAAGCGATCTATCTTTATCTTCGAGAACTCACCGGTCTCAACACAAAGCAGATCGTAAACAATCTCAATAAACTCCGTGTAAAATATCGGATTTTTAAGAAAAATTGGGTTAACGGCAAAATATAAACTTCGTCGCTTCTAATTATTACGGAGCACGAATACCATGAAAAAGCCAGATGATTATCTTGATGAAGCCATCGAGAACATCAGAAAAGATCGCGAGATCACAAAAGATTTATTAAACGACCTTATTGTTTATCTTAGCAAAGACGAAGCACGCCACACGGAAGTAGGCACCGTCGCTGCTAAATATGTTGAGACTTTACAGCGCTCCAACGAGCAACTTGTAAAACTTGTTACTCTTTTGGAGAAAAAGAAGAGCGCATCCACCGGTCTTACCGATGATGATAAGTCAGAGATTTTTGACTTGCTCAACGGAGAAAGCTGATGGGCATTTTTAATGCTTTAAAGAAAGTGGGTGCAGCGATTCGTGGAAGCTCTTCCTCTGGCTCCCCCGCCAATACTCCTACAGCCATAAGTTCTCTTGACAATCCAGCACCGGGAGATCCTGAACTACAAGCACGATTGCAATCAGCAAAAATTATAGAAACGTTAGTAGAGATTTTTGGCACACCTCAAGAAAATAATCGTTTAGAGATTTCAGAAGATAGATCTCCGTCTTCAAAGTTTGATAATGTTCTTAAAACATCAAACCTTCTTGCAACACAATCTGAATTTATAGATAGTGTTATTACCCCAATTGGGGGATTATATGGCATTGTTTTAAAATCCGCACCTGGAGCAATTTCACTAGACAATGTTCAATCAACATCATTAAGGCAAAATTTAACAGATGTTGGTAATTCTGCTTGGGGACTCCTCGTTGCTGCCGCTAACGGTGCTTCAACCACAGAAGCTCTTAACGAAGATGAGCCAACTTTAAGCTTAGATGTTTTAAAATTTCCAGAATATTATGTTTTCGTATTTTCTAATATAAGTCCTCAAACTCCGATTCCTTTATTATCAGAGCGGCAGGATATATTAGAATATGATAGTATTACTGCTTATCCAAAAGCAGTTGTAACAAATAAAAATTTGAGACAAGATCTATTACAACCTGGAACTATGATTAGAGTCGAGTACGATGGCATAGATAATAAATCAAAGCCAGTAATAGTTGAAGTTGTAGAAGATAAGCCTGAATTTACAAGAATGGTTATGAACTCGATGAAAAACAGAAGTGCTATTCTATCAGATATTCGATGCTCCACCGATTCGGCTTTACAGGGCGTAACTCATCCTACAGGCGATGCGCTTGGAACATCAGAGCAACAATAGGAGCAACCATGTCACAACTACCAACAACACAAGAAGATGAAGCACAAACACCATCTAATGAACAGTGCGGCGCAACTGCTGTGAGTGACTTTGTAGAAGAACTACAAGATTCGCCTGACATACCTGTAAACACTCCAAGTGAAATAGAACAACTTGCACAACTTTATGATGAGTCGCAAACACTACCTAACAAAAATAATCATGCTCCATTTTTTCCACAGGCTCATCCAGAGTTTGTGCCGTATA
>Ga0181592_10002258_pt1 | contig 15816 bp, 9 predicted proteins | sample 071ome_20_FD_133755 | JGI IMG/M metagenome (GOLD analysis project Ga0181592, IMG submission 133755) | Coastal salt marsh microbial communities from the Groves Creek Marsh, Skidaway Island, Georgia - 071412BT metaG (megahit assembly) | ecosystem: Environmental > Aquatic > Marine > Intertidal zone...
ATGATAGAAAAAAAAACAAAAAAAAAAGATATAGTGAATCGTAAAGATATAAAATGTATATATAAAAAATCAGATAAATATGAAGAGATATTATATAAATATATAGTAAATAAATCAGATATTTTTTTTGAAATAAGAAATAGTTTATATAATATACTTATATATCAATATGATATTCATAAAATATTATTTGGGGTGGTGGAGAGATTAATACGAGATAAATATTCACCAAAATATGTAGAAATAATTAAGAATTTTTATGTATATTATTATAATAATTATAGAACAATATATCATTTAGAAGCATGTATTGTAAAATTAATAATAGAATATAATGAATTATAAAAAAGCACAAAAATTATTAAATATAACTATTCCATATACAGAACGTGAATTGAAAAAAGCGTATTATAAAATGAGTTTAAAATATCATCCAGATAAAAATAAAGAAGGAATAGAACAATTTAAAGAAATTAATGAAGCATATGAATATTTGTTAAAAATGGAAAATAAAAAAAATAATAAATATGGATCATATAAATCTAATAATATATATGAGAATGGAACATTTGAAGAATTTATTATGGAATATGTGAAAAATGTATTTAATGTGGATTATAAAATGTTTGAAGAAATTCTTGAAAATATAGATACAATATCCATAAATATACCAAATAATATGTTTACAAAAATAAGAAAATTTATAATAGAAAATAAAAATATATTTAATAGAAATTATGATAAAAAAATATATGATTTAAATCCACCACTGGAAAAAGTGTTATCAGGAGATATATATATATTATATCATAATAATCAAAAATTTTATATTCCATTGTGGCATCAAGAATTAGAATATGACGATTTTATAATACAAATAACACCATCATGTATTACAAATAAAAATAATAAAAATACAGATATTATATCATATTGTGATAAAATATCAAACTATATATCAAGTCCATTTTATACTAAGAATACAATATTTATAACAAATAATATAAAAATAGATGACGATAATAATATATATTGTAATTTATATGTACCATTACATTATTTATATAAATACGAAGTATTTCATTTTTCGATAGATGATATATTATTTAAATATAAATCATCAGATATATATATAAAACATAAACAAAATATAAGAATAAAAAATAAAGGACTACCTAAAAATAATACAAAAAATATATATTCGATAACAATAAGATCAGATATAATTATTCATTTATGTATATAATTTAAATAATATATTATTTAATGTATTAATATATTATTTAACGGGTTACATCTTTAAATATTAAATAATTTTAGAATAAACTATCGTTGAAATTATTGATATCTTTATCTAATGCGTTATTATCTATAATAGTGGAAGTTATATTTTCATGATTAAATTTATTTTCAATATTATCCAATGAACAATTAATTTCATTGGACGGTGTATCATTTGATATATGTTGTGATTTTGATTGTAATTTAAAAGTTTCATGTATATTATCTAAATTATTCATATTATGGTCTTTAGTATAATTATCAAGAGTTCCGAATTTATTTTGTTTAACTAATTCATCAGTATCTATATATACTTTAAATGAAGAAGTTCCATAATTTCCTTGTTGTCCACACATAATATTGGCGGATACACCACGCATATTATCCAATTCAGCATGTCGTGCAGCCTTTAAGAACATTTCGGTAGTTTCTTCAAATGAAGCTTTTGCGATTGGTCCAATATTATCATTATTAATACCATGTCTATATATGGATACTAATTTATGTGAAATACACATTCTATCACAGAGTAGTCCAACATGATGTGAATTGATATAAGATCCATCGAATTCAAGAACTTCCATGATTTCTCTATATATGATTTCACGTGTAGCTTCAATTCCTAATACACGATAAATTTCAACAATATTATTAGAATAAGTTCTTTTTTGGTCAATTATATCTAATGACAATAATTCGATTAAATTGGAACCATTAGTATCAAGAACCCATGAATCTTCATTTATAAATTTACCGTGTTTTTTAATAATATTTGTTTTTAATTTTCTCATTTGAACGTTTTTAATATTTCGAATACCTTTTAAAATAGTATTTTCTAATAAATTATCTTGAATATTTTTGAGTAAATATATTTGGTCGGTTTCATCTAAATGTTTTACATTTGAATTAAGATTATTAAATTTATCATTTGATAATATATTATTAAAATTAATTCTGATAATAAGTTGTTCATCATTATAATCACTAAATACACAATTAATCTCGTTTGGTTTATTATATTTATTTTCAATAGCGAAATGAATTTCGTCCATATTAATATTTTTATCTAACATTTTTTCTTTATCTAATTCTATACGAATAATCCATGGTGATATATTTGAATTATTAATAGGTAAGGTAACAGTTTTATCTTTTTCTAATTCATCACTAATAGATTGATTTAAAATATGATTATATCTATTTTCAAAGTCATAGAATAATTCTAACATTTTAAAATCTTCTTCAATATTGGTAGTAGAATCGTAACCATTTGGATCATAACATATAGATACATTTGATACAATATCTTTTAATGTAGTATTTTCTAAAATATATTGAATTTGTTGTGCTTTTTTAATATTATTTTGTTCATATTCTTTTAAATATACAGTAGCACTTATACTACTAGGTTCTTTTGAAATAGATAGAATTTCTTCAATACGAGGAACACCACGTGTTACATTTGATTTACTTGATACACCGGCAAAGTGAAATGTATTTAATGTATTATGTACAATAATTCCAGTATCACCCATAAATGTTTGATCTTTTGGTACTGTAAAATCATAAACATATTCATCCTTAGGTGGAGTATATATTTTAATATCAATAATTTCATCCCAAATAATATTAGAATTAACAGCTTGTTCTAGTATATTCATTTCAGTATCTAATGAAATTATATTTTTTTCTTGAATAACCTCTTTAAATATATTTATATATTTTTGTAATGTTATACGATTAATAGATGAGTTATTTTTCCATATGTCAGAATTTATAGTTTGATTGTTATATAATTGTAATATTTTTACACATGTTGCAATAATATCATTTAATCCTTCAATTTTATCTATATCATTAGATAAATTATGAACATCATCATGATTTACAAATTTACAAAGTTCATCTAATTGTTCTGTTTTAATAGTTCCAATATGTTTTCTATATAATTGAGCATAACCAGATGTGATAACGAAATGATAAAGAGGTTTTTCTTGATATATACTTTCTAACACATTAGTAAATATATCAAAGTAACTAAATAATAAACATATATCTTTAATTAATAGTTCACTTCTTGAACAACCTCTAATTTCATGATGATTTTTATCACAAATAATAATTCCATCACTATCGATATAACCTTGTATAACACCTGATTTACATTCTAAGGGTGATGTAAATATAAAATCAGGAACTTTTTTAGTAAATGAATTGGATCCACAATGTTCGAGTAGAAATTTGGATAATTCTTTGTGTTCGAATTTAGTTTTTGTTGTTGTATCATATTGTCCTGGTGTATTTTCAACAACTAATTCACAACCAAATAATTTTGCAACGTTGAACATATTTTGAATAAAATATTGAGAATTATTTGTTATACATATAGTAGAATCTGAACATGAACCATTTGATAAATATGTTCCTATAAACCATCCAAATAAATTATCAAGTGTATATTCTACATCACCAATTTTTACTTTATCATCAACAAATGTATTATCAATATGTTTACATACAGGAATTCTCATACCGACATTCAAATCTGAACCACGAATAGATTTTACTTGTTGTTCTCTTCTAATAAGATGACTATGACTTAATGTAGTTGTTACTTTACGACCACTTCTTGTCTTTACAGTCATTAAATTACCATTTACAGGATGTCTACTAAAATGTGATATTCTATTCCATGATGTTTTTTCATATTTATCAACTCCAATTATATAATATTCTTCATCCAATTTATCTAATAAGGTTTCTACACTATTTTCATGACCAGTAGGAAACGTATATTCAGGATATTTCTCAATAAAACTATCACATAATTCACCTATTTTTATAGTTTTGTGAATAATGCTTTTATTTTTATTCACAACAACAATTTTTTTAAAAGCATTATATGGTTCTGACATTTGTGTAGTTGGTTCACCGATACTTTGTGCGGCTATCATTCCGACCATTTCACCAGGTTGTATAATTGATTTTTTGAAGTATAGTATGATAGTATCAAGTAATAATTTAAATGAGAAACGATTGAAATGTAATTTATATAGAATATAATTAGGAGTTAGGAAGTAGTCTATCATGGTAAAAAGTAGATTATTGGAGAAAATAGTATTGGTTTGTTCAGAATTGTTTGTGGGTTGATTATTATTTGAATTTGTTTTTAGATATTGTGATACATTCATAATAGATTCAAGTTGGTTTTTTGTATTTTGTATCATTTCAAGACATTCGTTAGGATCTATATCTATATTGATATTCATATTAATATATTCTGAATTATTATTTTCTGAATTATTGTTGTCATTATAGTATGTATTGATGGTTTTATTTTTAATATTATTTATAATTCGTGAAAAATTGATAGGTATATAAATTTTATCATTATTTTCATAATTAAATATATTAGACATTATTAAATCACGTGTATTTATTACATTTTTAATAATAGGATCAATCTTTTTTTTGAAATTTGATTGAACAGATTTATATGTTATATTATCTGAGAATAACTGAGAATGTAAACCATTATTTTGTGGAATATGAAAATGTGAGTAAATTTGATCCAAAGACATGAATATGAATGGAACTCTATGTCCTTCGATTTTAGTAGTATCAAAACCATCATCACCATATTTAAATTGAATAATACGATTATTACTATCACGAACAGACATATCGTAATTAATTTTCATATCTTCCATACCCTTAATTAATCTTCTCTGAATATAACCAGTTTGAGATGTTTTTACAGCTGTATCTATTAAACCTACACGACCACCCATAGCATGAAAGAATAATTCTTGTGGAGTTAAACCTTCAATAAATGAACTTTGAACAAATCCACGAGCTTCAGGTGAATCATCAAATTTAGTATAATGTGGAAGTGTTCTATCTTGAAATCCATATGGAATACGTTTTCCATCAATTTCTTGTTGTCCAAGACATGAAATCATTTGAGCAATATTAATATTAGAACCTTTTGAACCAGCATTAATCATAGTTACGAATCTATTAACCTCTTTATTTTGATTTTTTATTAATGTTCTACCTTCTTTACCAGATTTTTCACGAGCTTCATTTAATAAATCAATAATTTTTGATTCGATAGCATAGTTGTTATTTTCACTTGTATTATTATGAAATGAACCTAATAAACTTTGATTAAATAAATCCATAACTTTATTTTTATGTTGTTCAATTTCATTTTTAATTTTATTTATATTGGTTATAGCATCTTTATGAAACACAAGGTCACTTATACCAACACTGAATGATGATGTTTTCATATATTCAGTAACTATAAATTGAAGTGAATCAATAAATTCTTCACATTTTTTATGACCATGATCATTAAATATAGAATGAATAATATATTTAATATTTTTATCTATTTGTCCACTTACTAAGAAACCATTTACAATATTTACAATATTATTATTATTGTTATCATCATCATTATATTGACCATTTTTAAATGATAATGATAATGTAGGTAATATTTGACTAATTATATCTTTATTTGTATATGTATTTTTATTTAATAAGCTACTATTAATATATGGTGTAGTCATAAGTAAATTCATAATATCTCTTTGTGAAAATATAATATTGTCATTTGGACGGGTAAATTGATATAATCCTAATAAACTATCTTGAAAAATACCAACAATAGGAGAATTACTTGCAGGACTAATAATTTGATGTGGAACAGCAGCTAAATATTTTAATTCACATTTAGATTCTGAATTTTGTGGCATATGCATATTCATTTCATCACCATCAAAGTCAGCATTATATGGTTTTGTATCAGCAACATTCATTCTGAATGTATTTCCAATATTCATAATTTTAGCAACATGACACATCATACTCATACGATGTAAAGTAGGTTGTCTATTAAATAGAACATTATCACCATCGATCATATGTCTATGAACTATATCACCTATATTTAACTGTAAATTATCTTTATTAATATAACGTAGAGATATTTGTTGTCCAGTTTTTCTCTGTAAAATTTTTGCACCAGGATATACATCAGGACCATTTTCAACTAATTTTTTTAGATATACTTTATTATATTGATTTACAATAACAGGATATGTAATATTCATTGCTACTTTTTTTGGAACACCTAATTGTGCAATTCCTAAATTAGGATCACCAGTAATTACACTTCTTGCACTATAATCAACACGTTTTCCCATTAAATTTCCTCTTATACGTCCTGATTTTCCATTTAAACGGTCTGTAATAGATTTTAAAATTCTACCTGATGAACGTTGAGCAACAGAGTCCATTCCTGGTAATTTATTATTCACTAAAGTAGCTACATTATATTGTAGAAATGATGTCATATCTTCTATAATAGATGCATCTGTAGGTTGATCTTTATTTTCTATTTTTTCTTTTAATAACTGATTGGATTTTATAATAGAAATAATAATATTTGTTAAATCATCCTCACTCCTCTGCTGTGCATCATGTTTTACAGATGGTCTAACAGAAGGCGGTGGAACAGCAAGATATTTACAAATCATCCATTCTGGTCTTGAAAATGTAGAATTAAATCCCATCATATTTACATCATCATCTGTTATTCTTTCGAATATTTTAATTACTATTTCAGGTGATAATTTTTTTATAGTTTTTTCACCATTATTTCCTAAATATTCAATTATAATAGTAGAGAAGCCTTCTTTCTTGATTTTAGTGGGTTTTTTATATCCACAACCATCTTCAATATTATCACCACATCGTGTAACTTTACTTGCACTTTCAAATATATAACTCCATCTCTCCTTTGAATTTAATTTCATGAGATATTTATATTTTGATTTATTACAGAGTAATTTGCTACATTTCAAACAAATACAACGTAAACATTTTACGATATTTGATAAATATTGAATATAGTAAACTGGTCTAGCCAATTTTATATGACCAAAATAACCAGGTGAATTTATATAATTCAATCCATCAGTTGGACAAATAAATCCAGGATCTAATACTCCCATTCTTGGATCAAATATACCATTTATTACAGGAATATTATTCATATATGTCTCTTTTGATGTAATCTCAGCAACAGATGATTTTAATATTTGTTCAGGAGACATTAATCCAAACTGAATACCAATAATTTTAGATGATTCCATTTTTAAAAGTAGTATCCTTATAATGTAATAGTGTTATATTTAAATTGTTTATTTTCAATTTTTAATTAAATATAAAATAGGTATATAATTAAGTGAGTATAATAAAAAGTAAAATTGAATCATTTAAAGATATACATATAAGAGTATAAATATATTTGATGATGAATACTGATAACCAAAATCAAAGTTTTGAAGATTTCAAGATGAATAAACAACAAATATATAATAAAATTATGTATAATATGTTGTCAAAATCAGAGGATAAAAAACCAAAGGATGATGAAGTTATAAATAATATGGATACTTATAATGATGAAGATGAATCTGATGATTTTCCGGAATTTGATTCTCAATTAAGTTATGATTCGGATAATTCGGATGATTCTGAATTTAATATAGATACAGAAGAAGAAATTGAAATATATAACAATTTCATTAATGAATTAAAATCAGATAAAATTAAGAATAAGAATAAAACTTCAAAATCAAATAAAAAAAAATCTACAAAAACACAAAAATCATCTATCGACAAAAAACAACCTAAACAACCTACAAATACAAAAAAACAAACGAATTCTAAAAAAAAATATGAAAATAAAAATAAAAAAAGAAGAAATTATTCAGATGATGACGAAAATGAAGATGAAGAACAAGTATTTTATATTATGAATAATAAACATAAAAGAGGATTAGATGATGAAAATGATAGTAATAATGATTCTGATTATATAGAAGAAGATAATTCGGATGAAGAGGATGAAGGTGAAAATGATAGTGATAGTGATGAATATGATGAGGTTATAGAAGATATGCCGTTGAATATTATTTTAAATATCAAAGGTTTAGATAAATATAATGATTACGATGATTATAGTGAAACAGATGAAGGGGATGATATGGTAGATGAAGGGGATGAAGGGGATGATATGGTAGATGAAGAAGATGATATGGTAGATGAAGAAGATAATAATGATGAAGAACACATTTTGAAAACAAGAAATTCAAAATATGAACGTAAAAGAAAAAAGGATTATGATACAAAAAATACAAATAAAGAAAAAAAGAATAATGTAGGTGATATTGAAACACAAAATATATATAAAAAATTTAAAAAATTCAAGTCGGATGATATAAAATATATTATTGATGTATTAAATACACATGATAATAATAATCTTGAACACAAAGATAATAAAAAAGATAATGAAAAAGATAATAAAAAAGATAATGAAAAAGGTAAAGATATTAAAAATGTAATTACGGAAGGATTGAGAGATATATATAATGATAAAAAGAATAAAGAAATAAAAATACAAGAGAAAAAGGATAAGAAGATAAAAAAAAAAAATATAAAAAAATATAGAAAAAATATAAAAACAAAGAATTATTTGAATGATCATGAATATTTTGAAAAACAAGATATAATGAAGCAAAATGAATTAATTCAAATAATTGAAGATATGAATAAAGATGAGATACAAGATAAACCTTATCGTATTAAATTATTAGAATCAGATATACCAAATGTATATAAATCGATTGCTTTGCGAAAAATTAATACATTACAAAATATGGATTCTAGTTCTGGTGAATTCTTTAAAATTAAACATTGGGTAGATAATTTTATGTCTATTCCATTTGGTAAATATAAACATCTGGAAATATCTATAAAAGATGGTATTGAAAAATGTAATGAATTTATGATGAATGCAAAGAACACACTAGATGATGCTGTATATGGATTGAATGATGCAAAAATGCAGATTATGCAAATGATGGCACAATGGATTTCAAATCCACAATCAATTGGTACTGCTATTGCAATTAAAGGTCCTATGGGAACAGGAAAAACTACATTAATTAAAGATGGTATTAGTAAAATATTAAATCGTCCATTCGCATTTGTAGCATTAGGTGGTGCTACAGATAGTTCGTTTTTAGAAGGACATTCGTATACATATGAGGGTAGCACATGGGGACATATTGTAGAAATTTTAAAACAAAGTAAATGTATGAATCCTGTAATTTATTTTGATGAATTGGATAAAGTTAGCGATACACCTAAGGGTGAAGAGATTATTGGTATTCTAACACATTTAACAGATATAACACAAAATTCTCAATTTAAAGATAAATATTTTAATGGTATTGATATAGATTTAAGTAAATGTTTATTTATATTTAGTTATAATGATGAAAATAAGGTAAATCCAATTTTGAGAGATCGTATGTATAAAATAGAGACAGAAGGATATAATATGAAAGATAAAATGACAATTGTGAAGAATTATTTAATTCCATCCATAGAAAAAAATATTGGATTAGAGAAGGAACAAATTGAAATTCATGATAATGTTATTTCACATGTTATTGAAAATTATACAAAGGGTGAAAAAGGTGTTAGAAATTTGAGAAGATGTATAGAAATTATGTATTCAAAAATAAATATGTATAGATTAATGAATCCAAATACAGTATTATGTGAAGGCGTAAAAACGATGAATATAGAATTTCCATTTACTATTAATAAAGATGTAATGGATAAATTATTGAAAAAAGATAAACAAGCAGAATGGATTATGTCTATGTACACTTAATTATATACACTATTATATACACTATTATATACACTATTATATACACTATTATATACACTATTATATATATTAAATTATCTATTTGTATTTGTATTTGTATTTTATATATTTCTATATTTTTTTCTTAATGTAAAGAATTTTTTACGATTTTTCTTATTTATTTTTTTAGTCATATTTCTAATAATAGTACGTTCTTCCTTTTTATTATCATGTTCTGGAAATATATCATATGGAATGTTAATTTCATCTACAGATTTACTAGCAATATCTATAATATGTCGTTTAGTATATGGTTTTAAAAATCTCCAAATATATGGGAATTTATTATGCAATTCTAATGCATCAACTGAATATTTTGTAATAGGTGTATTCAGAAATGTACATTTAGTTTCATCACGACATCGTGGTTTATAATGATGATATTGTTTTCCCCAATTTACCATATTACATACCGACCAATTTCTAGATTGATATCTTGAATATTTATGTTTTGGGTCAGTTACACAATATGATGGTTTGCATTTATTCATAGTATGACCACAAGGTACATGATCACATGATTTATAAATATGACAATTATTATTTTTTATTGTTTTATTTCTATGTTTTATTTTTATTGTTTTATTTCTATGTTTTATTTTTCTTGTTTTTCTTTTTTTATTTTTTATTGTTTTATACATACTTAAGATAATAGTATAAAAAAATGAATTACAAATTTAATTACAAATTGAATTACAAAATGTATGTTATAATAATATGAATTACAAAATGTATATTATAAATTACAAAATGTATATTATAATATATATTTTAAAATTTACTAATTATTGATAAATAATGTTGTAAATTCAAAAGATTTATATTTGTATTTTTACTTTCTATAATTAATCTATATAATGTAGAATGAATACATTCAATAAGATTCGTTATATCTATATAATAATAATGAAGTGGTGAAATTAACCATTTAAATTCACATATATAATCTAATAATTTAAATATTTTTTTTTTTTTTTTTGTGTTATTATTATTTTTAAAATTAGATAAATTCTTTATATTATGTACAATTATTTTTCTAAAGAATATATAATATCTAATACGTCTGTCATTTTCTTTATATAATGTTTTTTTATACACATTTTTAAATTCAGATAAAACTATATTTGAAAAATATGATTTATATGAATCATATAATTCACTTTCTGTTTTATAATTCTGAATAATATAAATTAATTCTGTTGGTAAAATTGGTATAGAATCGTAAATACGCTTAAATGAACATTTATTATTGGAATGCCCTCTATTACATATAGAACATTTAATATTTGTATTCATAGCACATGTTCGTTTATTATGCGTAGCTAATTTACAAATAGAACATGTCATTGTTTTTCTCTTTGTTTTTCTTCTGCAATCCGAACTTTTTCTTCTAATTCTTTAAATTGTTGTTCTTTAGCAGCTTGTTCTTTGGCAGCTTGTCGTTGTTGACTTTTATTTTTTTGAATGTTCAGGTTTTTCTATAATATTGATTATCAAATTTGTAATCAATATTTATAGTATCAATTTTATATATCAAATATATATGTAATTATTTAATCAATTTTAATATAGACATGTAAATGATAATAAGAGTATAGTTATCTGTAAAAACGTTTAAATATATTTTATATAATATACTATAATAAATTTATTAATGAACAATTTGGTTATTAGTTATTCATCCGATGAAGACTATTTAAATATAAATGATATAAATGAACAACAATATAATAAAAAAAAAATAAATGATAAAAAAAATATAGATTCTTTATTTGGAGATAGTAATATTAATGTAAATAATAATACATTATCTACACAGATAATATATTATTTAAATAAATATAAATCAAGATTAAATACAGATATACAATCTGATCCAAATAAAAATGTTGATAGTTATTTACATAATGAATTAAAAGATTATTTAAATAATGAAATAGAATCAATTGATAATATATTAATGGAATTTTGTAATCATAAATGGGTAAAAGATTTTTATGAACATCGTGGAGAGATGATTGAATGTGAAGTATGTGTATGTTGTGATATAGAAAAATAAGATAATATATTAGAATATTATATTAATCTAATAATATTATATTATGAATTAATAAATTTCAAGTGTTCTTGCACTTGCATCACTTGCTTTTATAAAAGAAGGCATCCAAAAATAAGGGATTGTATGAAGCGGTCTACAACCGAAATACAACTCAAATAAAAATCTATAATAAAATTGTTCTAATGTAGTTGGAATATTAAAATTTAATGACAACATACTTATTTGGTCTGGGGTTAATATGTTATAAATATTTCTTATATCTTTTATATTTATATACATATCATTATCATTATCATTATCATTATTATATTTCTTAAATATTTTTATTGAACTTTTCAATTTTGATATTAATACACTGTATGTATCGGTTATTATATTCATATTCTCATCTATATAATCCATATAAGGAAGTTTTATCTCTCCATCATATGTTTTTAAATATTCCGTAATAATAGAAAACCATGATTTACTTTTTCCACTTACTCCATCACTGAATGCTTCTTTTTTTCTCCATACAATATCAGGTGGTAATATATTTTTATCATGAATAGCTGAACGTAATAACCATTTTTCACATGCTTGTCCATTATATTCTAAAATATTTAATAAATTATTATATTCTTTGTTTTCCAAACATTTTTTTAATCCAATATATCGTAATTCACTTGGAATACTCAAATATTCCTCTACAAATGATTTATCTAAAAATGGTGTTCGTGCTTCTAATCCATTACTACTTATAGATTTATCCGACCTTAATACATCAAATGAATGTATATTTTTTAACAATCGTCTAATTTCATTATCATATATAATATCATTTTCAGCATAATGCATATATAAATATCCACCACATAATTCATCTGAACCATCTCCATTAAATACAACTTTTATATCTGTATTTTCTTTAATATATTTAGCAACTAAGTAATTACCAACACTTGCTCTAACAGTAGTAGTATCATATGATTCAATAGAATATATAACTTCTGGAATAACAGATAAAAAATCATTTTCAGTACATATAATATTTGTATGTTCAGATTGTATAAAATCAGCAACTTTTTGTGCATATTTTAAATCCTCAGATTCTTCAAATCCAATCGCAAATGTTTGAATCTTTTTCTCTGGATTTATCTCTCTAGATATCTTACATACAAGAGAAGCAATAATACTACTATCTAATCCACCTGATAATAGACAACCAATAGTTCTTTCAGTATTTAAAATCCGTTTTTTAACAGCTTCATATAATGAATTATATATACGTGATTTATAGTAATTATATTGATTATATATACTTAAATTACTTAATTGCAAATTGTGACAAATATTACCTGTTATATGATATTTAACATTCCATTCATATTTCCAATATACATTACTATATTCATCATAAGATTGACGATATACATTCAACGAACCAGGTAATATTGTTTCATATTGAATATTATAATTGGATACAATATCATTCAATCCAAACATATAATCTCTCAACGTCTTTATCTCAGAAGATATACTCGTAAATGATTTATGTTTATAATATAAATGTTGAAATGTTACACGATATAATGGTCTAATACCATATGGATCTCGTGATATATATATATAGTTTATACTCGCATCATATAATATAAACGAAAATACACCATCTAACATTCTTACGGCACGTTCTATTCCAAATTTTTTATATAAATGAATAATTATTTCACAATCAGAATTGGTAGTTAATTGTATATTGAGTTTTTTAGAGAGTTCTGAATGATTATATATCTCTCCGTTACAAATTAAATACATTTTTTCATTGTTATGGTTTAATATAATGGGTTGATTAGATTTTTTATTAAGACCATTTATAGCTAAACGATGAAATCCGAATACAATATTGTTTTGTATATAATTAATAGTAGAATGTTCAGGACCTCTACGTTTTCCCTTTAAAATCATCTTTTCAAGAACATCTTTTTTATGTATTTCAGGCATGTAATTAATTAAACCGAATATACCACACATGAAATAAAAATATAATGTATATGAAAATTATCTTTCTATATACTTTTTTATCAATACAAAATTTAGAGATTATTCATATTCATATTCATATTCATATTCATATTCATATTATCACAAAAATATTATATTATAATGATTAAAATATTATATTATAATGAATAAATAATATAATATATAATATAATGAATACTGAATATATATTAAAAAATGACGAACGTAGTCAAAGTATAAATAAACGATTATTATCTAGAATTCAACCATCTCATATATTACAACCTTATTTTGATCCACGACCACAAGAAACAAAATATACCAAAATGCCTATTTATAAAAAACCTTCTATATCATTCCCAGTAGATAAATTAACACCAATAAAAAGAGGAAGTCATATATATAATTTATCTACACAATTTAATCCAGGGGATAATGCCCCGTATGAAGGTTATGCTATTAACGTAGATAATGAATCTACTTTAAAAAATATATTTCTAGTAAATCAAAAACATTCCACACAATCACATTATATTCCATCTTCTACAAGTGACCTATATAATATAACACTACCTGTGTCTATACATAATGATAATAATATTCATCCTTATGTTCAACAATCATATAATCCAATATTTACAAATGGACATGATTTAGACTATATACAATATACAAATAATAATCCTACATTTAATCATCATTCAAGACAACATATCAAAACATTTTCTATATAATAAATTTATTTAGTATATTTTGTTCTTTTTCTGAAAATATATATTTATCATTAGTTATTCTATTTGTATTACCTTCAATAGTATAAATTCTTCTATTTTTTATTTTTTCATGATTTATGAATGATGTATAATATTGATGACATAATTGAATATAATCATAAGAAATAGATTTTTCTTCTGTTCTAAATCGTTTATTAATTCTATCTAAACAAGTTTGTATATTTGTATTTATAAATATATAATGAATAGGTTCTGATATTTTAATAAATTCATTAAAATATTCCATATAAATAGAATATTCCATTTTTGTAATAAATCCGGTATCAAATAACATTTTAGTAAATATATGATGATCACTAAATATACATCTCTCGGTTATAATAATTGCATTTTTTAATCGTAATTTATTTTGTTTATTTTTATTTTTAATTAACTCGATCGTTTTTTTTAAGTTCTTATAACGAGTTACAAGTGTAGTTAATTGAAACTGAAAACTATATTTGTTTTTATCTTCATAGAAACATTCAAATATAGTTTTATTATTTTTATCTTTAATTTTGTTCCAATCTTGAATCGGTTCATCTACAAAATATACATTTGTATTATTTTTATATTTTTGTTTTAAATATTGAATACAAGTAGATTTTCCTGATCCAATATTACCTTCAATACTAATAATTTTCATTTGAAAATAGTATTTATATTTATATTAATATATCTATAAATATATGAACATTAAAATTATCAATTTTGTTTATATTTTAAAATTGATTATAATAACATAATTAAATAAATAATAAATATAATATTACATATTAAATTATGTCACAAAATAAACATAAGAACACAGGATTAAATCGTGATCTAAAAGATAAATTTTACACATCTAATAAAATTGCAAATATTTGTATAGAAATCATAAAAAATAATATAGA
>Ga0181592_10002260_pt1 | contig 15812 bp, 33 predicted proteins | sample 071ome_20_FD_133755 | JGI IMG/M metagenome (GOLD analysis project Ga0181592, IMG submission 133755) | Coastal salt marsh microbial communities from the Groves Creek Marsh, Skidaway Island, Georgia - 071412BT metaG (megahit assembly) | ecosystem: Environmental > Aquatic > Marine > Intertidal...
AATTGAGCAAAGAGAATTCGTTAATGATGATGTAGCACAAGAGTATCTTGATTCGGTTTGCGATTCAGATGACATTGACCCCGATTCAGATGATAACAACGATGACCCATTTGGTATGTTCGTTTGAGGTGAAGAAGAATGAATGATAGAGCCATACACTTACTTGTCAAAGAAGAACTCAAGCAATTCCGTAAAGAGAATAAACTTTTGCGAGAAACGAATGCCAAACTCAATGATGTTCTAACAACATTGGATGAAATGATTAGAAATGGCGAGAGTCATGTTGAATTGATGAAAGCGTTTGAGCAGGGCTTAGGTCTAAGAGAAACATGGAAGGAGATGATTGAATGACATTTATCACAGGTGCTTACTGCCCAGAATGCGCTACATCGTATTATGAACATTCCGTCATTACTCGTTCAAGCACAGTTGAGGACATTGACTATACTTGTAAAATATGCGGTCACAATTGGCGTTTAGTTATCGTGGTGGTGAATCAATGAAGTGGACTATTACTAAGGCGTGGTGGTTAGACTCAAAGGTTTTCGGTGATTTGTGGTATGTCAAGAAGGATGACTACAATTACTTTTTGACTCAAAGCGAGCAAGAAGCATTAGCGGTTTGTGCGCTACTGAATAGGGATGCGTGAGTGTGATGTGGAAATCGTCAAAGACAATTAAAGCCCTTCTTGAGGCTTCAAAGCACATAGAGAACCTATGTGCCATGAATCAAGAATACGGTCTAATGCACATGGAATCTTTTCAAAAGATTCTCGCAGAAGCAGTTGAAGAAATAGAAGCAAACACAAGAAAATATGTAGGAGGAATGAAAAATGAATGAAGATGAAATTGGAAATGCGAAAGAAGCATGGATAACGATAGGAGAAGATGGAAGTAGCAGAGGTTTTGGTAAAAAACCTTCGCTTAAAGAAATGCAAGAATATGTAGGTGGGTATATTGAGTATGCTCCTGTTAAAGAAGGTGCTACTCTACCAATTCCGAGAGAGGATGGAAAATGCAGTCTTGCGAAAATCATTGATGTTGTGGCAAATGAAGAAGGTCTTCTTTTAGGTCTAAAAGAAAATTCAATCGTCTCCCCACGATGCGAATGTCCTATCGTTGGGAATGTTATCGTTCATGTCGTTATGACCGATGATGATGTGGTAATGGATATAACCGATTTCTTCGCAGAAGAATTAGGTCTTAGCACAAAGTCTATGGGTTTTCTTGTTCATGGAATACATCACTTCGTAGAGGTGTCTCTATGAGTATCTGTCATATCTGCGATGCTCCACTTGCAAGCGATGATTTAGGCCACACTATGCGATGGGATGGCAAGACCGTTCCTGTATGCTCCCCATGTTCTCTTGCAGAGCAGTTAGTCAATACGACAGGCAACTATTGTATTACTTCTGGCGGAAGTCCAAAGGCATGTGGCATCACTTCTAAAGAATGGAAAAATTTAGTAGTGGAAACTCGCAAAAATACCGATAGATACTACGCAAAGAGGTTTCCTAATGGTAAATGATGCTATGCGTTCATTACACCCAATCTTCTACGCTAACGAATGGTTATTTACGCATTCTTCTAAGGTGCGAATTGAAGATTATTCAGCGTGGGAGAGGTCTGGGAAGGCTGGTCGCAAATTCATACCTTTCCTGCGTATGCAAGTCGGCAGATACACAATATGTCTTCGCGGCTACAAAGAGATTTGGTCTTTTCTTGATGTTCTCTTAGACAGACCTAAGAGAAGTATGGTAAATTATTTGATGAAAGGTCAAATTGAGAATGCGGATTTCGTAGAAGAAATTCAGTATTTCTTAGATTCACATAACATGATGTTAGCGTTCCAATGCAAAGAAGGCTACTATCGTCATCCGAATTCTCGCAAATTCTTTTCTGGCTACGAGATTTTAGGGACATTCAATGTTGAATGTTCGTATCACCAATTCCCAGATTCGCATCTTAGAATCGGGGAGATGCTGATGCCGTCTTTCGGAAAGGCGGGTCTATCGTGGCACAAGACTGCGATTTTGGGGGTCTCTTCACAGTATGTCTTCGTGCGTCAAGACGGTTGGGTATCTACGCATGTGCAAGTATCAGATGAGACTTGCAGACCTACAAGAGGTCGCATGATTAAAGATGAGCGCGAGAGAATTGATTATTCTATGCAATTAGCATTCCATCTAAGCGAATATTCATATCGTGGCTTCGCGCAAAAACCCCGCACAAATCAGCGTCTCGGTATGTATGATTACGAGCGTGATGAATACGAATATGGAATTTTTTTGATGGCTCAAAATAAATTGCAAAAGAAATAAACGGAGGACTGCTCCATGTTTCTGTTTATTTTTTCTAATTTCATAAGAGTTATTTCCAAAAGTGCATATTCTCTTTGTAAAGAGAATAATATAATTAAAAAGTTAATCAACCTATGGAAAGAAAAAAGAATTGAAGGCTTTCGCATTCAGTCAATCGTTTTTTTATTTTTGAATTCTTTCTTGCACTTTGAAAATAATTGGGTTCATAAGGACATAGGGTCATGGTGATAACATGGGCGAAGTAAAGACATACAATGAAACTGATTTTATTTGGTTTGATGGTGAACCTAAAGGCGTCACCCATGCGCTCCTCTACGATGCAGTAGGAGCAGACCATATACCAGCAGTCGTAGGTGCATCTATTGTTGAAGACAAAGAACCAATTGGTTTTTTAGCAAGCAAACATATACACGCGACTCCACATACATATCTTGACACAGGTTATACAGGTTGGCCTATATACAGGCGTGGGAATGCTCTCATAGTGGAGGTTCTTACACCAGCACATATTAGCAAGGATATAGGTCAGCAAAAGAATGCGTGGCTATTCAATTATCCGCCAGCAAGAGATGTTGCTAAGATGTTAATAGATGTAGGCGTAGCCACCTTTTTTGTTTTAACTTCATCAGCATTTGACGATTTGATAGAGGAAATACAGATTGATGACATTACTTGCGTAAAGGGTGAAGCAATTGGCAAGGAAGATACCCTTGCATCCCTGCAACCTATGTGGGGTTGGTTGCCAGCCTTCATGTTCAGCGTAGAACGAGAAGGAGCAGAAGTTATGATTATACCCGCACATGGAGCGCAGACCAAAGCACTTGAGTATGACGCTACACATATCAGAGAGGCTCTCGGTATTCTCAAAAGAAAAGGTTTTGTGACTTCGGGGGCTATCGGCAGGTCTAAAAAGATATACGAAGACGCATCCGTAGAAGCGAGCAAAGCCGCAAAGCAGGCCAATGAGATTATCGCAAGGACAAAGACGGAGAACAAGAAAAATTACGGAGGAATGTTTCAATGAATATATTTGACAGAGTGCTTGATTTTTGCGATAAAAATTACATCATAGATGTAGAAGATAAAGTTCCTATTTTCTTGAGTAGTATTGGGGCGCATATCTTCAATACGGTGAACAAATGTAGCATGTGCGATTTCGCACCGAGAGAAAGCGATGGTGAGGATTCAAAGCGTTTCGTGATTGAAGACTGTCCTCTGCGACATGATAATTATCCCATCTATACTCCTTCATCCCGTATCGCAGATACGAGGATTCATATTCTCATGCGTGGTGCTAAAGGTTCGGGGAAAAATGTCCTCTTAGATTTGTTTTGTGCTGAATATACAGGTCTGCTATGGAATAGCGATGGTTTTGATGGTGTTGGTTTTCGCACCATGATTGGTGCAAACTCAATCACCGAAGCAGGTATGTTCGGGTCTGTGAACGAGAATGGCGACATTGTCGGAAGACCTCTCGCAAGAGAATTGTGTGGCGGTTTCTTGACCTTTGAAGAATTCTCTTCTGTTAGCGATGCTAACAAGAAAGACCATTCTATTGACATGAAGAATCAGATGCTAACATCACTTGATAGTGGGAGAGTTGCTAAAGGAATGAGGGATGGATGGGTCAAATACAATACTCGCTATACTGTATGGGGAGGAACGCAACATGGTCGTATGGATTTGGAGTCGGGTCTTGACAGGCGTTTCTTCATCATTGACATTATCATGGATGCGGAGAAGGAGCGTCAATACAAAGAAGCGCAGAACAAGCAAGCCTCAATGAGCAGAGAGGAGCGAGCATATCTCGCAGGTGAAATCATGTCTCTCCGTGAATGGTTTATTGACAGGCAGATGAGCATCATGCTCAATCCCCCTACGGGAGTTATGTTTAGTGCAGATTTTGAAGAATGGGTCATGCGTGAATCGGTTCGTTCCTTTGAGAGCGATTTGTTTCGCAGACTTGCTATTGGCTACAACATGATGGCAACTGATTGGCAGGGAGGTGTCCTTGAAATCAAGATGGATGATATGCTCAAGGAATTGCTTGAGTCCAGCCTGCGAATGCGTAGAAATGTGATGGATGAAGATATTCATCTCATCAAGACAACTTTTTGGGATAAAGATGTTCCCCGAAGTGCTTTGGTTAAGGATATTGCGAGATTGATTACGAATAACGATTATCAAGCGGCAAAGCGATGGATTGATGACAATCTCAAGCAACAGATTTGGTTTGAGGAATTCTCCCCAAGAAAAGAAGGTCGTGGTCGCAGAGGAGTCGTGTGTCGTTTTGGTATGCCCGATGATAATTTGAAGTGGGGTGAATGAATGAGACATACTATACATGCGAGAGGACAAACTAAAAAACAGAAATGGCTTGACATAGCCTATGAGGTATTGCAAGAGGCTGGCGAGCCTCTAAGTGGAGCAGAAGTTTATTCTCGCACTTGTGGCAGAATCAATTACAATCATCTCCCAAAGTCACAAAAGACGGCAGGTCAATTGTTCAGATATGATTGCAAAAATCGTTTTGAGAAGATTCAAATCGGTCAAAGAAATCAATACATCTACGGTCTAAGGGAGTGGTCGGATGAACAATAAGCAATTCATGGATGCAGTCTATGATTATCTTGAAGGAAATGAAGATGGTGTCTATGCTTGCGATTTACCAATGCTTGTTAAAACAAAGGGAGGCAGGCATTGGAAAATCCCACCTTCGCGAAAAGGCATGGTTAAGTATCTTAAGAAGGATGGTCGTTTTGAATTGAATAGCAAAAAATATGGTAATGTAATAGTCAAGAGGAGGACTGATTGATGGCTAAGTGGGGAAAGGGAAGATTCTTGAAATTTAAAGATAGGGCGTATGATTTGCTAAAGGAATACCCCGAAGGTCTAACGGCAGAACGCATTCTTGATGGAGTCTCTGGTGGGTGGAATTCTAAACCTGCGAGTGTTTCTGCGGCAACAGAGTTGCTGAAAAGGGATTCAAGATTCGCAGGTGCTTATGGCGATGTAGGAACAGTAAGCATGATTGGAAACCATTACAAGGTAATGATATGGGTGATTTCGGATGAAGAACAAACGATTGATTGAAGAGAAGATTGAATACCTCTTGAATAAAGAGGTAAAATTTGAAGACGATTATCTATGGATTGATGCTCTTAAATGGGTGCTTGAATCCCCAGAATGCCCTCTATGTAATCACACACAAAGAAAAGATTTGGAAATTCAAATCTTTCGTGGTAATATGACGAGCGCATATGTAGAGGCTAAGAATGGATGGAATGCTGGAATTGTTGAAGAACACATGGAAGGACACATCAATTATGACCACGAAGAAGCAAAGGAAGTTGAAAAGACTCGCAAAGAAGCAATCACTACTCTTGATATGGCAGAAGACATTTTCTCAAGAATTACGAAGTGGCTTGACGAATGGGAGAGACAGAAGGACATTAACGGTATTGATGGGGAATGGCTTGCTAATGCAACGAGACTTATAGGACAGGCAAATTCATCGCTAAAGTTGATTGGAACATTGAAGCAAGAGATTGGTGTTGATTCGCAATTACTTCTGGCTCAACAACAAGTCAATGGTGTCATGGGCATTCTCGTTGATGTTCTGCGAGCAGAACCTCATCTGCTGAATCAAATAGAATTGCAAGTTGCGGCTCTAAGCGCACCTACGCATATTATGGATGCTGAATGGGAGGAAGTATAATGTCAGCACAACCACTATGCAAGAAATTGCGAAGATGTGAGCGATGTGGTTATGAGACAGACGCGAGATACAATTCACATAAGGTCTCATATGGAAACCGTCTGTATTACTGTGGCTACATGAGGGTGGTGCGAGAATGAAGGTCAGCGATGTAGAGCGTATTAAGAACATATCATGTTCTGTATGTGGAAGTGAATCTTTCTTTGCTGAAATAATCATAGCAAAGAAAGACATATCTAATCAATTACGCCTTACTTGTGTGTGCGGTCATTCCATCCCATTTGTGACGGGCGGTGGAAAGAAGTGAGTGGCGAGCCTGTTAAATGGCGAGCGCACTTCAATCAGTTAATCGCACGACCAATACCAGAAGAAGAGTTCCCAAAGTTAGCAAGAAAGATGCTTGACGATGGTCTTATCGCAATTCTCTCAAGTGAAGGCATTCAATGGTATGCTGGTCGGTATCTTGTTGCTAAAAAGGTAGTTCGGGATATGTGGACTTTGAGTGAAAGCCAACTCAAAAGATTTGAACGATGGGTTTATATGAACGACCCTTTTATCACTATTTTGTCGGAGGCGGAGACTATGCTGGATTGTGCAGGTTGCGGATTGATTATTGACGAAGAAGAGACGAAGTGGATTGATGGAGAACCTCATTGTGGAGACTGCTATCTATACGAGAAGTATGAGGTGACGGGATGAGTGAAAATGTTGGTGACTTGTGCATAGATTGTATGCAAAGCACCGCATGGGGTTCGGGTCGTTTTATAAATCGCATCCCTGCTGATAACGGAGAGCGTAATGGTTTTCTGTGCTACGAATGTTATCTTGATGGGGAAGTGCATCTGCTTGAGGTTGAAGCGACATTAGACATGAAAGAGGAGGATGAGAGTGATGAGTAAAAAGTATCGTGAGCCAGCAGTCGTGGCCGCAGTAGAGAATTGGGATTTGAGCGAATGGTTTTCGGCAGACCAACTTCTGCCTCGCGCTATGGAAGAATTACCGCAGAAACATATGTCTCTGAATGTCTATTCTGTATCTCGCTTTCTGCGAATACTTGAAAGTCGTGGTATGCTTGAATCCCGTCTGACGGGTAGAGGCGTAAAGGAATTCCGAAGAAGTGAGGAAGATGGGGATTCTCATTTTTACGCGTGATGCCGAACCTTATCGGGAAGGGCATTATGTTGAAGGCGAAGGTGTCGTCTGTTCCCCTTCTTGCGAAGATTTGACGGTCATCGTGCATGAGAAGAGACCGTCTAAAGAAGACTGTCTCGCATGGCTTCCTTATGTCTCGTATCGCATGGTATTCGTATGCGAAAATGCTCCCGATTTGAAAGACCATGAGTCTGTTATCTTTGATAAGAGCATGTCTGCAAAGAAAGATGATTACATGCCAAAGATTCAAGCAATGCTATCCTCAAGGGATAGAAATCGTGCGTGGTTAATGGCAAGTAATGTTCCAATTCCTCTAATGCTTGCCTTTCTGCGAGAGAACGACAAGAACATAGATTTGTGGAGATTGCTCGCAACAGGCTTCAAGTGGACTCCCGAATACTATCAAATGTCTGCTATTTGTTTTGGTGTAAAACCTGTTATCAGACCAAAATACCCTAAGAAGAAAAAGCAAGAAAACGATTTGCTAATTCATGGTTTCCGTGAAAGCGATGTGTATGCGGATATTATAGCAACTTGCGATAACAAAGTAGGTAATGAAATCAGAGATAAGGCAAAGGAGACTATGCCTGCTAAAGCAAAGAAGACTAAGCAGAAGGTGATTGAATGGCTTTAGATGTCCCAACTTCGGAAGGCATAATCATATGGTTATGGATTTTCGCAATCTTTCCTTTCAAGAGAATATGGTTTGAGGCTATGATGTTGGGTTTTCGCTTTGCTGGTTTCGGTGGAGAAGCGGAAGATGGTTGGGGTGCGACTGAAAGTCTCGGCTATATGACCTTTGATGATTAAATACCATATGTTGTATGCTAACATTGTGGCTCGCAATAATGCTCGTATTAGAAGAAGAATAGCAGAAATCCTTTTTGAAAAAGGTTCAATGACAAGATTACAGATGGCATCAATTTTGCTAAATAGTGGTGAATTTAGAAATTTGCCGAATGATTCTTCGCTAACTGCTATGCTTGCTAAAAATCTGCAAATTAAACAGGTTGGTCATGAGATGATTGATTCGGGAGATGGAATAAAGACCAAACAGACAATCTATGCTATTGATGATGAAATAATCAAGAGCAAGAGAGATTTAGTCTTGACGAGACCTTACTCCACTATGACCGCCAATGAAAGAAAACTTGCTAAAGAATGCCCTTCATGCAAGCAGATGCGTATTATAGAGGATAAATGGGGAGATTGTATCGTCTGTGTTAGGAAGCAGTAGGTTTATATCAACATGGCTCTGTCTCCGAGACATGACGGAAAAGCCGATGCTCCACAAAGGGGTCTCTGGTGAAAAATACGATATTCGCTCATCCATAGGCTATCATAGGTGCGGTGCTAAAATCATCAACAAAGAATTGACGGATAAGCAAGCACTTGCGCTTGAGACATGCCCTATCTGCTTCCCCAGAGGATTCAAAGTAGTTGATGTTCGTGTTGAGGAAGAGAAGCCTAAAGAAGAAGGAGTGTTTCAGCGTGTCATGGCTAAGAAGGGGGAATGGTTGTGACGGTTGTCATAGGTATCGCTGGTAGCATGAGGTCGGGCAAGACTACACTTGCTACAAGCCTCGCTACAACATACGGGCTACCCGTAGTGTCATTCGCAGAATCCCTTCGTATGGAGGTATCGCAGGCTTTCTTCCCAAAGAAGTCAAAGAGCGATGCTCGCTATCTATGGTCTCTTCTTGAAGAGACTGATAAGAGCAAGACAAGACCTATTCTACAAGCATGGGGTCAAGGCAAGCGTGATTTGGTTGATGCTAATTATTGGGTCTATCGTCTGTTTGAATACTTACGCGTAAAGGATATTAAAGTTGCAATTTGCGATGATGTTCGTCATGCTAATGAAGCACAGGCTATCATTGATGGCGGAGGCATTATCATACGCTTAGTCGCTAATGGTGCTACTCTCATAGAAAGAGGAGCAGACCCTAAGACTATGGAACATCAGTCGGAGAATCTCTCTCCTCTTGATAAATATTTGAAAGCAGTTGGAGTAGGTCATATTACAGTTGATACGGGAGGGAGAACCCCGTATGGTGTCTATGTTGCGAGCGAACCTTATGTTCGCAGACTCATGGATAAAATATACGAATATTGGGGAGAAGAGGATGAAGAAGAAAATTAGTGCATATATGAGAAGAAAGATTGTTGAACCTATGGTGAAGTCCTTCTTGCAAAAGAAAGGAATTGTCATATGTAAAATGTGCGAAGATACACTCGCAGATACTCATAATGAAATATGTTTCATGTGCGAAATGGAATTAGATAATGTGTATTATGCAAATAGGGGGAATGAAATGTGGACTGTAATAGATTGATTGAAGTGCTTGACGATTTGAAATATTTGGAGAGGTTGAATTATCACGACTTCAAAGACTTATTGTTTCCCTATTCGGAACAGTATTATGTGGAGGATAAATGGGAAACATTTAGAGAAAACAGATACCATTTTTTACTATCGTGTTCAAATGACAAACTCCAACTTATAGTGGACTACATCAATGGAATAAAAGGGGGGAAGCAAGAATGAATGAAGTATGGTTTTCAAAGCACCGACCTCAACAATGGAGTGAGATTGTAGGACAAGAGACGATTGTCGCAGAAATGCAATCAATCAGTAATCACGATGCAGGTATGAATCATTTCTTGTTTCATTCTTATGAGGCTGGAACAGGGAAAACAACCTGCGCTCATCTGCTTGCGAAGTCTTTGGGTTATAGACTCCACATCTTTAATGCCTCAAGTAAGAGAATGCGAGGCATTGAATTCGTTGAGGAAGATATTATTCCCCTTGCATCTGCTGGTCGTTGGGAGACAATTATTCTTCTTGATGAAGCGGATAGACTTACTATTCAAGCGCAAGATGCTCTCAAAGGAGTTATTGAAAATGCGACTTGCTATTTTATTCTCACTTGCAACGATTTGAGTAAAGTTAGCACATGGCTGCAATCACGCTGCCAATTGCGACACTTTCAACCAATTTCAGAAGATGATATGGTCGCTCGTATTACCAGCATATCTGCGAAAGAAAATGTAGATATTTCATATACTCACACAAAGGCAATTGTGTCTCGTCATAGAGGCGATATGCGAAATGCAATAGGTTGCTTGCAAGCATATTCAACATTTACAGACGACAAACAGAGAGAGCGTTTCATTTTGTCTCTCGGTGATTCCGATTTGGACTGCAAAGCCTTTCTGCGTATGTGCATGAAGGCTCAAGGACTTGAAGAGGGATATGATATGATAAAATCCATGCCAATGAGAATTGCAATCAAGACTATTCTTGATTATGCTATTTCCTCGCAGGCATCACAGGCTGGAAAAATGAAGGTGATTGAAGCCTCAATCATCAGCGAGCGTGATATACTCATGGGCGTTGATGAAGATGTGACACGCTGGAATTACTGCCGAATGTTGTGTGAGTGAGGTTTATATTGACATGGAGATTTAGGATAAAACAACCAAGAGGTGAAAAAACATGGTGACACAAGATATGTATGAAAGAGTGGCTAAGAACATCGGGTGTTCTGTCAGCGAGTTGGCTTCCCGCCATTCTCGCACGATGGAAATCAATGAGCCTGCGCTAAAGGCAAGCGGTCTAAGCGCAGACGAAATTGCAACGAAGACACTACGAATGTGTGCGGCAGAATTAAGAACGGAAAAAGCAAAATTGGCACGAAGCGGTTGCGACATGCTTGAGGGTATGTTCATCAGCAGTCCGAGATACAAAGATTGGGGTAAAGTCTTCTACGACAAATACAGGACTCTAATCGGAAATCTTGATGGTGAAGCACGAAAGGCTCTTGTCGCACAAGGGCTTGTGACGCTCTACTTGAATGATGACATTGATGGTGGCTACAAAGTCATTCATAACCCATCCCTGTCTAACAAGACTCCTTTTGAAGAAGGTGTCGCAGAAATGAATACTCAAGTGCTTCCAAAGCAAGCAGTTGCTCTTGAAGACTCTTCGGGCTATTTTGTATGTATTGAGAACAAGACTTCTCCTACATATCCGAGTGGTTCGCAAAATTACGCATACGGAAAGGCAAGGGCTAACACAGACCTTGAACGAACCTGTCTATTTTTGGGTCGCAAAGTTGGGGATTCGTCAGCACCTACTGTCATGCAAATGAAATTCAGAGGAGACCTTGCGAAAGTCAATCACCCTACTTTTATGCCTCTTCGCATACCTGCAAGCGTTAGTAAAAACGGTGTAGCGTATGCTAAGGCTGGTGTCTCTCTCTACACACTTGACTCGTCTTTGCAGAGCATGTTCTCAAAAGCACCTCTTAATGCCACAGGTCAAGGTCTAATCGCAGACAACATGAGTGTCTTGAAAGGACTTGATGATATTGAGACATTTGTTGGTGCGATTCCAGAAAGCGAAAAATGGGACACGATTTGTTCTGTCGTGATGGAAGTCGCACATATTGACCCTCGCGAAAGAGGCGGTGCGATTATCACATTAAGTGATTTGGATTTAATGTCTGGTTCAGCACCTCTTGATTTGTATGTCTCTGTTGAGGAGGATTCAAAGATTGATTTTGGAGTCGGTTCTATTATCGCAGTCGTAGGTCAGCCTTATGTTGGTCGTGAAGGCGATGGTCGCCTTGCTATCACAGGCTGGTGGTGCATTGAATCTGTCGGTGCGCTTGAATTGACTACGAGCGAAGATACGGAAGAAGATTGGGAGTGAAACAAATGAGTTGGGGAGTAGAGGAAGAAAAGAAAGAAGAAGAGAAGGTATTCGGAATTGAACATTTCCGTGAATTGTTCATGCGAAAGCGTGAAGTCAATTCGCCTATCCGTATGTCTTTGACGGGCAAGGAAAATACTGCTAAGACAGGTCTTGCGATTTCCATCGCAAGAGACTACACCGATAAAGAAATCATCATTATTGATATTGACAATTCTGCGGTGCAGACTGTCTCAAAGAATTTTGGCAACGATGATAACATTCGTGTTATCCCTGTATTTGACGAGACTGATGAATCAATCTTCAATGAAGATAATACAACCAATTGGACTGCTCTTGTTGATAAGATGGGCTATTTTATCAAAATCATTGGTGAAATGGCTAAAGAAGGGAATATTGGCGCAGTCATCATTGATGGTGGTTCTACATTCCTTAAATGGTGCGAGCAGGCTATGACAGATGTTCTAATGAATCGCAGTAAGAATCCTATCAATGTCGCAGACGGAGAGAAATTCAATCAAGCAGAGTGGCGCATTCGCAACCAATTGTTCCGTGATGTGATGAACAGAGCGCATCAATTACCCGTTGATTGCGTTTTCTTCACTTTCCACTTGAAAGATGTTAAGCAATTCGCAGATATTGGGAGTGGTCAAAAAGGTCTAATGAAAGTTGGCGAGACCCCAGATTGGGAAAAAGGCACTATGCGATTGTTTTCGCAACAAATCTTCCTCGCAAGATACACTAAGAAAGGGGATGTTGCCGCAGGTGTAAAATCAGACCCAGAAATGCCCGATAACTGTTGGGAAATTCGTGCTAACATTGAAGAAATGAAAGGCTGGAATCAAGAGCATCTCGGAACAACGCATACTATTCTCCGTGTTGAAGACGGTAAAGTTGTATGGTCTGGACTTCCTTTCCTTGTGTGGGGTTGAAATGAGGCCTCTAAGGGTTGTTCACGAATTGAGGGCTAAGACAAGAACCCACTTCTTAGTGCCTGTCAAAGACGGCATGGGCTATTTCCTCTGTCGTGGTTTTGAGCAATTTGGTAAATTCACCGAAGTTGATAAGGCGGTAAATTGCAAATTGTGTAATAGAATACAGGCTGGAAGGAATTTGGAAATTGAACAGGTTTATAACGACATGGAAATTTAGGTGATAGTATGAGAGGCGAAGTTAAGGAATTGACGAGATTGTTGAAGAATACACAGAGAATGGCGGTTATCAATGGAAAGCCAATGCCACAGGTATTGGGTTGTGTCATTTTATGTAGTGGCAATGTGGCGAAGGCTACATCAATCGTGCGTGATGGAATTACATCTATTTCACAGATGAGTTGCGACATTCTCTCTGATGCCGATGAAGAAATCATTATTCCCGATATTGCGAAATTGCTTGCGGTTTTGAAGACACATAGCGGAATTGTGAAGTTGGAACAGACCGATGACAAATTGCGAGTATCTACGAGTAAGAAGACTACTACGCTTGCCGCATCTAAAGATGCTCTCGCTTTCCCACATACTACGAAGAGTATCAGCGAATGGTCGGATGAATCAATTGAGAAGATGGCTAAAATTACCAATGATGGCTATGTCTTGCGAGACGGTAGAACCCATCCCTATTCTGTCGTTCTTCAAATTTCCCCTAATGATTTAGTTGATGCTATCACAAGTGCTAATATTAACGGACAGAAAGTCTCAAGGTATATCCTTGAGGGGAATGCAGAAGGCTTTTCTATGTATGTTGGTGATGATATGCGTGGTCTTGTAGCGACTCTTTTAGACGCTATACCCTGCGATGATTTTGCTACTACTGTTGAAGGCGGTCTTGAAAATCTTGAATACGGAGAGAATCTTTCTTTGCGAGTCCTTGATTTTACAGATTTGGGTCAAGGTAAAGACATTGTTCTCATTTCCGAAGGAATTAGGTTGTATCAAAGAGGAATTGAGTAATGGTTGTTCTTAGCGAATGGGTAGAGGAACAGAGTGATGTTGTCATAGGCAACATTCATTCAAGGGGTCTCATCCTATCAAATGAAGAGATTCGTGCTACACTAAAAAAGATGGGAAGCACCCTCTCCCTTCGCAAAATACATCGTAAGATAGCAATCATGTATGTGATTCTTCAACTTGAAGAAAATGAAATAATATCTACTCATATGGTTCTCGCAGAAGCATCTAAGTTATGTCGTGAAAAGGCTCAACTTACTATTGATATGTGTAGCACTATTCTCTTAACAATTCAACGATGGGGCTATATACAAACAGAGAAAGTAAAAACCACAGGTGAAAGACCTATCAATATGCACAGGAGGACTTCGCTTGTATGATATTGTGATTGGGGATATTCTTAATATTGATTTGCCTAAAGATAAATACAGGGCTTGCGTCACTTCCCCTCCATACTTCGGTCTGCGAAGTTATGGGGAAAACGAAGATGAAATTGGCAAAGACCAAACTCTTGATGAATACATTCAGAGTCTTGTTGAGGTTTTTCGCAAAGTCCGTGATTCACTTACTGATGACGGCACACTATGGTTAAACATGGGGGATTGCTACAATGGTTCTGGTGGAGCAGGTTCAGATTACAAAGAGGGCGGTAGAAAAGCAACTCGCAATAAGTGGGGTTCTCGCTCCGTTGATGGTATAGCGGCAAAAAATTTACTTGGTGTTGGATGGAGACTTGCTCTTGCTCTGCAAGCCGATGGTTGGATTTTGCGAAGCGAAATCATCTGGAACAAGAGTAAAGCCTATCCGCAACCAGAAGCCTATATCAAAAGACCTATACCACGCCATGAGACTATATTCATGCTCGCAAAAAACCCACAGTATCACTATGTTCCAGATAATCTCTTTACTGTATGGGATATGACCCCCGTTAGCAAAAGCGGTCACGAAGCACCTTTCCCCCTTGATTTGCCTATGAAATGTATTCTCGCAAGCACAGATGAAGGCGATTGGGTCTTAGACCCTTTTGCTGGAAGTGGAACAACTGCCGTTGCTTGCGAATTAGCAAATAGAAATTCAACGATGTGTGAAATTTATGAAGATGTAGCGCGGAGAATGGGAGAGCGACTTGAGGCACTTCCTAAGAAAAACGATAACGAATGGTTGTAAGGTTTATATTAACATCGTGGTGTATAAATACTCATGGGAAACGATTTGGTTAAGGAAATTTGGACTTTCCATGATAGATTTGATTTGAAAGCAGAATTAGGGATTAGTGTCTTAGAAGCAAGCACGAAAGGCTATCCTTCTATCATGGATGAATCTATGTATTTTGTAGCCTACGATAGAGGGACATTGATAGGCTACACTACTTCTATTATGATAGCAGAAGGTATTTATTTAGTGGGTAATACATGGGTTAATGATGATTTTAGAGGTCTGGGAATACATTCTGCTCTCTTGCAAACAAGAAATAATCTTCTAAAGAAGATGGGAGCGAAACAGATTTACACATTGTTGAATCCTCAAGGAGATACTAAATATGAACAATTGCGTCATGTTGTTGAAAATTTGGGCTATGAAAGAACGGCATGGTATAAGATGAAAGGAGTGCCGATGAAAATGAAATTACACATAGCGGTCACTTCGCTTGATATTTGGAGGAAGAATTTGTGATTGTTGAGCGTGGCAGAGGTAATAAAGTAGTCGTAAGATACCGAGACGAAAATTGGAAGAGATGCGAGAAGATTTACGATATGAGACCATTCTGTTTTGTTGAGAGTCATTCAATAGGTAAAATCAAGACTCCCTTCGCAGTAATGCCTAATGAATATACAGGTCTCTACGGTCAGACTATTCGCAAGATTGAATTCGCTAATACAGAAGACATGATAGAAGGTGTTCGTGGTCTCAAGACATGGGAATCAAACATCAATCACACAAACAAGGTTCTCGCAGTAG
>Ga0181592_10002273_pt1 | contig 15779 bp, 15 predicted proteins | sample 071ome_20_FD_133755 | JGI IMG/M metagenome (GOLD analysis project Ga0181592, IMG submission 133755) | Coastal salt marsh microbial communities from the Groves Creek Marsh, Skidaway Island, Georgia - 071412BT metaG (megahit assembly) | ecosystem: Environmental > Aquatic > Marine > Intertidal...
CCCATGATTTGCAGTTTGCCGCTCTGGCGCAGAAGCAATACCGTTTGAGTGACGGTGTTCTCAACCAAATGTAATCGTTAGAAAAAGGGCCTTAGGCCCTTTTTTTATAGGTGTCTTGCCGCGCGCTTAGCCGCTCGCTTTTTCCAGTTACGAATAACATGCCAACGCCAAAAAAGCCGAATGCCAATGTAGCCCATCATGCTGAAAATGGCGGCGCAAAGCAGTGAGCCTAATAAAAGCGGCTCCCAGATCGCCCCTAATTCTCGCATGGCCCAATCGATCGAGAGTTCTATTTCGAACGGTCTCGAGGGTAGATCCAAGATGACGGTGCCTACTTTGTAGGTAAAGTAGAATATGGGTGGAATGGTAATCGGGTTGCTAATCCATACCAAGCCGATGGAAATGGGTAAGTTGGAGTGAATGAATACCCCCGCGATGGCGGCAGCCACCATTTGGAAAGGCATTGGGATAAAAGCGAAGAATATCCCTACCAAAAACGCTCTCGATACAGATCGACGATTTAGGTGCCAAAGATTGGGTTCATGGAGTAATGAGCCCAAAAATTGTAAAGAAGGATGATTTTGAACCGTTTGTGGGTTCGGAAAATATTTTTTTAATGTCTTCTTTGGCATAGTCTTTCTATCGGTGTCGTCGCGCGCGCAATTATGCACGGAATGCAAAGGATCTGCTACCCATGCACCTATATCTAATCAGCTTCAGCGTTGGGGCTCTGGCTTCTAGTATTTGGCCTGAGCTGAGCTTACTGACGTTGCCCTTCATTTTAGTCATGTCCTCATTACAGCCTCGTGTATTTAGAGGGGCCCTGGCCTATGGGCTGGGTTTAATCTGGGTTTACTTTCATTGGTCAGTTGCGGTATCGCAGGCGTTACCCATTGATACACCGCCTTCCGTTTGGCGAGGTGTCATCACGATTCATCAAGCCCATGATCAAGGGTTTAGAACGTTAGTTGAAGCGACCTCCAACGAATTTGAGGGCGTTTGGCGTATTAGCTGCTATCAGTGTGAAGCGGAATTTCGAGCAGGCGAAAAGTGGGAGGTATCGGTCAAAAGAAAACCCATAGTGTCACTGGGTAACCCTGGCGGCTTTGATTACCGTCAGTGGCAAACGCTGAAAGGGATAACAGCGAAAGCAACGCTCATGAAGCGACCTGAGCCAAAGCGCTTGAGATCACCTGCACCTGATTCCTCTGGCGTGATCTTGGAGCAATTACGTGGCCAGCTAGATGGGGCGCGTTTTCCTCTAATGCGCTCATTACTGATGGGGGATGCTAACCCAGTAAGGGCGGATGAAAAAAGAGTGATTCGCAAGGCAGGGCTAAGCCATTTGTTTGTGGTTTCCGGCCTTCATGTGGGCATGGCATCGTTGGTGGCGGCACTTATGGTTTTGATGCTATTGCGTCCAGTGAGGCTGCTTTATGTAGTGAACTGGGGGTATGGGTTATCGGTCGGTGCGGGTGTATTAGTTGCTTTTGCTTATGCCGCTTTATCTGGCTTTGAGGTGCCCGCCATAAGGGCGTCCCTGATGCTTGGTTTTGTTGGGTTGATTGTTTTGAGTTGGCGAAAGTGGGATATCGTTGCTGTATGGTTGACGACGTTAATCTGTGTCCTCCTTCTTTCACCTTTAGCGTTCCATAAGATGGGGGCATGGCTATCTTTCTTTATCGTTTTAGCGTTAGTGGTTTTTCTTCAGCAGCCGAAGGGGCGTTTTGTATCGGCACTGCGTGCACAGTGGGTCGCGTTTCTTGTGGGTGGCATCATTCTAGTGTGTTTTAAGGCCCCAGTCGTGCCAGTGGCGATTCCCATAAATCTTGTACTGATACCGCTAATTTGTATGGTTTGGGTGCCGTTAGGGTTGTTGTCGTTTGTTGGGCTGATATTTGGGTTTGGTCAGCCGATGGCGGGCCTCGAATTTGGTCTGCACTACCTCTTGCAGGGCTTAGCAGACATGCAGCAACTGTACGGAGGGCTGTTTTCAGCGATGTCCTCGCATCAGAACAACCGTTGGTTACTGATGTTGGGGTTCTTGCTTTTGCTGATGCCAAGAGCGCTTGGGGTAAGAGTGTTGGCTGTTGGCTTAATTGTCGGGAGTCAAGTGGCGTTTCCGGAAAAGATTCGGGAAGGGGAGTTGCGGGTGAGTGTTGTGGATGTGGGTCAGGGGAGTGCAGCCTTAGTAGATACTCGTGAGCATAGACTGTTGGTGGACACAGGAATGGGCTTTAAAGAGGGGGTGACCATGTATGAAATGGCCATTGAACCTTACTTGCGCTGGATCGGCGGTGGAGGAATGAATCACCTCCATCTAACTCATGATGATCGGGATCATAGTGGCGGCCAGCACCTAGTGAGGGCCGAAACTGTGGTGACTCAGAGCTTCTGCCCGTCCCGTGAGTGGCAATGGGATGGCGTGAGGTTTTGGCAGTTTCAATCACCCAGCCACACAGAAGGGAATAATGGCAGTTGCCTATTGAAGGTAAGTGGCAAAAATGGGCACGCCATATTGTTTGCAGGGGACGTTGAAGAAGGTGCTGAGTCTGCCTTGGTTGAGGCGTTTGGTTCGAAATTAGCGGCTCAAATATTGGTGGCGCCCCACCATGGGAGCCGAACCTCATCTTCTTTGGTCTTTTTGAGGGCGGTCAACCCCGAAATCGTAGTGATTTCGAGCGGCTATCAGAATGCCTATGGCCACCCACACCCTGACGTTATTGGTCGATATATGGCCATCTCGGCTAAAGTTTATTCAACTGCGTCTCATGGAGCGATTTCCGTGAGGATTTCACCTAGACAAGAGCATGACATTGTTTCAACATACCGCCCTAATTTGAATAACAAATAACGGGCAGCCTCAGGAGTCTTAGGTGAAAGAATTGGTATTTGCTGGCGGATGGATGATGATTCCGCTGATTTTAGCGTCAGTTTTAGCCGTCGCGATCTGTATTGAACGTTTTTGGACACTGCGTACTGAGAAAATTGCACCAAAGCACCTTCTTGCTCAAGTGTGGACTTGGATCAAAAACCAAGAGCTGGACAGTGCTAAATTGAAGCAATTGAAACAGGATAGCCATCTAGGGTCGATCTTAGCGGCCGGTTTAACGAATTCTAAGCACGGTCGAGATATCACTAAAGAGGCCATTGAGCAGGCTGCGGGTACCGCGATCCACGAAATGGAACGTTTCTTAACTGCCTTAGGTACCATTGCTGCCGTAGCACCATTGATGGGTCTTTTAGGCACGGTATTGGGTATGATCAGTGTGTTTAACGAGATCATGGCCCAAGGCACAGGTAATGCGGGCATACTCGCAGGCGGTATTTCGGAAGCGTTGGTGACGACGGCAGCCGGTATGATGATTGCGATTCCGGCGCTTATCTGTCATCGAATCTTCACTCGTCGTATTGATGAGATCACAGTGTTCATGGAGCAAGAAGCCGTTAAACTAGTAGATGTGTTGCACGGTGATCGCGAAGTGTCTGGTTCCATTGAGGGTTAGACAGTGAATTTCAAGCGACAAAACAGAGAGGAGCTGAGCCTAAATCTCACGCCTCTTATTGATATTGTGTTTTTGTTGCTCATCTTCTTTATGGTGAGCACAACGTTTACAAAAGAAAACCACCTCTCAATTAACTTGCCAGAGGCGGAAGGAGAAGTGGCTGACGCGCCAAATCAAATCGTTGAAGTAGTGATTGATCGTCATGGCCAGTACAGCCTTAACGGCCAAGCATTGATTAGCAATAAGCTGCTAACGTTGAAGCAGGCAATTGAAAAGGTGTCGAAGGGTGATCGCAATATGCCTTTTATCATCACAGCGGACGCGGCTACGCCACATGAATCCGTAGTGCGGGCCATGGATGCAGCCGGGCAACTCGGCTTTTCTCGGTTAAGCATTACCAGTAAGAAAGCACAGTAAATACATGTCTGAACCTAGTACCTCATCTGATTGGGCGCTTTATAAGCGCCTTTTTTCCTATGTGTTGGCTTTAAAAGGTCAGTACTCTTTGGCCATTCTAGGGTTTACGCTCTATGCGCTAACCGCGCCGCTTTTGGCGCACCTAATGGTATTTATCGAAGAAACATACCATTCTCCGACAGATGTTGCTCGATTCACGCTGGTGGCCATGATCTTGGGGATATACTTTTTGCGAGGACTGGGCAGTTTTCTCGGAGACTATTTTCTTGCAAGGGTTGGTCGGACAGTGGTGCACAACCTTCGTGTCAGTGTTTTAAATCACTATTTGGTCTTGCCAAATGCGTATTATGAGCAAAATGCCAAAGGTCACTTGATATCAAAGATCACGTTCGATACTGAACAGGTCTACGGTTCGATTACAAATGCTGTTACCAGTGTGGTGCGTGAAGGTTTAACCGTTTTATTCCTACTGGGCTATATGTTTTGGATGAACTGGAAGCTGACGTTAATATTTTTTGTGGCAGCGCCGTTTATTGGTTTGATCGTTAAAAAGGCCAATACCTATTTCAAAAAGTACAGTAAGAATGTGCAAGGTTCGATGGGCAAGGTGACTCAGGTTGCGGGTGAAACCATCAATGCCTACCAAGAAGTAAAAGTGTTTGCAGGCCAGTCCTATGAGAGCGGTCGGTTCGAAAAGGCCAGTGAAACGAATCGAATACAAACGCTTAAATTTGCACGGGTGAAAGCAATCAGTGTTCCTGTCATGCAGATGATTGTGGCCTTTGCAATTGGGGCGCTTATCTGGGTCGCATTGGATCCAAGAATCATTGCGGATATGAGCTTTGGTGATTTCATGGCGTTTGTCACGGCGGCCAGTACACTGGCTAAACCGATGCGAACCTTGGCTGGAATTAATGCCCTGATACAACAGGGTGTAGTGGCGGCGCGAAGTGTGTTTGACGTGTTAGAGACCCAGTCTGAACAAGACCAGGGCGAAGTTGTGATGGAGCGCGTTTCCGGCGCAATTGAGTTTGATCGGATCAATTTTTCTTATCCAGGCAGCACCGAAGCCGTATTGAAAGACATTAGTCTGAAAATCAAAGCGGGTGAAAGTGTTGCGTTGGTTGGAAAGTCGGGCAGTGGTAAGTCGACATTAATTAGTTTGCTAACCCGTTTTCATGAATATCGCGAGGGTGAAATTAACCTAGATGGTCGCGCTCTTTGTGATTTTGACTTAGCCAATTTGAGATCGCATATCTCTTTAGTGAGTCAGAGTGTGACTTTGTTTAACGATACCGTTTACAACAACATTGCTTACGGAGATTTGGCTCATAGAACCTCTGAAGAGGTTTATGCAGCTGCCAAAGCCGCTCATGCCCTTGAGTTCATCGAACAAATGCCTGGAGGCATGGATACTATGATTGGTGATGATGGTGTGATGTTGTCGGGTGGGCAACGTCAGCGATTAGCGATCGCAAGAGCAATCCTAAAGGATGCGCCTATCTTAATACTTGATGAGGCTACTAGTGCGCTCGACACAGAAAGTGAGCGCCTTATTCAGGATGCTCTCGATAAACTCATGGAAAATCGAACCAGTATTGTGGTGGCTCATAGATTAAGCACAATTGAAAAGGTCGATACGATACTCGTAATGAATCAAGGAGAGATCGTTGAACGCGGTAATCATAATCAATTGATTCAGCAGAGTGGCCCCTACAAAAAATTGCACGATATGCAGTTTGGAGGCGAGTAAGTTGCTTGAGCGAGCAATTAATCGCGCTTGGTATGGCGGCTTCCCGTGGACATGGGTGTTGCTACCTCTAATGGCACTATACGCATACGTCGTAGGCAAAAAGCGAAGTCAGCGAAACCTTGCTACCGTGGCTACTCCTGTGATTGTTGTGGGTAATATTACTGTAGGTGGTACTGGTAAAACACCCTTAACAGAAGCGTTGGTTAATCTGCTTGCCGACAAGGGGTTAAGGGTTGGGATCATAAGTCGAGGGTACGGCGCTTCTCAGCGAGAGTTTCCTCACCTGATTGTGCCTACAGATGTCGCCAAAAGCGTCGGTGATGAGCCCTATATGATGTATCGAACGCTTGGGGTGCCGATTGTCATTGACCCCGATCGACCCAGAGCGCTTGATCGCGTGAGGCAAGAAGGGGTTGATCTCGTCTTAAGTGATGATGGTATGCAGCATTACCAGCTGGCGCGAGATCTTGAAATTTGTGTTTTGGATGGGAAGCGCGGACTGGGCAATGGTCAATTGCTTCCGGTTGGCCCGCTAAGAGAGAGTAAAGAGCGTTTAAATACAGTTGATTATGTGTTGACGTATGGCGCGAAGGGAAACTTGGGTTTTTCAATCGAGCCTATTTGTTGGGTGAATGTTAAAACAGGTGAAGAGGTTTTGCCTGACGACTTCAAATTGATGCCTAACCATTGTGCGATAGCGGGAATAGGGCGGCCAGAAAAATTTTTTGAGACACTGGCTACGATGAATATGAAAGTGAACAGCACTCGCGCGTTCCCTGATCATTATGATTATGAGCCTAATGACTTAATTGGGTTGGCGGATCAAATCCTTATGACAGAAAAAGATGCGGTTAAAGTGGAAGGTTTTGCTTCGAAGAACATGTGGTTTCTTAGAATATCCGCCAAACTAAGTGAACCATTTAAACGTGATTTTATATCAAAAGTTCAATGCCTTTTGGAGAACAAAAATGGATAAGAAATTATTGTCATTGTTGGTGTGTCCTGTTTGTAAAGGGCAGCTCCAATACGACAAAGAGAAGTCGGAGTTGATCTGCAAGTTTGATGGTGTGGCTTACAAGATTGATGATGAAATTCCTGTGATGCTCGCAGAAAAGGGTAGAAAACTCAGCGTAGATGAAAAACTAGCCAAATAGCTACAATACCTTAATGGTCCTCATTTCCAATCTAATGAGGGCCATTCCAATGAAGGCTAGTTGTAATATAAAAAAGGGTCTTGAGCTTGGCCCTCGTAGCGAATTTCAAAGTAAAGCTTCGACTCGTTTCCTGTACTCTCACCAACCGCAGCGATAAGCTGCCCTTGTTTTACGACTTCTCCTTTTTTGACGTAATTTGAATAATTGTTTCCATATACGCTGATCAAGTCCTGATCGTGTTGGATGAGGATCAAGTTCCCGTAGCCAGCTAGGCCGTCGCCGCTATAAACAACAGTGCCGTCAGCGATGGCGAGGACAGGGTCCCCTAGTTTTGCGTCAATGTGTATACCCTTTTTATAGTTTTGATAGGCGAGCGTTTCGGTGTTGTACCCCTCCAGTGGCCACTTTAAGTGCGTTGGCGTAGGGGTTCGAAGCTGAATGAAATTATTTAGCCAAGCAATCAGGCTCTCATTTTGGGTTTTCGATTGAAGTGCCTGAGCCGCAAAGCTTTTCGCCTCATCATTGCTTGAAGTCTGAAGAATATTGATTAGTTGCTTTTCCCAGGCCGCATCTTGGTTCACAGGGGTGAGATTAAGATATGAACTCATGATTAAAAGCGACAAGATCACAGAAAAGAACAGCTCTTTGTAACCAATTTTCGCGCTGAGTAGATGGCGGCTCACGCCCTCAAGTCGATTGACGCGCTTATCCAGCTTAGCGACCCTGTTGTTTAACCCCATGATAAAGCGTGCATTGCCTTTGTCAGGAGTTTTTAGATTTAGACCTTTTGTTTGAGGCGTCACTAATTTGGGTTTACTAATCATAGTGGCTAGGCTCTGAAATATGAGAACTGAAGCTAACTAAGCATAATGTTTGCCATGCTTTGAGTTTTCGGTTCAAACCCTCATTTTTCAATGATTTGGCTTGCTCAGCGGCAAATCATTTCCGACAATAAGCGGCAATATTTGAAAGTTTTTAACGTATGAAATTATTATTTGTTTGTTTAGGCAATATTTGTCGTTCCCCAAGTGCAGAAGCGGTGATGGCGAGCACTTTGAAAATTAAGGGTATAGAAGGGATCGAAGTGGATAGTGCCGGTACGGCGGCCTATCACATTGGTAACCCACCAGACCCCCGTAGCCAGTCGGCTGCCAAGGCCAGAGGCATTGAAATGTCTCATTTAAGGGCTAGGCAGGTCAGCACATCTGACTTTCTTGAATTTGATTATATTTTGGCGATGGATGCTCAAAACCTCCAAGATCTACTGGATGTTAAGCCTAACGGCTCTAAAGCGAAAGTTGAGTTGTTTTTGGATCAATACGGAACGACGAATGTGAAAGAAGTGCCAGACCCTTACTACGGCGGGGAGGCGGGGTTTGAGTTTGTGTTGGACCTCCTTGAAGATGCATGTCAGCACTTTGTTGAGCGTGAGGGATTAGGTAAATGAGGGTAATAGCCGAAGGGGATTTGTCCACGCTAAATACGCTCAGAATACCAAGTGAGTCCGACTACCTAGTGTATGCCGATACGGATTCGGAAGTGGTTGATGCTATTCGGTTTGCGCGAGATCAGTCCTGTGATTTAAAAGTTCTTGGAGGCGGTAGTAATGTCGTCTTGCCTAGTCGAGTAAGCGGGGTTGTCCTAAAGCTAACCAATGATCGTCTTGAGGTGTTGGAGGAAGACACTGAAAGCGTTTTGGTGCGGGTTGGCGCAGGTCATGATTGGCACAGCTGGGTGATGACTTCCCTTGAGAAGGGGTGGTACGGCCTTGAGAACCTTGCATATATTCCAGGTACCGTAGGGGCGTCTCCTGTCCAAAATATCGGTGCTTATGGCGTAGAAGTGGAGAGCTTCATAGAGACCGTTCATTATATTGAGCTAAAGACAGAGCTTAAGGTGTCGCTCAGTCACGCTCAATGCGAGTTTGCTTATAGAGAGAGTATTTTTAAGCAGGCCCTAGATCAGCGGGTCGCTATTACGCATGTCGACTTTCGGTTAAATAAGACGCCAGCCCCCAATTTTGGCTACGCCCCTTTAAATCAGTTTGCTGAAGAGCGTGGCGCGCCCACACCAGAAGAATTGGCTCAGTGGGTAATTGAAGTGAGGCGGTCCAAATTGCCAGATCCGGCTGAACTGCCTAATGCGGGCTCGTTCTTTAAAAATCCGGTGATATCGCAAGCGGAGTTTGACGCTTTAAAGGTGCGCTTTCCCGATGCGCCTAGTTACCTCCATGAAAACGGTGTCAAGGTGCCAGCGGGGTGGCTGATTGATCGCTTGGGTTTTAAAGGTAGGCGAATTGGCCCGGTAGGGGTTCATGAACATCAGGCTCTTGTGCTGGTTAATTTTGGCGGAGATGCAACGGATGTTGGTCATGCTGCTGATGAGATCAAGGCGGCTGTATTTAAGCAGTATGGTGTTCGATTAGAGCAGGAACCAAGGCCTTTTTAATCAGGTGGGTTGCTTTATTTAAAATTTTGAATCGCCAGTGAAATGAAATAAAAAAGGGAAGCAAATGCTTCCCTTTTTTGTGTGACACAACGAGGTGACTATGAATCAGAAGATTCAGTTGCTTGAGCTTTGCTCTCTGCAAGCTTGCGGCGCTTAACCTCACGAGGATCATTAAATGCGCGTGTTGCAGGCTTTTCCTCTGCGGTATTATTTTCCGTCGTCACATTGCTATTGGATCCAGCAATCGTGTCGTTGCTTTCCGCTTCTTTCGCAACTTGAGGTGCTGCTTCAACTTTCACGTTCTGCGGTTTTGCTGCAGATTCGTCAGCGGTCTTTGCAGGTTCCGCTTTAGCGTCTTCTGACTTGACTACTTCAACCTTGTTTTCCGTTTTTTCACTGGCCTGATTGTCCGCTTTTACTGGCGTAGGCTCTGTGTTGGCTTCTTCTTGCGCCGGCTTGCTCTTCCAAGGGTTTGGAGTCGCTGTGTTGTCGTCGGAGGACTTGGCTGGCTCTTTTTCAACTTTCGCTGGTGTGGCGTTGCTCTCTTTTGACGTAGGCTCGGCTTCAGCGACAGCTGGTTTAGAATCAGCTTCTGCGACCTTTACTTCCGCTTTTGGAGCTGGCTTTTTCTTTTCTTGGGCGGGCTTGGTGTCAGCCTTTGCCACTTCTGCTTTCGTTTCAGCTGCTGTCTCGTCAATTTTACGAGCAACGGCATCATCTAGTTTTGCAGGTTGTTGGTTGCGATTGCGGCGACGAGCATTATTGCCTTGACGATTATCGTCTTTCTTGTTGCTTTGCTCGCGTCGAGCGTCATCTTTGCCAGCTTTGTTGCGATCATCACGACGGTTGTCGTTGCGGTCATCACGACGGTTCTCGTTGCGATTGTCTTTCGCATTTTTGTCGTTGGTGCGACGGTTGTTGTTGCGATTGCCGTTGTGATTGTTGCGGTTGCCGTTACCGTTGTTGCGGTTGCCATTTCGGTTTTGGCTTTGCTTGTTGCGATTGTTTTGCTTGCCGTTCTTAGGCTGAGTCTTTTTCTTCTTGTCCTCTTCGCTTTCGCCAAAAAGACCAGAAACAGCTTTCACGAGCTTGCTTAGCAGACCAGGTTCCTTTTTCTCCACTGGCGTCGGGGCTCTACTGGTGGCTACGGCCTTAACGGCGGCAGTTTCCCGAGGAGTGACTGTGGCAGGCTCAACCGATAGCTCTTGTTCATACTTGATTTCAAAGCTGACTTGGTCAACCGTGTTGTCGTTAGCTCGAACACGCAATACTTCGAAGTGTGGGGTTTGTAGGTTTGGATTTGGAATGATCACAATAGCGGCTTCGTGGCGTTGTTCAATACCAGAAATTTCAGCTCGCTTTTCGTTCGTTAAGAAGGCGCAAACGTCGAGTGGAACCATTGCGCGAACTTGTGAAGTATTTTCTTTTGATGCCTCTTCTTCGATTAATCTCAATAGCGAGAGGGCAAGAGAGCGCATGTCGCGAATGAAGCCTGTGCCTTCACAACGCGGACAAACGTGACCACTGGTTTCGCCTAGGGATGGACGAAGACGCTGACGAGACATTTCTAAAAGACCGAAACGTGAGATGCGTCCAACTTGAACGCGAGCTCGATCAATCTCCAATGCATCTTTCATGCGGTTTTCTACTTCGCGCTGATTTTTGTTGGAGGTCATATCGATGAAGTCGATAACAATCAAACCACCAATGTCACGAAGGCGCAGCTGGCGAGCGATTTCATCGGCTGCTTCTAGGTTGGTATTTAGGGCTGTTTCTTCGATATCAGACCCTTTGGTTGAGCGTGAAGAGTTGATATCGATTGAGATTAAGGCTTCTGTTGTATCAATCACGATCGAACCGCCAGACGGAAGTTTCACTTCACGTTGGAAGGCTGTTTCAATCTGAGCTTCGATTTGATAACGACTGAACAGAGGGGTACTGTCGTCATACAGTTTGATCTTGTTCTCGTACTGAGGCATAACCGCTTGAACAAAGCTTAGCGCTTCTTCGTATACTGCTTTATCGTCGATAAGTACTTCACCAATGTCCTGGCGAAGGTAATCACGGATGGCACGAATAACCACGTTGCTTTCTTGAAGAAGTAGGCAAGGGGCTTGACGGCGATCGAATGCGCCTTTGATCGCATCCCATAGTTGAGCTAGGTAGTCTAGATCCCATTGAAGTTCTTCGGACGCTCGGCCAATGCCGGCGGTGCGAACGATGGCGCCCATGTTGTTTGGCACTTTAACGTCTCGCATAGCATCGCGAATTTGATTGCGCTCTTCGCCTTCAATTCGACGTGAAATGCCGCCTGCACGAGAGTTGTTAGGCATCAAAACAAGGTAGCGACCGGCTAGGCTGATCATCGTGGTTAGGGCTGCGCCTTTGTTTCCACGCTCTTCTTTGTCAACCTGAACGATGACTTCTTGACCTTCCTCGATGACATCCTTGATGTTAGGGCGGCCAGATACTTGGGTTTTGAAATATTCGCGTGAAATTTCTTTAAGAGGGAGGAAACCGTGGCGTTCGGCGCCAAAATCGACGAAGGCTGCTTCTAGGCTGGGCTCAATACGAGTGATTTTGCCTTTATAGATATTGGCCTTTTTTTGCTCGCGCAGGGTTGGTTCAATGTCTAAATCGTATAAACGCTGGCCGTCGACCAGCGCAACGCGCAACTCTTCTGATTGAGTCGCATTGATTAACATTCTTTTCATGTACTTCAAAAGCTCACATTTTATACGCTCTGATGACGTAAGGGCTGAGCCAATCAATATATTTATGCGTGCTTTGTGCGAATTCGATACCGACAAACTTGGATTGAACTACTTTCACACAGCGGTGTCCTGGGCATGCTTACGTTTTTTGCCTACACCCACACGAATCATAAGCTGATCGAGCAAGGCCCCTTGCTGAATCAGAACGTGTCATTTTTTATAATTTGAAGGCGTTCTATGGCCTACAAATACCAAAATTCCGGGAAGTTTCTATCTAACCATCCCTAACATACGTTATCATTCTGGGCCGCAATGTATTGGGCGACTGGCCCTGCGTATACCCAGAACGACTGAATATAGCAAAGAATACCATTGCGTCAAACTGCTTTTTCTTAACTAAGAGTTTTATATGTCTGAAAATTCTAAGCGCAGCGTACATTTTGAAGAAGTGTGCTCAGAATATGCTGGTCAGCGACTGGATAACTTTTTATTGGCTCGAATAAAGGGTGCGCCTAAGTCATTGATTTATAGAATAATTCGCAAAGGAGAGGTGCGAGTTAATAAGGGTCGAACCAAGCCAGACTACAAGTTGAAGGCGGGGGATGTGGTTCGTATCCCGCCTGTTTCAGTTAAAGAGCAAGCGGAGGCGCCCAAGGTATCTCAAGCGCTGACAACTGTGATCGAGCAGGCCATCTTGTTTGAAGATGAGCATATGATGGCGGTCAATAAGCCAAAGGGGTTGGCCGTTCATGGTGGTAGTGGCATCAATTTAGGCCTTATAGAGGTATTGAGACAGCTAAGGCCCAAGGCAAAAAGATTAGAGCTGGTTCATCGTCTCGATAGAGATACATCGGGTGTGATCTTGGTGGCTAAAAAACGATCTATTCTCGTAGCTTTCCATACGATGCTGCAGAAAAAGTCTGGTATGCAAAAGCGTTATCTCGCTTTGGTGTATGGAAATTGGCCAAAGCATTTAAAAGAAGTTAAAGCGCCCTTATTAAAGAACGAGCTGAAAAGTGGAGAGCGAGTGGTGAAAGTTGCGCAAGAGGGTAAGCCTTGTCACACGCGTTATGGCTTGGAACGTCGGTTTGAAGGGTACACCTTAGTGAACGCCGAACCGGTAACGGGTCGGACTCACCAGATTCGTGTGCATTGTCAATTTAGCGGACACTCGATTGTTGGGGATGATAAATACGCTACGGATGAGCAACTAAAGAGCTCAAAAGCGGCTGGGGCTAGGCGTTTATTTCTTCATGCTCATAGTCTGCGTTTTATTCATCCATCTACTGGTGAGAAAATGACTCTGACTGCGGAAGTGGATGAAGATTTTGAGTCCTTTGTTAGCTCTCTTGTTCCAATAAATTAGTGAGTAATGATTTTGAAATACGAAGCCATCATTTTTGATTGGGATGGAACATTGGCTGATTCAACTGCGCGCATCGTAGAGTCTATGCAGTTGGCAGCAAAAGATGCTGGTGTGGCTCAGCGCACCGACTTTGATATTCAGCAGATCATTGGTCTTGGACTAAAGGAGGCGATTCAAACATTGTGGCCCGAGAATGCTCACCAAGACGATGTGATCGAGCAAATACGAATGGGTTATAACCATCACTTTATTGCTGAAATTAGACCGGTTGTTGAGCTGTATGATTTTGCACATGAAATGCTAGAAAAATTAAACGTAGCGGGTCATCAGTTGGGCGTGGCTACGGGGAAAAGCCGATCTGGGCTCAATCGAGCCTTTAGAGAGTTAGGTGTTGGGCATTTGTTTCATGGCAGTCGCTGTGCTGATGAAACAAGAAGTAAGCCGCATCCACTTATGTTGAATGAATTGATGGAGGTCTTATCGGTTGCGCCAGAGGAAGTATTGATGGTGGGCGATACTCAGTTTGATATCGATATGGCGACAGCGGCAGGTGTAGATTCGGTTGCTATTACCCATGGTGCTCACAGTATCGATCGACTTAAGCGTAGCCGGCCTAATCATGTCGTGTCGGATTTAAGGGAATTATCGCGCTGGCTGAAGGTCAGTGTTTAAGTTAAAAATGTATTTAGAAATATTAATGATGGAGTGTTGCATTAGATGAGTCAGGATCCGGTAAATCGCCCAAGTAATGAAAAAGAATGGAAGCTCATTGAAAAGATGGTGATGAGTCTTAACTCCGAGCAAATCAAGTCTCGTCGTTGGGGCATTTTCTTTAAAGCGCTGACTTTTGTGTATTTATTTGTTGCTCTAGTGGTATTGATGCCGAGTCGTGGTGGCAATGACATTGCTGTGGATGGTGAATATACAGCCTTGGTTGAGGTGAAGGGCGTGATCGCGGCCGGTGAGGAGGCATCCGCCGATAATATTGTGACAGGATTGCGCAGGGCATTTGAAGAAGAAAGTGCAAAGGCGGTGGTGTTGCGAATCAATAGCCCAGGTGGAAGTCCGGTGCAGTCCGGATACGTCTATGACGAGATTAAGCGATTGCGTGAATTGCACCCAGAGAAAAAGGTGTATGCGGTTATTGCAGATCTAGGTGCATCTGGTGCTTATTACATTGCTGCGGCGGCAGATGAGATTTATGCAGATAAAGCCAGTTTGGTTGGTTCTATTGGCGTGGTTGGTTCAGGTTTTGGCTTTGTAGAGGCTATGGAGAAGCTGGGTATCGAGCGCCGTCAGTTTACCTCTGGGGAGCATAAGGGGTTCTTAGACCCTTTTCAGCCGGTCAATAAAGATGAAAAGGTGTTTTGGGAGGGGGTATTGGCGACCACCCATCAGCAGTTTATTGAGCAGGTGAAGAAAGGGCGTGGTGATAAGTTAGCCCAAGACGATAAGCTCTTCAGTGGTCTTGTGTGGACCGGTGAGCAGGCCTTAGGTCTTGGCTTGGTGGATGGCCTCGGCAGCTCTAGCTATGTAGCCCGTGAGCTGGTGGGCGCTGAAAAAATCGTCGATTTCACTCCTCAGCCGAGCCCGTTTGAAAGCCTGGTGGGTCGATTGGGTGCGAGCATGGGGCGTGGCTTTGCCTCTGCAGTCGGCCTGACAAGCAGCGGAATTGAGCTAAAATAGACCTAAAATGGCGCTTGAGCCCTGATTTTGCTACAAAAATAGCCAAATTGGCTTTGACATAGGCGGGGCTCATGAGTACCATTGCGCGCACTATGAACCAGGGTTTATTTCCAGTGCGGGTCGATCCGCTTAAAAGCGTTGAGCAAGAGGTCGAACTTCAAGGCTCAATTGCAGTGTCTAAGTTAGAGCGTCTACAAGACTATCTACAAGACGAAAGTGGTGAAGCTCAGGTTGAGATTAAATTTGGCCGCGACGAACAAGGTACGTCTTTGTTACGCGGTCTGTGTCAAGCCCAAGTACGCATGACATGTCAGCGCTGCATGAACCCGGTTGAGGTGGAACTCAACACTAGCTTTGAGCTCGGTGTCGTTTTTAGCGATGAGCAGGCTAAGCACTTACCGAAGCAATACGAACCCGTTATTGCTGAGCATGAGTCGCTGGAGCTGCTACCCGTAATCGAAGATGAGTTGATTCTAAGCTTGCCAATGTATGCCTATCACACAGCGTGTGAAGACAATGATTTGGTAGTAGAGGAAGCGGAAGAATCTTTACCGGTTGAAACAGAAGCGCCGAATAATCCGTTCAGTGTGCTTGAGCAATTAAAGAAATAGCAGGAGAGCCTCATGGCTGTTCAAAAGAGCAAAAAATCTCGTTCACGTCGCGGCATGCGTCGTTCTCACGATGCACTAACTACTCGTGCATTGTCTATCGATCCAACTACAGGTGAAACTCACG
>Ga0181592_10002278_pt1 | contig 15760 bp, 19 predicted proteins | sample 071ome_20_FD_133755 | JGI IMG/M metagenome (GOLD analysis project Ga0181592, IMG submission 133755) | Coastal salt marsh microbial communities from the Groves Creek Marsh, Skidaway Island, Georgia - 071412BT metaG (megahit assembly) | ecosystem: Environmental > Aquatic > Marine > Intertidal...
CCGGATGCCATCAACACGCCGATGGCAATCGGCAGATCGAGACCCGCACCGATCTTGGGCATCGAACCGGGTGCGAGATTCACAGTGATGCGCTTGAGCGGCCATGTGCGACCGGAGGAAACGAGGGCGGCCCGGACGCGGTCGCGCGCTTCGCGGCACGAGGCATCGGGCAGGCCGACGATGGTGAAGCCCGGGAGTCCGTCGGCCACATGGACCTCGACCGAGACGGGACGGCCGTCGACCCCCACGAGGGTCGCCGACGAGATGGTGGCGAGCATGGCGCAACCTCCACACGAGACGGTGAACGGCACCGGTCAGGCCAAGGTGCAAGCCACGATTCGACGCTATCGACCGGGTCTGACAACCCTGAAGCGTCAGTCGAGCACCTCGCGGGTGTAGCGAACCACCGCGTCAATTTCACCCGACGTCAGGCGACCGTCGAACGACGGCATCGCGTTGCGCCCGTCGAGGATGAGCGCTCGCTGGTCGGCAGGGTCGGGGTACTGCTCGACGACTCTGCCGTCCGCGAGCTTCGGCCCGGTACCACCACCACCATCGGCACCATGACAGTTCGCGCACCGACGCTCATAGATGTCACGCCCGAGCACCAGTTCGGCGTCGAGCGTCCCACCTGGACCGACCGGCACCTCCGGCACATCGCCGGCACAGGCAACGGGCAGCCCCACCACGACACAGAGCACAGCAAAGAGTGATCGGCAAGAGGTGGGCGCTCGCACGACACCGCACGATACTGAGCAGATGGGAATGGACCCGACTCGGCCGCACCGCAAACGGCCGACCGACTACCTGTACGTCGCTGCCGGTTGCGCTGCGGCCCTGCTGTTGGTGCTCTGGGTCATCTTCGGGAGCGTCTGATGCTCGACCCCGAGGCGCTCGGCGAGATCGATATCCGGTTCCTGCAGCCGTATCAGGCCACAAAGACCTACCTGTGCCCCAACTGCAACCGAGACATTCCCCCCGGGACCGGCCACTACGCCGTTGTCCCTGTCGAAGCTCCAGACCTGCGTCGGCACTGGCATCGCGGGTGTTGGGACGGCCGCAAGACGCGCAAGGCAACGCGTTGAGTGTCAGCGCAGCCGAACGATCGACGGGCGCCAACTGAGCGAGATCGATATCGCAACGGTGCACAACCCGACCACGGTCATCGTTTCGGCTGGATCGAACGACAACGCCAACACGCTCGAGGCTGCGGCACCGATCGGGAGACCACCCATGAAGCCGGTCATCATCAGCCCCATGACACGGCCCATCATCTCTGGCGCCGTCGCCTTCTGGAGGATCGTGCGGTGGCTGGCCATCGCAAGACCGGCATTGACGCCCCACAGCAGCATCACGATCAGAGCGCTCCGCCAACTCGGTGCCAGACTCAGCGCAAACTGTCCCCCGCCGAGACCAACACCGATGAAGATGGCCACGTTCAATCCATGGCGACCGACCGGCCGGTTTGCGACATAGAGCGAACTGAGCATCATGCCGATCCCGAACGCCCCCATGACGGCACCTGCGCTTGCAGCGTCTCGCCCGAAATCGCTCTCGACGACGCGGGGGACGTTGATCTGAATGACCGAAAACGAACTCCCGAGCACGAGGGAGAGCAGCACCATGGTGCGAACCGGTTCGGTCGACCACGTATAACGAAGTCCTGTTCGGAGCGCGCCCATGAAACTCTCGGTCGGTGCGGTGATCTCCGACACCGGGAGGACAACCGGACGCATGAACACGATCGCCAGGGAGGCGAGCACGGTCAGCAGCGCAAACCCTCCGGCATCGCCGAACAACTCGATGGCAACCCCGGCGAAGATCACGGCACCGACGTTTGCGGCATTCATCGCGCCGTTCTGCAGCGCGATCGCGTTGACCAATCGGCCCGGCGCGACGAGCAGCGGAACCATGGCGTTCACGTTCGGCGGGTTGATCATGACGGCGGTTCCCACCACCAGCGCAGCAACGCCGGTGACAAGGGGCGTCGCCCAGCCTGCAGCGATCACAACGGTGAACACGGCGAGCAGCACGACGGTGACCGTCGTCCAGGTGGTGAACAGCCGCTTGCGGTCGGCCCGGTCGGACCATGTTCCGGCAGCAGCCGAGAACAACATGGCCGGAAGTCCGAGCAGGCCTGCGACGATGCCTTCGGCGGCCGTCCAGTCGGTGAGGGTGACGACCAGCCACACGAAGGTGAATCGCATGGTGCCGCCGATACCGGCCAGACAGGTCTGTGCCAGCCAGAACCCGCGGAAGTGGCGGTCGGCCAACAGGGCTCGGGACGGACTGGACACGCCCCCCGACCTTACGACCTAGAAGGCTGCCTCGATGATCTCGATCGATCCTCCGTGGACGGTCGCCACATCGAAGCGGAGTCGGCCTCGCCGGTCGTGGCAGTCCAGCCACGACATCGCGGTGCGACGCACGAACCGCTGTTTGCGGGCATCGACCGCCTCGAACCCGGAACCGAAGCGATCGCTCGAACGAGTCTTGACCTCACAGAACACGATCTGATCGCCCTTCGCAACGACGAGATCGAGTTCGCCTCCGCGTACCCGCCAGTTCTGGTCGAGCACGACATACCCAGCCGCCTCGTACCAGCGCGCCACGCGGCGCTCGCCCCACCGGCCGAGCGCCACCCGGGAGTGCCCGTCATGTCGTCTGGTCATGAGCGCGACCGTAGGGACAGCCTGTGACACGACGTGCTGGCCTGTCGTTCGACGGCACGACCGCACACACCGGTGCACGAACACGCTCTCGGCTCACTCGGTGGTGAGCCGAGCCGGTCGATCAGTTGAAGCGCTTTTCCTTGACCTTCGCAGCCTTGCCGATGCGGTCACGCAGGTAGTAGAGCTTGGCGCGTCGGACATCGCCGCGAGCGCCCACTTCGATCTTCTCGACGATCGGGGTGTGCAACGGGAAGGTGCGCTCCACCCCGACACCGAAGCTGAGCTTGCGAACGGTGAACGTTTCGCGAACACCGGCCCCTTGACGGCGGATCACGACGCCTTCGAAGACCTGCGTACGCTGACGGTTCCCCTCGATCACGCGCACGTGCACCTTGAGCGTGTCGCCCGGTGCGAAATCAGGGACATCGTCCCGAAGGCTGAGGTTGTCGACGAGATCGGTGGGCTGCATGGCTGCCTCGAAGTGATGGTGCGAAGGTACAAGCCGGGGGTCTGGCCCCGGACCGCACGAGTCTACGGCGACAACACCAGACTCCCACCCACCCGCAGGTTACGGAAGTTCGATGTCGAACTCGGCAAGTGCCGCCTGCTCGTCAGCACTCACACCGCCTCGGGAGGCGAGGAGGTCAGGGCGTTCTCGTGCCGTGCGTTCGATCGCCTTGGCGAGACGCCACCGATCGACCTTGCCATGATCCCCGGATCGCAAGACGTCGGGAATCTGCCAGCCACGAAAATCGGCGGGGCGGGTGTAGTGCGGATACTCGAGCAAACCGTTCGAGAACGACTCCTCCTCGATGGAGGTCTCGTTGCCGAGCACGCCGGGAACAAGCCGACCAACCGCTTCGATGACGAGGGCTGCCGCCACCTCTCCACCGGCGAGCACCACGTCGCCCACCGAGATCTCGCCGTCGCAGAGATGCTCCCGCACCCGTTCGTCGATGCCCTCGTACCGACCACACAAGAGCGAGAAGCCATCGAGAGCCGCCAACTCGTGCGCCATGCCCTGGTCGAAGCGCCGACCCGCCGGTGAGAGGGAAAAGAGTGGTCGCGGCGGATCGACAGCCTCTACTGCACCGAACAACGGCTCGGGCTTCATGACCATCCCTGCACCCCCGCCGAACGGAGCATCGTCGACGGTCTGATGGACGTCGGTCGTGGCCATACGAAGATCATGGACGCGTATGTCGAGGTGGCCGTCACGTCGACCCCGTCCGATCACCGACTGATCGACGATGTGATCGACCATCTCCGGCAGGATCGAGAACACGTCGATTCGCATCAGGACGACCGTTCGCTGCGCAGTGGGTGACCGGGCATCACTGGCCACCTCCTTCCGGGACATCAGCATCGAGGTCGAAGAGGCCAGCGGGAACGTCGACCCGGATCTCCGTTCCGGCGACATGCGAGACGATGAACCGCGCCGGTACGAGCGACCCCGAGTCGAGTTCGAGCAGGTCGGAGGCAGGGTTGTCGAGGACCTGCACAACCGTGCCTCGGGTGACGCCGTCCTGGTCGACCACGACCGCCCCGATCAGTTCATGGACCCACAATTCATCGGGATCGTCGATCGGCTCGGCCGACAGAACCGTGTTGCGGAGCGCTTCGGCCTGATCGCGGTGATCGACGCCGGCGAAGTGCACGAGCCAGCCGCCCTTGTGCGGACGTGCTGATCGAACCTCGAGTGGTCCACTCGTGGACTCGAGTACCGAGCCCGGCGCAAGGCGCTCGACTCGGTTGGAGATGAGCAGCACGCTCACCTCGCCTCGCACGCCATGCGGACGGGTGATGCGGCCGACCTCGAGCACGTCAGTCGACGAACTCAACCTCGATCGAGGTGACCTCGTCATCGACACCAGCGGCACGCACGACGGTGCGGATCGCACCGGCGACACGGCCACGCTTGCCGATGACGCGACCCATGTCGCCGTCGCCAACCGTGACGTCGAGGCGGAGGCCGCCGTCGGTCTCGGACCGTGCGACGCTCACCGCGTCGGGGTTGTCGACCAGCTGTTTCACGACGTACTCACAGACCGCAACTGCGGTGTCGGCACTCACTCGTCGCCCTCGCCGACTTCGTCGTCGCTCGCCTCGTCGGCATCGCCATCACTTGCTGCCGAGGCTTCTGCTGCTGCGTCGGCCTCCTTCTCGACCTGCTTCTTGGACTTCCGGGGAGCGCGCTCCGGCACCGACGAGTCGACCGCCTCACCGGTGTGCTCGGTCCAGGCACCGGAAATCTTCAGGAGTTTCTCCACGCGGTCGGTCGGCTGAGCACCGTGGGAGAGCCAATGCACGGCCCGCTCGTTGTCGATGTTGATGACCGACGGATCTTGGCGGGGCTCGTAGGTACCGATGATCTCGATGAATCGGCCGTTGCGCGGGGAGCGCGAATCGGCGGCGACAACACGGTAGGTGGGCTGCTTTTTCTTGCCCATCCGCATGAGGCGGAGCTTGACGGCCATGAGGTGAATCTCTTTTTCTGGGATCGCTGGGTGAAATTTCGTCGCGCCACGGCGGGCCGAGACAACCCGACTATTCAATCCGAAGCAGCGGCCCGAACCAACCTGCTGCGAGGGACAGCTGACCTGGCGGCTGAACGAGTCGACCCGACTGCGCCGGCGAAACGTTCGCCTACCCTCGGCCGAACAGATCGGAGAGGTCCGGGGGTCCATCTCCTTCGAGGCCGGGAAGCGTGAGGGCGTCCTTCGGGATCTTCGCCGGACCAGGTTCGGTCACGCGTCCACCCTGGGCCTTGCGGCGTCCACCCTTTTGCTTGCCCTTCTTGGCCTTGCCCTTCCGGTTCGACGGGTTCTGCTTCTTGCTGCCGAAGCCGGCGAACTGCTTCATCATCTTGCGCATCTGCCCGAACTGATCCAGGAGCTGCTTGACGTCGGTGGGCTGCATGCCCGATCCGGTCGCGATGCGCGTTCGACGGCTTCCGTCGATGATCTCGGGGTTGATCCGTTCCTCGGGGGTCATCGAACGGATGATTCCTTCGAGGCGGGCAATGTGTCGATCGTCGATTTCGACGTCACGGGCTTCCTTCGGAAGACCCGGCATCATTCCCATCAGGTTCCCGATCGGACCCATTTTCTTGATCTGCTGCATCTGTTCGAGAAAGTCCTCGAGCGTGAAGGTGCCGTCCAACAGACGGGCGGCAGCCTCCTCGGCCTCCTCTTTCTCGAACGCTTCCTCCGCCTTCTCGATGAGCGTCTCGACGTCGCCCATGCCGAGAATGCGGCTGGCGAGCCGGTCGGGGTGGAACGTCTCGAACTCATCGAGTTTCTCACCGGTGGATCCGAAGGCGATCGGCTTCCCGACAACCTCCTTGACGGAGAGCGCAGCACCGCCGCGAGCGTCGCCGTCGAGTTTGGTGATGATGACACCGTCGAGTTCGAGCGTCTCGTTGAAGGCACGGGCTGTGTTGACCGCGTCCTGACCGGTCATGGCGTCGATGACGAGGAAGGTGTAGTCGGGGGTGACCGCATTGCTGATCCGATGGAGCTGATCCATCAGTTCGTCATCGATGGCGAGACGGCCCGCCGTGTCGACGATCACGACATCGCGACCCGTGCGGGTCGCCTCGGTGATGGCCCGGCCCGCAACGTCCACCGGATCGGTCGGCTCGGAAAAGACCGGCACGCCCACCTGCGCGCCGAGGGTTCGCAGCTGTTCGACCGCAGCTGGGCGCTGCAGGTCGGCGCCCACGAGCAGCGGGTTGCGACCCTGCCGCCGGAACCACTGCGCGAGCTTGCCGGTCGTGGTGGTCTTTCCTGCACCCTGCAGGCCGGCCATCAGCACAACTGTCGGAGGCTTCGAGGCATAGGTGATCTTCATCGCCTCGCCGCCGAGGCTTGTGGTCAGCTCTTCGAGAACGATCTTCACGACCTGCTGAGCCGGATTGAGGGCCCTGCTCAGCTCCTCGCCCACCGCCCGTTCACGGATACGCCCAACCAGGTTCTTGGCAACGTCGAGGTTGACGTCGGCCTCGAGGAGGGCCAAGCGGATCTCGCGCAAGACGTCGTCGACGTCATCCTCGGTGAGCTTTCCGCGCCCACGAATGCGACTGAAGATCCCGTCGAAGCGATCAGAGAGTGTCTCGAACATGGTCCGGTCAGGGTATCGGCCCGACCCTGCTCGAGCCGCCCGGCGTGACTAGCGTCGCGTCGGTGAACTTCACACTCCGTCAGTGGGCGGTCATCGTCGTACTCGCCGCAGGTTTCATCGTCACAGCAATCCTCGTCAGCACGAGCGCAGAGCCCGTCGCCGACGAGACCCTCGCCGACTTCGACGAAATCGTCTGGTGCGAGGCGGCAAACGCAATCCGACAGTGGTCGAGCATCCTCGACGGATCAGCCGACGGAGACTCCATCGACGACGTCCGCAACTTGCGTCGAGCCCTCGCCGACGGCCGTGTCGTCGCTCCACTCGAACTGGGGTTCGAAATCGCCCGACTCCAGGACTTTGCGATGCTCGTCGAGCAAGGTGACGAGGTCGAAGGTGGTCTGGCTGCCGGCCTCGACAGAGCGCAGAGCAACGTCGACCGCGAACGGGTTGCACAGGCGGTGGCGGCACTCGACGACGCACTGGGTGTGTGCGGTATTGCCAGGATCTCGACCGGCTGAACACGTCGGCAGCACCGTCGGGTCAGCCCTGCGCTACTCGAAAAGGGCGCCGACGAACTCCGTTTCGTCGAACTCGACGAGGTCATTGATCCCCTCGCCGAGGCCGACGAGCTTGACCGGTACGCCGAGCTCGTCATGGATCGCCACAACGATGCCACCTTTGGCCGAGCCGTCGAGCTTGGTGAGCACAACACCGGTCACGTCGACCGCCTCGGCGAACTGCTTGGCCTGACTCAGACCGTTCTGGCCGGTGGTGGCGTCGATGACCAGCAGCGTCTCGGTGACGGTACCCGCACCCTTCTCGGCGACGCGTCGAACCTTGGACAACTCCTCCATGAGATTCGTCTTGGTCTGTAACCGCCCGGCCGTGTCGGCGAGCACGATGTCGGCGCCGCGCGCCGCAGCCGCCTCGACGGCGTCGAAAACGACCGACGAGGGATCGGCCCCCTCGGCGCCCCGCACGAGGTGCACCGCACAACGTTCGGCCCACATGGCGAGCTGCTCGGCCGCTGCGGCACGAAACGTGTCCCCGGCTGCCATCACGATCTTGCGCCCGCTGTCGGTTTCACGCTTCGCAAGTTTGCCGATCGTGGTCGTCTTGCCGACACCGTTGACCCCGACGAAAAGCCAGACGGCCGGACCCTCGTCACCACCCGCCGCAACGACATCGGTGGACAGCGAGCGATCGAAACCGGCGAGCCGATCGACCATCTCGGCCTGCACCAGCGCAGGGATGTCGGCCGCATCATCGATGCCGTCGACTTCGACCTTCGACTTCACCGCTTCCATGATCGATGTCGACGTTGCAACGCCGACGTCGGCTCGGATGAGGGCTTCTTCCAGGGCGTCCCAGGTGTTTCGATCGATCCCCCCGGAGAAGATGCTGCCGAAGAACCCTGTGAGCGACGTACGAGCGCTGGCGAGTCGTTCCCGAACGCTGGGTGGCGAAGGTTCGGCTGGGCCAGGCACATCGGTGACCTCGGCCGCTGAGGGGCGGTCTCCGACGTCATCAACCGTCTGCCCATCGATGACCTCGGAGATGTCGACGACGTTCGTCAGGTTGGGTGGGTCAACCGTGAGTCCTGCGTCGCGGTCGCGGCGCAGGACGATGAACGATGCTCCAACGATCACGAGAGCAGCAATGGCGATGACGGTTGCGAACAACATGGCGGCGCAGCCTACCGGGGGACGCAATCGCACCCCGAGGCGACGGTCGCCGGTGCTTAGTTGCTCCCCACCGTCACCTGCAAGGTGATTCGGCGGCCCTCCCGCAGGATGTCGATCTCGATTTCGTCGCCCGGTCGGAAGAACTTGAAGTCGGCTGCGAGTTGTTCCATCGTCGACACGACCTCGCCATCGACCTCGATGATCAGGTCACCGACCTCGAGACCTGCAACGTCAGCCGGTGATGCTTCGACCACCAGGCTGACCAGCGCACCGAGCGTGCCGTCGGTCGGGGTGGCGCCGTTGATGCCGAGAAAGCCGAGTTCGAGGGACTCTCCGTTCACGATGCGCTGGGCGATGATCAGAATCGTGTCGGACGGGACGGCGAACCCGACGCCGACGTTTGCGGTGGTGACGCCATCGGTGCGGATCGAGGTGTTCATGCCGATGACGTGGCCGTCCTTGTTTGCAAGCGCCCCGCCGGAGTTGCCTGGATTGATCGGCGCATCGGTCTGGATCATCTCCACCGCCACCGGATTCGACGGATCGGAGCCACCGAACTGGTTGATGCGGTTGACGGCGGAGACGATGCCGGCGGTAACGGTCTGATCGAGACCGAACGGACTGCCGATCGCCACTGCGAGTTGACCGACCTCGACCGTCTCCGTGGCTGCGAAGACCGCCTCGACGAGGTCGAGTCCCACGGGGTCGACCTGCACGACAGCAATGTCGCGAGCGGCATCGCCGCCGACGACCACGCCGCTGACTTGGACGCCGTCATCGAACAGCACCGACACCGTGTTGGCGTTCCCGACCACGTGGTCGTTGGTGACGATGTACCCGTTCTCTGCATCCCAGATGATCCCGGATCCTTGTCCGACGCCTGTGTTGATCAGCACCACCGATGGCGAAAGCGCCCGTGCGACGGCAGTCACCGGTTCAACTCCGGGGTCGTCGTCGATCACCGGCGGGGGTGCCGTGGTCGGAGTCAGATCACTGCGGGTCTCGTTGCCCACCGGTGAGGTGGTCACAGGGTCGGCTTGCTCGATCACCGTGTCGTCGTCATCGATCTGCGTGCCGATGACCACGCCACCCGCGACGAGCAGCGCACTGACGACCAGACCCGCAGCAAAACCGACCATGGCGCGCCATCGACCACGGGATGCGGCGGCGGGATCCTCAGTGCGTGTGGTGGCGACCGGCGGGGTGACGGGTGGTCCGCCCACTGCCGCAGAAGGAGGCGGGGGAATCACGCTTGCCGGACGAGGAGTGCCACTCGACATCGGCGGTGTCATCCAGGGTGCGGTTGGCGGGGCCACGCTGGGTTCCTCGACCCTGCTGCCGGGGGGTGGCGGAGGAGGAGGCACCGGCGCAGTCGAATAGGGGCCCGCCGGGCGGCCGGTCGTGGGAACCGTCGGGGGGAACGGTGTTCCAGTCACGAGCGACCGCTCGGCGGCGGGCCGCTCCGGCGAGGCGGGGGGTTCCTCGCCGGAAGAGTTGTCGATCGGATATCGATCCATGAGCGGAGCGTAGGGGCTGCGAGCGAAAGGATTGGTAAGGCGCCGCGACCATCGCGGTACGTCGGATACGAAACGACCGGGTTGTGTAGATGCGCACCCACGTCGACGTATGCGCCGTCCACCGTTCAGGCCGGCAAGGGTGAATTGATGCTGCGGGGGAACCAGAGCACGAAGGTCGAGCCGCGACCGATGTCGGACGCAAGGTCGACGCGACCACCGTGCGACTCGACGATCTGGCGCACGATGGTGAGTCCAAGGCCGGAGCGCCCTTCCTGACGAGCCTCGCTGCGGTCGCCTTTCCAGAACCTCTGAAAGATTCGCAGGTGGTTCTCGGGAGCGATACCGGGGCCTTCGTCGGCTACGGAGATGAAGTTCCAGTCGTCGAATCGGTCGGCCGAGACGGTGATCGTCGATCCGCTCGGCGCGAGTCGCACTGCGTTCGCCAGCAGGTTGGCCACTGCGCGCCGCACTGCGGAATTGTCGCCACAGACCGGGAGCGTCTCGGAGGGCAGTTGCATCGCAAGCCGGAGGTCGGCCGCGTCGGCCGGCGCCGAGAACTCCTCGGTGAGGTCGTGGGCGAGCTCGACCAGATCGAAGTCCTCCTGTCGCATGGTGCGGGTCCCGTGCCGGGCATAGACGAGGAGATCATCGACGAGCCGAGACATACGCTCGGCCGAGCGCCCGACGACCTCGCCCACCGCCCGGAGTTCCTCCTCGTCGGCGTTTGCGTCGGACATGACGACGTCGAGGTTGGTTCGGATCACGGCGAGCGGATTGCGAAGCTCATGGCTTGCCTCCTGGATGAATTCGCGTTGGTTCTCGAAGGCGTGATCGAGTCGACCAAGCATGTCGTCGAAGGTGTCGGCGAGCTGTTTGAGTTCGTCGTCGGGACCTTCGAGCTCGATACGGCGCGACAGATCGGTGCCGGAGATCTCCCGAGCGACCGACGTGATTCGCCCGACCGGTCTGAGCACGAGACCGGCAACGAACCAACCCACACCGAGGCTGCCGATGAACAACAGGCCCAGTGCCCCGAAGGCGTACTTGCGAAGCTGATTGAGCGCCTGTTGGTTGACCTCTCTCTCGAACACTGCGAGCTGGTCGACAACCTCGACTTCGACGGGCACACCGATGATCGGACCGTCTTCTTGCGGCTGGAAGAGCCGAACCATCTCCTCGGTCCGGCTGACGTCTTGGTCGCGCAACTCTTGGGCAAGGCCGGCGTAGATACCGCCGACGACCACCGTGGCAAGGCCGAAGAGCAGTACGGAATAGAGGACCATGAGTCGAAAGCGGATCGATCCGGCCCAGCCGGGAAGCCGTTCCGCAGCACGGACGGCGGCCGATGGTGGCGGCACGTCAGTCACGGTCGTCAGTGCCGAACGCAAGCAGGCGGTAGCCCGATCCGATAACGGTTTCGATCGCCTGCTCCTCGTCGTCGTTGGAGAGCTTGCGGCGAAGGGTTCCAACGGTCACTCGCACCGTGTTGGTGAACGGATCGGCGTGTTCGTCCCACACATGTTCGAGCAGGTGCTCCTGACTGAGCACCTCGTCGACGTGGGCCATGAAATAGCGAAGAAGGGCAAACTCCTTCGCAGTGAGTTCGAGCTCGCGATCCCCGCGACGGGCCCGTTTCTTGGCGTCGTCCAGTTCGATGTCGCCGACGGTGAGCACCGAGGTCGACCGGCCGGCCTCCCGACGCAACAGCGAACGGACGCGGGCGGTGAGTTCGCCGAACGCGAAGGGCTTGACCAGATAATCGTCGGCGCCGTGGTCGAGGCCTTCGATTCGCTCGTCGATCGAGTCGCGGGCGGTGAGCATGAGGATGCGCGGGGGGTCGCCCTCCTCGGGCGGATCGGCCCGCAGTTGTCGGCAGACTTCGAGGCCATCGATGTCCGGCATGGTGAGATCCAGGCAGACGAGGTCATAGGGAGTCATGTCGGCTTTTGCGAGTGCTTCCTCGCCCCCGTGAGCAAGATCGACTGCGTAGCCCTCACGACGCAAGCCCCGAGCGACCGCCTCGGCCAATTCGACCTCGTCGTCGACCACGAGAATCCGCATGGTGCGGAAACTAGCCGGGAGAGCGCTCACCGAACGCGTTCGGCTGCGCGTATGGTTCGGCCCATCGACGTCCACGGGCTCAGGACAACAGTTCGCGCCGAAAGCTCGTATCAAGCCCCGAATCGGAGCCCGCCATGAAAGACGATGCCGATCTGCCATCCCTCGAACGGGCACTGGTCGAGCTTCGCCGCGTGATCGTCGGACAGGAACGACTCGTCGAACGCCTCTTGGTCGCCCTCGTGGCCGGCGGGCACTGCCTCCTCGAGGGTCCGCCCGGTCTGGCCAAGACGCTGTCGGTCCGAACGCTCGCTGCAACCACCGGAGGCACCTTCAGTCGGGTGCAGTTCACGCCCGACCTTCTTCCCGCCGACATCGTCGGCACCCGCATCTATCGCGCCGCTTCGGAAGTGTTCGACGTTTCGCTCGGCCCGGTCTTCGCCAACTTCGTGCTTGCGGACGAGATCAACCGTGCACCTGCAAAAGTGCAGTCGGCGCTGTTGGAGGTGATGGGTGAGGGGCAGGTCACCATCGGCGGCGAGACGTTCGACGCACCGACGCCGTTCCTGGTGCTCGCCACCCAGAATCCGATCGAGTCCGAGGGCGTGTACAGCCTCCCCGAGGCCCAACGCGATCGCTTCTTGATGAAAGTGCTCGTCGACTACCCCTCCGGCGCCGAGGAGATCGAAATCATCCGCCGCATGGGCTCGGTGCCTCCAACGGTCGAACAGGTCCTCGAGATCGACGATGTCATCGCCTGGCAGGCGCGGGCGCTCGACATGATCGTCGATCAGGGTGTCATCGAGTACGCCGTCAACCTCGTGCTCGCCACCCGCACACCGGCGGCCTACGGCCTCGACGATCTCACGCCGATGATCGACTTCGGCGCCAGCCCTCGTGCGTCACTCGGACTCGTGTCGGCCGGGCGCGCCATGGCACTGCTGCGCGGTCGCGACTATGTCGTACCCCAGGACGTCTTCGACATCGCACCCGACGTGCTGCGCCACCGGATCGTGCCGTCGTACGAAGCGTTGGCCACCGAGACGGGGGTCGAGCAGATCCTCGTCCGGATCCTGTCCACCGTGCCTGCACCGATCATTTCACCGTCGACCCAGGACCCGGGCCGTATCGAGGATGCAGCGTGGATTCCGGCCAGCCCCGCTCCGGCACCCGACTCGTGATGCCGGCACGGGCATCGACAGCCAGCGGTCACACCCGCGAGTTCCTGCGGCGACTCGAGCTCGATGTCGAGCGCCGCCTCGACGGCCTGTTGCAGGGCGACTACCGGGGCCTCGTGTCCGGCCTCGGCAGCGAGCCAGGAGAGACCCGTGCGTACCGTCCGGGTGACGACGTGCGCCGCATGGACTGGAACGTCACCGCCCGCTTGGGCGAGCCCCATGTTCGAGAAACCATTGCAGATCGCGAGCTCGAGACCTCCGTCCTCGTCGACCTCTCCCCCAGCCTCGACTTCGGAACTGCCATGGTTCGCAAGGTCGACCTTGCGATGGCGGTCGTGGCAGCAACCGGAATCCTCACCGAACGAGCCGGAAACCGTCTCGGCGCGATCATCGCCACCGCCGACGAGATTCACGACCTCGGCGCTCGCAGCGGACGCCGTCACCTGATGGCTCTCCTTCACCGGATTGCTGCGCACGACCCTGCGTCGATCGTTGCTCGTCCCCACCAGCCCCTCTTCGGCGAGGCGCTGCGTCGTCTTGCCGGGCCGGGCCACCGCACCGGCCTTGCGGTCGTGATCTCCGACCTGCTCCGGCCCGACTGGGACGGCCCACTTCGCACCGTGACCCAGCGCCACGACACCCTGGTCGTCGAAGTGGTGGACCCGCGCGAACTCACCCTTCCCAACGTGGGCATCATCGAGCTTCAGGATCGACAACGGGGCGCGATCACCGAAGTCGACACCCGAAGCGACCGGGTTCGGGCCCGCTATGAGGCAGCGGGTCGTGAACGGCTGGCCGACCATGCCCAGCGGGTCCGTCGGGCCGGAGCCGACCATCTCGTGTTGCGAACCGATCGAGACTGGGTGATCGATCTGGCCCGTTTCGTCGATCGACGTCGACGACGACGCCAACCAGGTCGACCGAGACGATGATCGCCCGACCGCTCGTCTTGCTGCTGCTGGTGGTCGTCGTCTGCCTCATCGCCGCCTACGCCCTCGTACAGCGGCGGCGCGGTCGGTTTGCCTTGCAGTTCAGCGATGCGTCGCTGTTCGACTCGGTCGCGCCCCGCCGGCCGGGCTGGCGACGTCATGTGGTTGCAGCATGCTTTCTCACCGTCGTCACGCTGCTCGTGGTTTCGGTCGCCGGACCGGTTCGCTCACGCGACGTGCTGCGCGAACGGGCCATCGTGATCCTGACGGTCGACACGTCGCTGTCGATGGGCGCCGTCGACGTCGATCCCACCCGCATCGAAGCGGCACAGGAAGCGGCCCGCCAATTTCTCGAAGGAGCCCCGGCCGGGGTCGACGTCGGCCTGGTGTCGTTTGACGAAGCTCCGATCGTCGAGGTCCCGCCGACCCCCGATCGGCTGACCGTTGTCGATGCGATCGATGCGCTCGAACTCGGGCCGTACACCAATACCGGTGATGCCATTTCTGTCTCGATCAGCACGCTCGAGCGAACGATCGAACAGCTTCAGGTCAGCGACGAATCGGCACCGCCTGCCGTCGTTGTCCTGCTCTCCGACGGCGAGCCGACGATCGGGCGACCCATCGAGGACGCAATCGCCGAGGCGAAGCAGGCCGGTATCCCTGTTTCGACCGTTTCGCTCGGCACGCCGATGGGTCGAGTCACCATCGAGGATCCTGACCGCCCCGGCACGTTCTTCGATGTCGAGGTTCCGGTGAACGAGACCACGCTGCGAACGGTCGCAGAGGCGACGGGTGGCAGCTTTTTCGCCACTGCCTCGGCCGAGGAACTCGCTGCGGTCTACCGCGACATCGGGACCGCAGTTGGCTTCGAAACCGTCGACGAGGACATCAGCGTGTGGTTCACCACAGCTGCGCTGGTGCTCGCCCTCGTGACCGGTGTGCTCAGCCTGCGATGGTTCCAACGGCTTCCGTGACGATCACCCGCAGCGTTCGAGACCAAGGCGTGTCTCGCTCCCGCAGCGGCCGAGGATGCGACGGACGGTGTCATCGGCCGAACATGCGCTGCTCGCACTACTTCTCGGAGCCGACCACCCACATTGCGTAGTACTGCGCAGCCCCGCCGTAAGCGTGACCCACCGCTGTCTTTGCGCCGTCGACCTGATGATCGCCGGCCAATCCCATGACCTGGAGTGCAGCCTCACCGAATCGGATCATCCCCGACGCGCCGATCGGATTCGACGACAACACACCACCGGAGCAGTTGACCGGCAGATCCCCACCGTCGATCGACGTGGCGCCGCTCTCGACCATCCGCCACCCTTCGCCCTTCTCGGCAAACCCGAGCGACTCGAGCCACATCGGCTCGTACCACGAGAACGGCACATACATCTCCACTGCGTCGATCTCCTTGCGGCGGTCGTGGATGCCGGCCTGGGTGAACACGTCGTTTGCGCAGGCTTCGGAAGCGGCCGGTGACACCATGTTGCGCCCTCCGAACGATCCAGACTCCGAACGCATCGCAGTGCCCTTGATCCACGCCACCGGTCCGACATGGGCTTCTGCGACCGTCTCGCTGCCGAGCACGATGGCGCATGCCCC
>Ga0181592_10002293_pt1 | contig 15709 bp, 10 predicted proteins | sample 071ome_20_FD_133755 | JGI IMG/M metagenome (GOLD analysis project Ga0181592, IMG submission 133755) | Coastal salt marsh microbial communities from the Groves Creek Marsh, Skidaway Island, Georgia - 071412BT metaG (megahit assembly) | ecosystem: Environmental > Aquatic > Marine > Intertidal...
GAAATACTAACCCTGCCTATGTTGGGTCATGATAAATCTATGCCGCTTTCTGTAGAAATTGGTGTGCTAGGTGAAATCATCCGCGCCAGGGTGGAAGAAATCTTAGAATTGTTATTGATGCGTCTGGAAAAGGCCGGTTATTCCGCCGCCGCTGGACAGCGCATTATGCTGGTAGGTGGAGCCGCGCAACTGCCAGGAATGAAAGAGTTCACGGCCACTATGATTGGACGCTCTGTCAGAATTGGACGCCCATCAGGGGTCTTTGGCCTTGCCGAAGCCACAGGTGGGGCGGCCTTTGCATCCACGATTGGACTTATCCAATACAGCTTTAATGATCACCTGCTTGAACCCACCCTAGCCGATGCTACCCCCGCCGGACGAACCCGGCGATTTGGACAAATTGGCAATTGGTTCAAGCAATATATTTGGGACGCCGGAAGCCGATGAAAAAGTCAAACTTTCATCTTCAGCCCATGACTGATCCGGCTCTTTGTTCGGGAGTAGCGTGTTGCAGGCGTTCCCGAGCGCTAACAGTACCGTTGCTTATTCATGGAAAAGCAACATTAACATCATCAACTGATGAATGAGGAGATCATACCATGACTCTTAATATCTCAATCCCCAGCTCGACTGAAGAACTGCGCCCCAAAATCACCGTTATTGGTGTTGGTGGGGCTGGCGGCAATGCCGTTAATAATATGATTGAAGCCCAACTAGAAGGTGTTGAGTTTTTGGTTGCCAATACCGATGGACAGGCCTTAGCCGCATCACTGGCACCGCGCAAGATTCAGCTTGGCCGTGAGCATACCGAAGGTCTAGGTGCTGGCTCTAAGCCTGAAATTGGCCGCCTTGCTGCCGAAGAAAGCCTAGAAGAAATCATGGCTGAACTGGCAGATAGCCACATGGTGTTCATCACCGCAGGTATGGGTGGGGGAACAGGCACAGGAGCAGCCCCAGTGATTGCCCGCGCCGCCAGAGAGCATGGCATCCTTACCGTTGGCGTTGTCACTAAACCCTTTGATTTTGAAGGCAGCCCAAGAATGCGCCTAGCCAATGAAGGCATCGAGGAATTGCAAGCCTATGTGGATACGCTGATTATCATTCCTAATCAGAATTTGTTCCGTCTTGCGAATGAACGCACTACCTTTACCGATGCATTTGCTATGGCTGATAATGTCCTTCATCAAGGCGTATCTGGTGTTACCGATCTGATGATTAAACCCGGGATGATAAATCTGGATTTCGCTGACATCCGTTCTGTCATGACCGAAATGGGTAAAGCGATGATGGGGACTGGTGAAGCGTCAGGTGAAGGTCGGGCAACCAACGCAGCCGAAGCCGCCATCCACAATCCACTGTTGGATGAAACCACACTTCACGGGGCACAAGCACTGTTGATCAACATCACTGGCGGATCAGATATGACTTTATTTGAGGCGGATGAAGCCGCAAACCATATCCGCAAAGAGGTAGATAGCGACGCGATTATCATCTTTGGCGCCATCATAGATGAAAGAATGGAAGGCGTGATGCGTGTTTCCGTTGTGGCAACAGGGATGGAAGCCGGAAGCCAAGCGGCACGCCCCCCATTTCATCACCGCATGGCAGATGCAACGAGCACAACAACCGCAAAGGTAAGCGAACAAAACCCTGCCCCTTTCTATCTTACACGCCGCAAGGAAGGCGTTGTTGAAAGTGTCATTGAACCAGCAGCAGAGATGGTAATGCCCTCTCATACCTCTCCTGTTGAGCAGACCACACCAATGAGCGAAGCCGAAGACACTACGGAAACCCAACCAGAGGCCAATGACAGAGGCTTTGCTTCACTTTTAACCGCTTCGTCACTTCCTACCGCAGACTATCCTGATGCGATGGTTGAGGCGGAAAGCTCTGCTCATGATGACCATATGAATGATATGGCAACAGAAGAAGATGACAACCAGCTCAGCATGATGACGTTATCGGAGCCTGTGTCAGAAGCAACAGCCGAAACGGACACTTCAGCTATTGAAACCTCGTCCTCTGATGAAATAAACACAACGGCTGAGGCTTTTGTCCCAACTGAAGAGCAAATAGAGGAAGAGCCCTTCACCCTTGGCAAAACGGTTGATATTCCTAGTGAAGACTCACCTCAACAAGCTGAAAGCACTAGCCTGATGCGGCATATTACCCGGATGTTCTCTTCTAAGCCTACAGAAGCGAAAACGGATCTGAAAGAGGATTCAGAAGCTAAAGTGGAAACCATGCCGGCACAAAAAATTGACCCTATCGTAAGCTGGGCCGATGACAAAACGATGCCAACCTCAGAAAACGAAGAGCATCAAGCAACTCCGGACAGTCATGATCAAATTCATTTGAACACGGACGCTGAAGAACCTGAACTGGATATGAACAACCAGAACAGTGAGTTTGATCTCGAAATACCTGCGTTTCTACGCCGTCAGGCAAACTAAATAACGCTTTGGTATGATCATCATTATTGATTGGTTACCGATCTGCAACAATCGGTAACCAATTGTGATTTGCCCCTCTCACGAAAATCCATATTTTGTAATAAGAGCAATGGGATAGATCGTGATTGAATTTCAAAACACCATAAATAAATCCGTGACGCGCAGTGGTATTGGTCTGCATTCCGCTAGACTTGTTGATCTTACCATTCATCCTGCACCAGCAAACACAGGCATAGTATTTCGGCGCAGTGATCTAACCGGCATCGATACCACTATCCTTGCCCATATTAGTAATGTCGCGGATGTGTCGTTAAATACCAGCATATGTAACAGTGACGGGGCGGTTGTTGGTACCATTGAGCATTTGATGGCGGCCTTTGCTGGATTTGGAATTGATAACGCCTATGTGGATGTTTCTGGACATGAACTCCCTGCCTTTGATGGAAGCTCTTTGCGGTTTTGTGAAATGCTAACCGAAGCGGGAACAACCGTTCAAAGAGAAGAACGCCGTTATCTCAAAGTCATGAAACCAATTACTGTTAAAAACGACGTGTCAGAACTTAGCATTACCCCTGCGGATATGCTTCAGATTTCTGTTAAGATTGATTTTTCCGATCCTTTGATTGGTGCTTCGCAATATTTTTATGTCCATGATGATAACAGTTTCGGTAATGAGTTGGCGTCAGCCAGAACCTTTTGCCTTTATGATGATATTTCCAGAATGCGCGCCGCAGGTTATGGTATTGGGGGATCTTTGGAAAACGCCATTGTCGTTAAAGATGGCCAGATGATGAACGAAACACCCCTTCGTTACACCGATGAATTTGTTCGCCATAAAACCCTTGATTGTTTGGGTGATCTGCGACTGGCTGGATATAGTCTTATTGGCCATGTCACAGCTAATCGCCCTGGCCACCGAATGAACTCCGAACTTCTAAAAGCCTTATTTTCTGACCCTGACGCTTTGATCCTAGTCACTAAGTCTGAATTGAGCGAAGCGATGGAAAAAGTCGCTTAGGCCTTTGTTAAAGATTTTTTGAATGTTTTCCCTGAATGTGCTTTGATTGCGCCCGTCATCATCGTAAGGTATACAAGGCTTATCTTTGAGGAATGGAGTGTGTCCTTGCGTCAACAGCTCAAGAAAAATGTATTGCTAGTCTGGCTCGGTTGTCTTTTGATCCTTGCGGGATGTGCCAGTGGCCAAGACGACCTTGAACAAGTGGAACGCCCTGCCGAGGAGCTTTACAACGAAGCCCTTGATACCGCGGTAAATGGAGATCCCCATAAAGCTGCCCCCCTCTTTGACGAGGTTGAGCGGCAACACCCCTATTCCATGTGGGCAACCCGATCACAATTAATGGCCGCGTGGGCGCTTTATCAGAGCAATGATTACGGCGCCGCTATTGCCGCGCTTAACCGGTTTATTGAACTTAATCCGGCGCATCCAGATGTGGATTATGCTTATTATCTTCGTGGGCAATCTTATTATGAACAGATCGTCGATGTTGAACGTGACGCTAGTATGACGGTTGAAGCTAAACTGGCCTTTGAGGCCTTGCTGAACCGTTTTCCGAACAGCACATATGCTCGTGACGCGCAATTAAAAATAGACCTAACTTTGAGCCATTTAGCAGGGAAAGAAATGGCCGTGGGCAGATTCTATCTCAAAGCTGGTCATTATGATGCTGCCCTGCGCCGGTTTGCTAAAGTCATTGACGAATACGAAACCTCAAATCAAGTACCTGAAGCGCTATACCGAATGGTAGAAGGCTATCTGGCTTTAGGATTAGATATCGAAGCAGAACGCTCTGCTGCGGTGCTGCAATATAATTTCCCGACTTCAGTTTGGACAGAACGTATGGCGTATCTAATCGAAAACCCATCTGAGGATTATAATCCCTCATTGTTAAGGTCAATTTATGGCCGGGCAACTTCTTGGTTTTAATTCATGCTGACGCTTCTCGCTGTTCGCAATGTTGTGCTGATTGAAGCGCTTGATCTGGAATTCCGATCAGGCTTGACCGTACTGACAGGCGAAACTGGGGCAGGAAAATCTATTCTTCTGGATGCGTTAGGCCTTGCTCTTGGAAGCCGTGCTAATTTTGGCCTCATCGGGCCTGCTGGAAATAGCGCCGAGGTAACAGCCATCTTTACCCCGCACCCACACCATCCTGTCTGGGATAAATTAGAGGCGGCAGGCATTGACGCCAACAGCGATGAGCATCATGAGTTGATCATGCGGCGGCGGTTGCGTGATGGGAAATCAACAGCACTTATTAATGATACGCCCGTTGGGCTTAATGTGATGCGAGAATGCGGTGATGCCTTGGTTGAGATTCAAGGCCAATTTGAAGGCCGGGGATTGCTGGATTTAAGCACGCATGGTGTATTATTAGACCGTTTCGCAAACCACAATGATCTGTTACTTGCCTGCCGCAACACTTGGCAAGGATGGCAAGACGCCACCACCCAGTATGAAACCGCTGCCGCTGCCCGAAAAGACGCCGAAGCTAATGCCGCTTGGCTCAAAGAAGCGGTTGAACAGCTTGATCAGCTTGCTCCTGAGGACAATGAAGAAAGCAAGCTGATGGAAGAACGCGATGTGTTGGCAAATGTCACCCGAATTGCTGATGCACTCAGCCAAGTAGATCATCTGATCAATGGAGATTCTGGCGCCCTCAGCCAGATTGCCCAATCTAGCCGCCAAATCAGTCGCATAAGTGATGTTGCTGGTTCTCTGACTAATGATATCGAAGCCGCGCTTGAACGGGCAGAGGTAGAAATCAGTGAGGTGGAAAGAGCCTTATCAACCGCTCAAGCTAATCTTGAGGGTGATCCTAATCGTATGATCGCTGTGGATGACCGTTTGCATGACTTGCGCCAACAAGCCCGAAAGCATGAGGTTGAGGCAGATCATTTACTGGCCTTGCATGATGATCTGCGCCAGCGCCTTGCTTCATTAGAAGACAAAGCCGGGGATTTAGGCAAATTAGCCAAAGCACGCGATGATGCTGCCGCAATGTATAACGCTGCTAGAGAGGCGATTAGCCTTTCACGCCAGAGTGCGGCCAGCAAGCTAGATGGCCTAATCATGGCGGAACTGCCGCCGCTTAAACTAGAACAAGCGCGGTTTATCACCAAGGTTACGCCAATGTCAGAACAGCATTATGGCCCACGCGGGGGTGATGCTATCCGGTTTGAGGCTAGCACTAATCCTGGCATGGCCGAAGCGGCGATTGACCAGATCGCATCTGGCGGAGAATTAGCCCGTTTTCTTTTAGCGCTTAAAGTGGTGTTAGCAGATAGTGAAGCCCCAGCAACGCTTATCTTTGATGAGGTGGACGCCGGAGTTGGCGGCGCAGTGGCGTCATCCGTGGGAAGTCGCCTAGCCCGGCTGGGTGAGCAAACCCAATCTATCGTTATTACCCACTCCCCCCAAGTGGCCGCTAGAGGCAAGCATCATTACCGAATCAGTAAATCCGTAGCAGAAAACGGGGCTATATCAACAACCGCCATGCTGGATCAGGATGAGCGTGTTGAGGAATTAAGCCGGATGCTGGCAGGTGAGAAGATCACAGATGAAGCCAAGGCCGCGGCGCGGCGTTTGTTGGAAGGTTAAGATGGTCATTTCGTCTAAACCTGTTACGGATTTAACAGAGGATGAAGCACGTGCCGAGCTGGAACAACTGGCTCTTGATATCCATTATCATAACAAACGCTATCATAGCGAAGATGCCCCAGAGATCGCAGACGCTGATTTTGATCTGATGGTCAGACGCAATCAGGATATTGAAACTATCTTTCCGCATCTTATTCGACTAGATAGCCCATCACATCAGGTTGGTGCCGCCCCTGGCGCGCAATTCACTAAACACCGTCACCATGTGCCGATGCTATCCCTATCCAATGCCTTTGACGATGCTGAGGCCAGAGATTTTGATCATCGCGTGAAACGCTTTCTTAATCTGTCCCCTGAGGAAAACTTCGCCTATTCGGTTGAACCAAAAATTGATGGATTGTCCATTTCCCTTCGCTATGAAAACCAGCAATTAGTTGCTGGCATTACGCGTGGTGATGGAATTGAGGGCGAAGAGGTCACAGCCAATATCCGCACCATCAGCGATATTCCCCAACAGTTGCAGAATTGTGATCTAGAGATTGCCGAAGTTCGTGGTGAGATTTTCATGACAAAAGCGGATTTTCAGGCGTTAAATATGGCACAAGAGAAAAAAGGCGGCAAAGTTTTTGCTAATCCTAGAAATGCGGCCGCCGGATCGCTTCGCCAAAAAGACGCAAGCATTACCGCTGATCGTCCTCTGCGTTTTTTTGCTTATGCTGCTGGTGAAATGAGCGCATGGAAGGTTACCAGCCACCATGACTATCTCGATCAGCTCAAACGCTGGGGTTTTACAATTAACCCTTATTCTCATAGGGCAGAAACCATAGCAGAAGCACTTGAGCATTATCGGGTCATTGAGTCTGCTCGCCCTGATCTGGACTATGACATTGATGGCGTTGTCTATAAAGTCGATCGTCTGGATTATCAAAATCGGTTAGGACAAGTCAGCCGTTCACCGCGCTGGGCCATTGCCCATAAATTCCCTGCAGAAAAGGCGGAAACCCGCATTCTAGGCATTGATATTCAAGTGGGACGAACCGGCGCTCTTACGCCCGTGGCAAGGCTTGCGCCGGTCACTGTTGGCGGTGTTGTGGTATCTAACGCCACGCTTCACAACGAAGATTATATCAAAGACAAAGATATCCGCGTTGGTGATTTGGTTCAGATACAGCGCGCGGGGGATGTTATCCCCCAAGTCTTAAGCGTGAATGCTTCAATCCGTGATGGACAAGAAACTCCTTTTGTCTATCCAAAGCTTTGCCCGTCTTGCGGATCGCCTGCGATAAGGCCTGAAGGTGAAGCGGTACGGCGATGTGTGGGGCAACTGTCCTGTCCGGCCCAATTGCTGGAACGCTTAAGACATTTTGTTAGCCGTGATGCTTTTGATATCGAAGGCTTAGGGGCAAAAATAATCGCAGAATTGCATCAAGATAATCTGCTGAAAGAGCCTGCCGATATCTTTCGCTTATCAGAACATAAAGCTGCTTTGTCTAAACGGGCAGGTTGGGGTGAAGTCTCTGTTAATAATCTTCTGGCAGCAATTGAGCAAAGGCGACAAATCCCGCTTGAACGGTTGATTTATGCCCTTGGCATTCGTCAAATTGGTCAAGCCACAGGGCTTTTGCTAGCCAGGCATTTTGGGTCAATAGATCAGTTAATGGCAACCGCAGAAGCAGCTATTGGCCAAGATAATGCAGCATGGGAAGAGTTCATTGGTATTGATCAGATCGGGGATAGCATGGCGCAAGATCTGATCCGATTTTTCCATGATGATCATAATCGCCTTGCCTTGATGAGGTTATTGGATCAGATCACAGTGATCCCACCAGAAGCGGTTGCCACCAATAGTCCCGTTGCAGGAAAAACGGTTGTTTTTACTGGCACCCTTTCACAGATGAGCCGAGCCGAAGCCAAAGCCAAAGCTGAACTACTAGGCGCTAAAGTCGCCGGTTCTGTTTCAGCAAAAACCGATTATGTCGTCATCGGTGCTGACGCCGGAAGCAAAGCTCGGAAAGCCGCAGAATTAGGACTCACCATATTAGATGAGGATGCTTGGATTGCCCTAACCCAAGCCTCATCAAGCGAATAGCCTGACCCCAAGCCTCCAGCTTTATTTTTTAGAGATTGGCGCAGTAGCTGCGTTAAGCCATGCCAGCACATGATCACGTTCTGCCCTGTCATCAATCTTGGCGATTAAGGGGGCGATGTTTTCCTTAACCTCATGATGGTAGCGGTTAACCCATTGCCATTCATCATCTGATAACAGATCAACCCTGATCAACCGGCGGTCAAAAGGCACTAGGGTCAGATGCTCAAAACCAAGATCACTCTTAGTATCGTCATCATTGTCTATGACTAATAAGAGGTTTTCCAACCTGATACCAAAAGCCCCATCACGATAATACCCTGGTTCATTTGACAGCACCATTCCTGCTTCGATTTTTACCTTCCCACGCGGTGAGATATTTGCTGGGCCTTCATGAACGCTCAAACAGCATCCTACCCCGTGGCCTGTGCCATGAGCAAAATCCAATCCAACATTCCATAAAGGTTGACGCGCAATCGCATCAAGTTGCACCCCTGTTATGCCTTGGGGAAAGCTCTGTTGATCAAGGGCGATATGCGCTTTTAATACTGATGTATAACAAAACGCCGCCTCCTCTGGGGCATTGTTAATGGTCTGACCAATGAAAACGGTGCGTGTAATATCTGTAGTTGCGTCATGATATTGCCCACCGGAATCCACCAGATATAGGCTATTTGGGGCAAGTAAAGCGTTAGTCCGTTCTGTGGCACGGTAATGCACAATCGCACCATGTTCCCCGCAAGCAGAAATGGTTCCAAAACTATCACCTAGATAGCCACTGACTTGACGCCGGAAGGATTGCAATTTTTTCGCCGCCGCCATCTCAGTTAGATGTCCATCAGATGCGGCATCATCTAGCCATGCCAAAAAGCGTATCATTGCCACCGCATCCCTTTGATGGGCTGACCGAAATCCGTCTGCTTCAACCGTATTTTTAATGGCTTTTAATGGGGTGATAGGCCCCGGTTTACTGAGCAGTTTTGCCCCTGCGTTTGACAAGCTATCGCTTATTCCAAAAGGGCAATGCGCAGGATCGACCCAGACAGTCTGACCATGATATTGCTGTAATGACGGCATCAAATCTTTTGCAGGCCTGATTGTGATATGAGCTTTGCTTACTTCAGCTAACGCCTTAGGGTCATGGAAAATCGTGATGTCGCCTAGCGCGCTTATGATCGCAAAGGCAAGCATCACAGGCGTGTTTTCCAAATCCGACGCACGAATATTCAAGAGCCAAGCTAATTCAGTTGGATCACTAATCAGCAGGCAATCTGCCCCTGCCGACGCCATTTGATCTGTTACTGCGGCGATTTTATCTCTGCGTTCACAGCCGTGATAAGCTTTATCAACATTCCATGCCGAGCTGATATGGGGGACAGGTTTATCCTGCCAAATAGCATCAATGAGGTTTTCAGTTGTTGGAACTAAACTGAGGCGACTATTACCCTTGGTTGCCAATTCCTGATTAAGGCGTTCATGGGCAGATACCGTCATCAACATAGGGTCAAAGCCAATCTTGCCGCCGTTGTCATCACCAATATGTTTCAACAGCCAATCTGTTAGACTCTCGCCTGGGGTGACATGGCACTGCCATTGAGAATCAGTTTGATCCGTCATTTGCAAGCGGTAACGCCCATCACTGAATAACGCGGCATAGTCTGGGGTAACTACTGCTAGCCCTGCTGATCCGGTAAAGCCGCTGATCCATGCTAGCCTTTCATCTGCTGGCTGCACCTCTTCACCACAAAATGCATCGCTTCGCGGAATTATCACCGCATCCAGGTGATGAGTATTGAGACATTTTCTGAGTGCTATTAAACGATCAACTGATACGGTCATGCCTCTTTTTCCTTATAGCTCTCACCCTAATTGCCCATTATGCATTAGGTTTTTCCATCAGCAAAGTCATCCAATCCCCAAGCGGCATACTATCAGTATGCGTAAGTCCGACCTGTTGATGGGTGCGGATCACTTCTTCAGCATGAGCCAGATTTAGGCCAGATAAAATCACCTTCCCGCCGGGTTTTAATGCTGCCGCCGCATCCTTTGCCATGGCGATTAAGGGTGATGGCAGGATGTTTGCGAGAATAAGATCATACGGGCCATTGTCTTTTACCAAATCAGCGTCATAGCCATCTGAAAGCCCGCAGGATATCGCTTGATCAACATCATTGCGCTGACAATTTTCTTGCATCACGTTTACCGCCACGGGATCATTATCAACCGCAACAATATTGCAATTTGCATTAATCTTTGCCGCCGCAATTGCCAAAATGCCACTGCCTGCACCGATATCTGCGATGTTCCATTTCTGTTCTTTGGGCAAAATCTGTTCAAGAAAAAGAATACAGCCATGCGTAGTGGCGTGATTTCCAGACCCAAACGCCAATCCAGCGTCAAGGTGAATGCCAATTTTTCCATCTGGCACGGGATCACTGACATGACTGCCAAAGACCCAGAAACGACCAATCTCAAGCGGCTTCAAATCCATCCAGTTTTTTTGAAGCCAGTCAATATCCGGCACAAGGCTGATCACCAATGATGAGGCCGTGATCGCAAAATGCGACTCAAGGTCATGAATAGTGTCAGATATCCGGCTCTGATCTGGTTTTTGGCGGGTTATGATGATCATATCCCAAGGGTGATCATCATGCTCACGATTAACACTAATGGTTTCCCCATCACAGGCCGCCATCAGCATCTCTCCAGCAAGATCATGATTGCCAATAAGATTAAGACGGATTTGCCAGACCGTATCTGTCATGATTTTTTCACCCGTTCCACAAAACCTGCCACCACTTTTTTATCGCCAGCCTTATCAAAGGCAATGGTTAATCTATCGCCCTCTATGGCAATGATGTTACCGTTTCCAAATTTCTGATGAAAAACCCGATCACCAATCGAATAATCGCTTTGCCCGGTCAGAGCGGATGTGCCTTCGGCAGGTGCCCGTGATGGTACAAATCCGCCTTTCCGGCGTTCCTGAAGGCGCGCCCAACCCGGACCATATCCGCTTGAAGCTGTGGGAATGGGCATATGATCAAAGGTAACAGGCTTGGCGGTGCCACTTGCCATGCCATGCTCAGTTTCCTCAATCAAATGTTCATCTGGCAATTCTGATAGAAATCGTGATGGAATACCGCTTTGCCAAAGACCATGAATACGGCGGCTTGCGGCGTAAGATATAAAAATCTGTTTTCGTGCACGAGTAATGCCAACATAGGCTAGACGACGTTCTTCTTCTAAGCCGCTTGCGCCTTTTTCATCCATGGTTCGCTGTGATGGAAATGCGCCTTCCTCCCAGCATGGCAGGAACACAACATCAAACTCCAACCCCTTAGCCGCATGTAAGGTCATTAGCATGACCTCACCCCCAGCATTCGTATTGTCGCCGTCCATGACCAAGGAAATATGCTCAAGAAACCCTGGCAAATCCTCAAAACTATCCATGGCGGTGACCAATTCTTTGAGATTTTCTAATCTTCCTTCAGCATCTGGTGTTTTTTCCTTTTGCCACATCGTGGTGTAACCAGATTCATCAAGTACCTTCATGACCAATTCGGTGTGGGGAATTTCTTCTAACTGCCCTCGCCAGGTGATAACCATATTCACAAACTCAGCCAGATGCTTACGCGCAGCAGGTTTTAAGGTCGTATCACTTAGCATATTCTCTGCCGCCGCCAGCATGGGTAAGCCTTGTTGCCGTGCTGAAGCGCGAATAGTGGTAATGGTTTTGGCACCTAACCCACGGGTTGGGGTATTAACAATGCGTTCAAAGGCCAAATCATCAGCAGGCTGAACAATCAGGCGCAGATAGGCGATAGCATCGCGGATTTCCTGACGCTCATAGAACTTTGCCCCAACCACCCGATATGGAATTCCTAAGCGAATAAACACATCTTCAAACTCGCGTGTTTGGTATCCTGCGCGCACTAATACTGCCATGTTATCAAGCGGAACTTTGTCATGCCGTGCAAGGGATTCAATGTGATCGGCCACTGCTCTTGCCTCACTGGCGCCATCCCAAAACCCATTAACGCGAACTTTTTCGCCATGCTGATCATCGGTGTAGAGCGTTTTGCCCAAACGCGTTTCATTATGGGAAATCAGCCCCGAGGCAGCACCAAGAATATGCCCTGTGGAACGGTAATTTTCTTCAAGTCTAATGGTTTCGGCTTCTGAATAAATTTCAGCAAAGCGGAGCATATTAGCAACTTCTGCCCCGCGCCATCCATAGATGGATTGATCATCATCCCCAACACAACACAGATTGCGTGATTTCTGAACCAACAGGCTGATCCACAAATATTGCGCCACATTGGTGTCTTGATATTCATCCACCATGACATGCGTGATGCGATGATGATAATCCGCAAGAATATCTGGATAATGATTGAATAGCGTTAAGTTATGCAAAAGCAGATCACCAAAATCACAGGCATTTAGCTCAAGCAACCGCTGTTGATATTGGGCATAAAGGTCTGCGCCGCTGCCCTCAACCAAATTGCTAGCATCAGCAAGGCTTACCTTATCAGGGGTAAGGCCCTTATCTTTCCAACGGCTGATCATGGCTAATACCATGCGCGGAGGGTGGCGTTTCACATCAATATGATTAGCTTCCATCACCTGTTTGATCAAACGCAACTGATCATCGGTATCAAGAATGGTAAAATTGGCTTTTAATCCCACAGCTTCGGCATGGCGCCGCAAAATTCGGGCGGCAAGCGCATGGAATGTCCCAAACCATACCTGTTCCACCATAGGCCCAATCATATTGGACACCCGATCTTTCATCTCGCGCGCCGCTTTGTTGGTAAAGGTTACGGCAAGGATATTCCATGGTTTTGCCTTGCCTGTGGAAATCAGATTTGCAAGACGGCTCGTCAAGACACGGGTTTTTCCTGTCCCGGCACCAGAAAGAACCAGTAAAGGGCCGTCACTATGCTCTACCGCCTTTTTTTGCGGTGCATTTAACCCCTGAAGCCAAGGCAGGGTATTGGGCTCATCTTTAGGAAGAAAACTTTCTGTTTGCATCCTCGATTCCTAGCATGATGCGCCATTTATGAACAGACCGCCTGATATGAAAATACCAATATTCTGCGCGTTTTGGCATTATCATAAGCAGGAGTTCCCTTTTTTTCATCTGTGCATTAGAATATTAAGATGTTTAGGATGATTAGAAATATGACATTTGCCATTTTACTGGCAAGTTTATCAGCCTGTGCGAGCGCACCTGATGAATTAGGTGTTGCTAACAGCGATCCATACGAAGATTTTAACCGTAATATGTTCGCCTTCAATCTGAAAGTGGACGATATCGTTGTTGAACCTGCTGCCAAGGGCTATCTCAAATTACCGCAGGTCAGTCAGGATATGCTGACAAACTTTTCTGAGTGGACAAGTTTGCCGTCAACAAGTTTGAACTCTGCCCTTCAGGGGGACGCTGAAAACTCAGCGCTTGGGGTCTTAAGTTTTCTGGTCAACGGGTTAACCCTTGGCATGGCTGATCTAACCGACGACACCGATGATCCGGTTCAAACCAATTTTGACGATACTTTGCGTGGCTATGATGTTCCCCAAGGGCAGTATGTGGTCTTGCCTTTGCTTGGCCCCGGTTCAACACGCTCCCACTCAGCATGGTTGGTCGATACTGTGACCAATCCTTTACGGTTTGCCTCTACCCCAGCAGCTTCAACCATCAATACCTTATCGACACCTGTTCGGGTCGTTTCGTTCCGTGGAAATCATTTTGATTTGATCAATAATGTGAAATATGGCTCACTTGACCCGTATTCACGGACACGATCAATGTATTTGCAATATGATGCTAATTCTGTCGACGTTGATGATCAGAGCAAGGATGACCCATTTAATGCTTTTATTCAGTCACAAGAATAACCCTTGTCACTTAGGTGACCAATCTCGCCCAATTTTGCAGCGCGTGATCGGACAAGGCGGCTTTCTGATTTGGCTTTATGCGGTTTTGTTAGGAGGAATGAGCTTGCCCGCTTATGCCAATTCCGACCGTCTGGATGAGGGCGTTGCCATGATTAACAATCTGGTTTCGTCTATTCAAGACATTGCCGAACAACAATCTTCGACCATTGAAGTTCACGATCAGACAAACCAAATTATTGATCAATATTTTGATTATGAAAGTGTTGCTAGTTTTACCATTGGCCCATATTGGCGCAAAGCCACGCCCGAGCAAAAGCAAAACTATCTCAAAACCTTTCGTGAAGTTTTAATCGTTCAAGTGGCCAATAATTTTGATTATTTCAGGACACTCGAATATCGCCATGTGAGTGCAGCGAATAAAGGGGAAGATTGGATTATTATTGATGGCATTATTCATGATACCACTAACACCTATCCCGACGCTCAGATAGCGTGGCGGATCAGAAACATCGCTGGCAAGCCTTTGACCATTTTTGATCTGAGTGTTGAGAATGTGTCAATGCTAATCACCCAAAAAGATGAAAACATGGCTATCATCCGTCAGAACGCCGGGAATATTGACGCATTAATTGACCTGTTGAGTGAACGCAGTCACGAATTGCGAATGGCACGGAACAACAGTGAGTCTTAACGCGATATCGGTTTATATTTGATGCGTGTCGGTTGATCTGCCTCTGCCCCGAGACGCCGCTTGCGGTCTTCTTCGTAGGACTGCCAGTTTCCTTCAAACCATTCCACATGGCTATCCCCTTCGAACGCGAGAATATGCGTGGCAATTCGGTCAAGAAACCAGCGATCGTGGGTAATCACAACCGCACAGCCGCCAAACTCAAGCAGGGCTTCTTCTAATGAGCGTAAGGTGTCCACATCAAGGTCGTTAGTCGGCTCATCAAGCAGGAGCAAGTTACAGCCAGATTTCAGCATCCGTGCCAAGTGAACCCGATTTCGCTCACCACCTGACAACTGGCCAACACGCTTTTGCTGATCTGTGCCTTTGAAGTTAAACTGACCTACATAGGCGCGAGAAGACACCGTCCTCTTACCAAGTACAATTTCATCAAGCCCATCTGAAATGACTTCCCATACGGTTTTATCCGCGGGTAAGGCATCACGCGACTGATCCACATAGGCCATGACCACTGTTTCCCCGATTTTTAATTCCCCTTGATCGGGGGTATCCTGACCTGTGATCATACGGAAAAGGGTGGTTTTCCCTGCGCCATTTGGCCCAACGACACCAACAATCCCGCCAGGCGGCAAGCGAAACTCTAAATCATCAATCAGTAATTTTTCACCATAGGCTTTGCTAATATGCTTGCCTTCTAAGACAATATTACCAAGCCTTGGGCCTGGTGGAATAGAAATACGTGCAGTTTCGCTGACGCTTTCATGCTGGTCTTCCAACAGTTGTTCATATGCGGTCAAGCGTGCCTTAGATTTGGCTTGCCTTGCTCGTGGCGCAGAACGCACCCATTCCAATTCTCTTGAAAGGGTTTTGATCCGCGCCTCTTCGGTTCGGCCTTCTTGTTCCAAGCGTTTCTGTTTTTGTTCAAGCCAGCTGGAATAATTGCCTTTGAACGGAATCCCTTGCCC